>LKMJ01000733.1_pt1 | contig 26676 bp, 25 predicted proteins | sample 643391 | NCBI WGS metagenome assembly LKMJ01 (sample SAMN04112250, study PRJNA286221) | soda lake metagenome | biome: soda lake; feature: Kulunda Steppe; material: water; isolation source: sample PL-Br10 brine of Picturesque Lake | place: Russia: Kulunda steppe | collected 2010-07 | reverse complement strand
TCAAGCCCCAGATCCAGCCCCAGACGCACAGTCGCCTGATTGCGCGACTGCGACAGAGACCGGTGCAGCGGGATTTCCCCAAGCGATTCCCCGTCAAAGTTTCGCGGCGACCAGGTATCGCCATTCTCAAATTCGATCCGGAAAGGCTCATCCTTCAGGGTGCTGGTCAGGGTGTAGGCATCCGGCTGCTCCAGCGCTGTGAGATAAACAGCTGGCTTGACCAGGGAACCGATTGGGCGGGTTGCGTTCATGGCCCGGTTAAGGCCCGAATACCTCGCCTCCCGACCGGAGACAAGCGCCTCAACCTCACCGCTTTCGCGACGCGTAATCACTCCGGCGCCTTCCAGTGTTCCCGGTGCCTCGTCCTGCTCAATGGCCGCCAGCATGGCACTCATCCGGGTCTCGGCGGCGTACTGGACCCGGGGATCCAGCGTGGTGAATATCCTAAGCCCGGAGGATTCCAGATCCTCATCACTGTAATCCCGGCTGAGGTGTTCCCGCACCAGATCCATAAAACCAGGGTAACGGTTGATGGCATCCCGCGGCGGAGCGATGACACCAAGGGGCTGGGCACGGGCCATCTCGGCGGTGTCCGAATCGATCACGCCCTCCCGGGCCAGAATACCCAGCACCAGATTCCGGCGCTGAAGCGCTCTTTCAGGGTTGTTTCTGGGGTTGTAATAGGCCGGACCGCGAATCATGCCAACCAGAAGCGCCATTTCGTGCAGCTCGAGCTCCTCAAGGTCCTTGCCGAAGTAGAACCGGCTTCCCAGCCCGAAGCCATGAATGGCCCGGGCGCCCGCCTGGCCCAGATAGACCTCATTGATGTAGGACTCAAGCAGCGCGTCCTTGCTGTAACGCAGCTCCAGCAGAATCGCCATCAGTGCTTCGTTGAATTTGCGCTGATAGGTGCGGGCATCCGTGAGGTAGAAATTCTTGACCAGCTGCTGAGTGAGCGTGCTCCCACCCTGAACCACGCGCCCGGCGCGAATGTTGGCCAGAAATGCCCGCATTATGGAAACCGGTGCCACCCCATGGTGACTGTGAAAATCCCGGTCCTCCACAGCCAACAGCGTCCGCTGGAACAGCTGCGGCACATCCTCGAGCTGCACCAGCACCCGATCCTGATTGTGACCGGGATAAATGCCAGCAATCTGCTGTGGCTCCAGACGCACCAGCGGCTGCTCACTCTCACCCAGGGGTTCAAAGCGCGTCACGCGCTCATCCGTCGCAGTCAGAGCCAGGCGGCGCGGCTCCGCCCGCCCATCCGGGAAGCGGAAGCCACGGGTGTGAAGCTGGAAATCGCCCGCATTGCGAGCGTAGGTGCCCGGGTTTCCAGCCGAGCCCCGGCGTTCATACCCAAGCTCTTCCAGCTCTCGCTCAAGGTCATCAGCGGCAACAGGGGCGCCCTGATACAGCTCCAGTGGTCTGGCATAGACCCGGGACGGCACCTCCCAGCGATGGTCCTCAAAGGTGGAGGTCACCTCAATGTCGAGATAGATCATCCACGCCACCAGTGCCAGCAACCCCAGCGCACCCAGGCGCCAGAAAAGCGGACGCCAGAAACGACGGGGGCGCTCGGGCTTACCTGAGGACGTTTTTTTCTTTCGGCCTGTCGCACTGGGCGATTTTCGGGATGCACTCATGGCTGCCGATTATAGCGCCTTGTCCGGCCCAGTCATTCCCCGGATGATGTTCATCCTGTTACTTCATGGTTATGATGACGGTCCCGCGCAGCCATGGAGGAGTCCGGTATGCACAGCGAACTGATTCAGGCCCTGAAGGATCCGGCCATCCACCAACACGATGCCAGCGACGTCCAGCTCATTGAGACGCACATCTCCTGGCTGATCCTGACCGGTCCCTACGCCTACAAGATCAAGAAACCACTGGACCTGGGCTTTCTGGATTTCCGTGATCTGCAGCAGCGTCGTTTCTACTGCGAAGAAGAGCTGCGCCTGAACCGCCGTACCGCCGAGAGCATCTATCAGGAAGTAGTCCCCATTACGGGCTCCGCAGAGGCGCCAGTCATCAATGGCGAGGGTGAACCCATTGAGTACGCACTGCGCATGCGCCAGTTCGACCCGAAGCAGACACTGGACGCGCTGGCCGAACGCCATGAGCTGACCGGGCAGCACATGGATGAGCTGGCGGATCTGGTGGCGGATTTCCACCAGTCTGTGCCGGCGCTCGGCGCCGACAGTCCGCTGGGCTGCCCGGAAACACTGCACCAGCCGATGCAGGAAAATCTGGATCAGATCCGTGAACAGCTGAGCAGCACGACGGACCTCAGTCAGCTCCAGCACCTGGGGGAATGGATGGAGTCCGCCTTCGAGCGACTGGAACCGGTTCTGCGGCGGCGTTTTGAACAGGGGGCACTGCGCGAGTGCCACGGCGATCTGCACCTGGGCAACATCGCGCTCTTCGAGGGTCAGATCACCATCTTTGACTGCATTGAGTTCAATGAGAGCTTCCGCTGGATCGATACCGCCAATGACCTGGCCTTTCTCCTGATGGACCTCGAGTTCCGGGGGATGCCCGCCTTCGCGGACCGGGTTCTGAACCGCTACCTGGAACACACCGGCGATTTTGAGGCCCTTCAGCTGCTGCCCATGTACAAGGGTTACCGGGCGCTGATCCGTGCGAAGATTGCGCTGCTCTCACCGGCCGACACCGACGAACAGGCTGAGCACAACCTCGCCCGATACCGCCACTATGCGGAATTGGCCGAACGCTACACCGCCATCCCCGTTCCCTGGCTGATCGTCACCAGCGGACTGTCCGCCAGCGGCAAATCCCGCGTCAGTGGGCATCTGGCGGAGGCGTTGAGTATGGTGCGCATCCGCTCGGACGTGGAACGCAAGCGCCTGTTCGGGCTGGGCCCCACCGATCGCAGTGATTCAGCTCTGGATGCAGGCATCTATACCCAGGAGGCCACTCGCCAGACCTACGACCGTCTGGTGCGACTCACCCATGACATCCTGCTGGCGGGCTACCCGGTCATCGTGGACTCGGCCGCGCTTCGTGTGCAGGAACGCGAAGCACTGCTCCAGGTGGCGGAAAATCTGGGGGTTGCCTCATTGCTGGTCTCCTGTGAGGCGCCGGAGGCAGTCCTTCGGGAGCGGATCCGCATTCGTGAGCAGCGCAGTGATGAGGCCTCGGAGGCCGGTGAGCCGGTTCTCGACAGGCAGCTCGCCAGCGTTGAGCCACTGACCGACTACGAGCGCAGCCACAGCATCCACATACGGACGGATCAGGAGGGCGCGCTTGAGGCGCTTGTCGACAACATCAGGCGTCACCTGAAACATTAAGACACCATTTTCTGAGTGTCGAAATCAGTGTGTCACTTCTACACTCAGTACATAATCGTTACCGATGCCACACGAGCATAGATGGGGCCCACCATGACAGAGGACATGCGTCAGATTGATCATCCGCTGTATCAGGCGCTGAGGGATGAGAACATTGAGGCATTCAATCAGGCCCGTGAGCAGTACAGCCCCCTGCCCAGCTTCTCCTACGGCGATTTCCGTGGGCTCGACCTTCGTGGGCTGAACGCCGAAGGGCTGGATTTCTCTCACGCCTATTTCCGCGGTGCCGACCTGCGTGGCATTGACTTCAGACGCACCGAGCTCGAGGGAGCGAGCATTGCCCACAGCAAGATTTCCGGGTGCTACTTCCCTCATGACCTGGAAGCGGACGAAATCGTCATGTCGCTGAACCACGGCACCCGTATGCGCAAAATGATGCGCTGAACGGAGGGACCCGTATGTACATTCCTGGCGACCAACCGGAGCAGCTCGACCAGCTGCTGGATCTGTACCACCAAAGCTGCCGAGCCCTCGAAGGGCTGCCTGTCAGCACAACCACGCCACTGCTCCCCGGGCAGACCAACGACAGTTTTGTGCCCGGACAGCTGATCCGCATTCGTGATGGCGTTCTGGATGTGATTTACGACAGTCGCATCACGCTCATACTGCAGCCCGGCGATGTACTCCAGATCCCCGACCTGCATGACTGGCCCCTGCAGCTGCGCAGCGAAGACAGTGGCACCCTGGAAATCATCCGCCATGATGGGCTGAAGCAGGCTCTGGCTGATGCCGATTTCGCATACCAGTACACCCAGCTTCTGACCTGCGCCAATCAGGCTCTGATGCTGGCCTTTGCCGCCAGCAACCGACACGGGATGCGCCCCCAGGCGGGGTTCCGTCGAATGAGGGCCGGAAGCACCATTGTCCGCCAGGGTGCGGTCTCTGAGGAGATCTACACGCTGATGCGCGGTCACGCGATCGTGCGGATTGGTAACACCGACGTTGGCAGCATCCATGAAGGGGAAATCTTCGGGGTGCTTTCCGCCCTGACCGACAACACCCATTCCGCGGACGTCATCGCCGAGACGGACGTCACCCTGATGAGCGTCCCCCGTGACGAATTCATCCAGCTGATCCAGGCCCAGCCCGAAACCTTCATGCGGCTGCTGCGCACCCTCTCGCGGCACATCGGTGAACTCAATGAGCGCCTGCTTGCCGCGCTGCGCGACAGTGCCGCCGGTTCCGGACACGACGCCGGCTAACGCCCCATTACAGCCTTACCGGCACAGGGTGCTCCAGCCGCATCCCGTGCGGGGTAATCCCGGCGCGCCAGGCCAGGCATTCCACACCCTCGGCAACCGCCTCGCGCAGCAGCTGACCATAGACGGGATCAATCCCGTCAGCCGGCTGCACGGTATTGACCCCCGTATGACTGACACAGAAAAAAATGACCGCCCGATCCCCGGCCTTCACCCTTGCCGCCAGCTCACGCAGATGTTTCTGGCCCCGTACCGTAACCGCATCCGGGAAATATCCGGCACCGGATTCACCCAGAGTCACGTTCTTCACCTCAATCCACACGGGCGGTCTTTCACCCGTGCTGTCCTCAAGCAACCAGTCGATCCGGCTTTTCTCCTGCCCGTAGCGCACCTCCGGACGCAGCCGGTCATAGCCTGACAGCGCCTCCGGGGGATCGGACCTGAGCAGCTCCCCAACCAGGGCATTGGCATGGCTGGTGTTGATGCAGGCGAGACTGCCGGCGTCGTCCACCTCCACCAGCTCCCAGGTATAGGCCAGCTTGCGTTTTGGATTGTTCGAGGGGCTCAGCCACACCCGGCTTCCGGGCCGGTCACAGCCGGCCATGGAGCCGGTGTTGGGGCAGTGCGCAACGACGGTTTCACCCGTTTTAAGGATCACATCCGCCAGAAAGCGTTTGTAACGCTGCTGCAGAACACCCGGAATGAGGACCTGCTGGAAATTCATTGATTGGCAGCCTCTGATTGAATCTGCTACTTTCGCTATCTTGCCTGTGCCGGCATCTATACTCTATAAAGAGAAGAATTGGCACACCAACGCCCTTTCAGCCGCAGGGCTGAAGGACAGTAACTGGTTTCCGTAACCGGTTGAGTAACAGGAGGGGCTTCGACTATGCCTAATACCGAACCCAAAGTGCAGGACGAATTCGCTGACTTCGCCCCCTACCATCCGGAGGAAGGCGAAGAATACATGAATGCGGATCAGCTTGAACACTTCCGCCAGATTCTTCTGGGCTGGAAGCAGGAGCTGATGGAGGAGGTGGACCGCACGGTCCATCACCTGCAGGAGGACGCCGCGAACTACGCCGATCCCAGCGATCGCGCAACCCAGGAGGAGGAATTCAGCCTGGAACTGCGCACCCGGGACCGCGAGCGCAAGCTGATCCGCAAGATCGACAAGACGCTCGATCGAATCGACAAGGACGATTACGGGTTCTGTGACCAGTGTGGCATCGAAATCGGCATCCGCCGTCTCGAAGCCCGGCCAACGGCCACCCTGTGCATTGACTGCAAGACCCTGTCCGAGATCCGGGAAAAGCAGACCGGCGTCTGATCCGGCGGGGGCGGCGCGCGATGACCTACCGTGGCCGTTTCGCGCCTTCCCCCACGGGCCCACTGCATTTCGGCTCTCTGGTCGCCGCTCTGGCGAGCTGGCTGGATGCACGGGCACACCGTGGACAGTGGCTGGTACGCATTGAGGACCTGGATCCGCTTCGCGAATCACCGGAAGCCACAGATGCCATCCTGGCCAGCCTGCACCACCACGGACTCCTGTGGGATGAGAGCGTACGCTACCAATCCCAGCGCAGTGACGCCTATGACACCATCCTGGCCCATTGGCGCCAGCAGCAGCGGATCTACCCCTGTGCCTGCAGCCGCAAGGCCCTGCGGGCCAATAATGGCTACCATGGCGCCCAGTGCCGCACCCATCCTGACTGGGATCAATCCGGCCCCGTAGCGCTTCGCTTTAAAGTGCCCGCGAAGCAGGGCCAATGGCAGGACCGGCTGCTCGGCCCCCAGCACTATGAACTCAACGGCGAACCGGACGATGTTGTGGTCCGGCGCAAGGAAGGCTTCTACGCCTATCACCTGGCGGTCGTGGTGGATGATATTGATCAGGGTATTACCGACATTGTCCGCGGCCAGGATCTGCTTGAGCTGACTCCCGTTCACCTCCAGCTGTATGAAGCACTGCAGGCAGCACCGCCGAGCTATCTGCACATCCCACTGATGCTCAATGAATCGGGACAGAAACTGAGCAAGCAGAACCAGGCACCGGCCCTGGACGATGCCCGTGCACCGGACAACCTCTGGCAGGCCCTCCGGGCCCTGGGTCTTAAGCCGCCGGAGGAACTGGCCCCGGAAGGGGTTGAGCCGCTACTGGACTGGGCCGTCTCACACTGGGACACTGCCCTTCTCAAAGCCTGAGCTGTGCCATGTATATCTATCGACTCGTTTTTCTGCTCGTACTGGCCATCTACATCTTCTCGCCGTCCATCATGGACTGGTGGATCGCCCCTGACAGTGCCTGGTACCGCCCCTTTGGTGCCTGGCTGGCACTGATTGCCCTGGCGTTCTGGCTTGAACACCGAAGGGATCCCAATGAGTTTTAGCCTGCTGCAGATCCTGTTCATCAGCGCCGTCTACCTTCTGTTTCTGTTCGGCATTGCCCACGCCACGGATCGCGGCTGGATCCCACGCGCCTGGGCCCGTCACCCCCTGGTCTACGTGCTGAGCCTGGGTGTTTTTGCCGGCGCCTGGGCCGTGTTCGGCGCCGTCGGCATGGCCCACGCCTATGGTTACGGCTATCTGGCCTATTATCTGGGCATCTGCGGGGCTTTTCTGCTGGCTCCCGTGCTGCTCCACCCCATACTGCGGGTGGCCCGTCGCTATCAGCTCACCTCACTGGCTGACCTCTTCGCATTCCGCTACCGCAGCCAATGGGCGGGCACACTGGTTACCCTGTGCTCGTCCGTAGCCGTACTGTCGCTTCTGAGCCTGCAGATGCAGGCGGTCTCCGGTGCGGTGGCAGTGCTCGCTGATGACGTGCAGCCGTTTCAGGTCGCGGTCGTCTTCGGCTTTCTCGCCGCACTGTTCACAGTGCTTTTCGGCGCCCGGCGCAATCAGGGTGTGGAGAGTAACGACGGACTGGTCATGGCCATGGCGTTTGAGGCGCTGGTCAAACTTGTGGCGCTTTTCGCCATCGCCGTCGCTCTGCTGTTCGTGGTCTTTGGTGGGCCCGGCGGGCTGGATGAATGGCTGCAGACCCAGGCGCCACAGATCAGTGGCCTGGAACGCCAGCTCAGTGACGGCAACTGGCGGGCTCTTCTGCTGGTGTCCTTCGCCGCCATCCTCGTCATGCCCCACATGTTCCACATGACCTTCACCCAGAACCCCAGCCCGCAGGCACTGGCCAAGGCGAGCTGGGGGCTGCCCCTGTATCTGCTGCTGCTGGCCATACCCGTACCCGTCATCCTCTGGGCCGGTATCCGGTTGTCAGCGCCGGGCGTACCCGACCTGTATGCCGTCACCCTGGGCGTCATCCTCGAATCCCCAACCCTGTCGGTACTCGCCTACATCGCCGGCATGTCCGCCGCCAGCGCCCTGACCATTGTGCTGACCCTGGCGCTGGCCGGAATGCTGCTCAACCACGTGGTCCTTCCCATCCATCCACCGCGGGAACGGCACGACATCTACCGCTGGCTGCAGTGGGCACGCCGCCTGCTCATCGGCGCCATCATTCTTGCCGCACTGCTTTTCCACGCACTGATCGGTCACTCACTGCCACTGGATGTGCTTGGCATCCTGGCTCTGACCGGCGTACTGCAGCTTCTGCCTGGCGTGCTGGGCGTCATCTACTGGCCGGAAGGCAACAGCCAGGGTGTTATCGCCGGCACCCTTGCGGGCACCGCCATCTGGGTACTGACCCTGGTGCTGCCGCTGAGCTTCGGTGTCACACCACTGGAACTCACCGGGCTCGAACTCATCCAGTACTCCAATGTGGGCAACTGGAATGTGCCTGCCTTTACCGCACTGACGGTCAATGTGCTGGTCTTCGCGCTTGTTTCGCTGATCACACCCACCAGCAGCGACGAAGTCAGTGCCGCCCAGTCATGCAGCGTGGGCGCACTTTCGCGCCCGCAGCGCCGGGAGCTGCTGGCGGCCTCCTCAGACGAATTCAAATCCCAGCTCTCCATTCCGCTTGGCGAAGAGATGGCCTCCCGCGAGGTCAATCGAGCCCTGAACCAGCTCGACCTGCCGGAGACGGAATACCGCCCCTATGCCCTGCGCCGGCTGCGGGACCAGCTGGAAGTCAACCTCTCCGGACTGCTCGGCCCGGCCATGGCCAGCGACCTGATCCGCCGGCACCTGGGGTTCAAGCCGCTGGCCGGGGAGGAGCAGCCCGAACACGACATCCATTTCGTGGAACTGGCCCTCGAGGACTATAAAACCCGCCTGACCGGTCTCGCAGCGGAGCTCGACAGCCTGCGTCGCCACTACCGCGACATCCTGCAGAACCTGCCCGTGGCCGCCTGCTCAGTGGGCAATGATGACGAGCTTCTGATGTGGAATCACGCCATGGAATCACTGACCGGCGTTGAGGCTGACCGGGTGGTGGGTGCCGCGCTGGGCAACCTGCCCGAGCCCTGGCGCGGGCTGTTGCAGAACTTCCGGGACAGCGAAGACGAGCATCAACCCAAGAGCCGTGTGGAGGTGGACGGCCTCCCCCACTGGTTCAATCTCCACCAGTCAGCCATCGGTGGCCCCGAGCACCCGGAAGGTGGCACCGTCATTCTGGTGGAAGACCAGACGGAAACCCGCATGCTGGAGGATGAGCTCATCCATAGCGAGCGCCTGGCCTCCATCGGTCGTCTTGCGGCGGGCGTCGCACACGAGGTTGGCAACCCGGTCACCGGCATTGCCTGCCTTGCCCAGAACCTGAAACTCGAAACCGATGACCAGAACGTGCTCGACACAGCCGAACAGATCCTGGACCAGACCCATCGCATCACCAACATCCAGCAGTCGCTGATGAATTTCGCCCGCGCCGGGAACCAGGGCGCTCATCACCCTCATGTGCCCACTCACATCCACAGCTGTGTGCAGGAAGCGATCAAACTGCTTTCGCTCGGGGACAAGGAATCGACGATCCGCTACATCAACAACTGCTCGGAACACCTTCAGGTTCTGGGCGATGAACAGCGACTGGTCCAGGTTTTTGTCAATCTGCTGGCCAATGCCCGGGATGCCTCGCCGGAACACAGCACCATCACCATCAGTGGAAAGCGCGAGGGTCACTTCGCTATGATGGCCATCGAGGACGAAGGCTGCGGCATCCCCGAGGAACAACTCGATCACATCTTCGAGCCGTTCTACACCACCAAGGGCCCCAAGCAGGGAACCGGACTGGGGCTTTCACTGGTGTACAGCATCATCGAAGAGCATTACGGTAGTATTCATGTGGAAAGCCCCGCGGATACGCAACACGACCGGGGCACACGCGTGCGAATGAGACTGCCTGCGGCGGGCGATCCGGAAGGATCCGATGCCGGGGCCGACAATCAGGGTGCCACCCAATGAGTCGTATTCTTATTGTCGAAGACGAAGTGGTCATCCGCTCCGCCCTGGAAAAGCTGCTCAGCCACAATGGGTATGACGTGGTGGGCGCGGATTCCATCGACGATGCCACAGACCGTTTCGACCTCTCAGGCTTTCACCTGATCATCACCGACCTGCGTCTGCCCGGGGATCCCGGCACCGACCTGATCCACCGCGCCCCGGAAGTGCCGGTGCTGATCATGACCAGCTACGCCAGCCTGCGCTCGGCGGTCGATGCCATGAAGCTCGGGGCCGTGGACTACATCGCCAAGCCTTTTGACCACGATGAAATGCTCGATGTGGTCCGCCAGATCCTCGACAACCAGAGCGAAGCCGAAAACACCCGCCAGGCCTCAGCCTCTTCAGAAAACGGCTGCAACGAGGATCCGGCGCAGCTGATGTACGGTGAATGCCCGGCCATGCAGAAGGTCTTCAGCCTGATCCGCAAAGTGGCCCCGACGGACACCACTGTGCTGATCATCGGCGAATCCGGCACGGGCAAGGAACTGGCCGCCCAGGCACTGCACAGGCTCAACCGCCGCGCTCCGCAACCGCTGATCTCGGTCAACTGTGCCGCCATTCCGGAGGCGCTGATCGAATCGGAGCTGTTTGGTCACGAGAAAGGCGCCTTTACCGGTGCCGTTTCAGCACGGACCGGCCTGATCGAGGCGGCCGACGGAGGCACCCTGTTTCTTGATGAGATCGGCGAGCTGCCCGCCGAGGCCCAGGCCCGGCTGTTGCGAGTTCTCCAGGAAGGGGAGATACGGCGCGTGGGCTCTACCCAGAGCCGCCAGGTTGATGTGCGCATGGTGGCGGCGACCCACCGGAACCTGCGCGCCATGACCCGCACCGGTGAATTCCGCGAGGACCTCTATTACCGGCTCAACGTCATGCAGATCCGCCTGCCCCCGCTGCGCGAGCGCGAGGATGACATCCTGGGGATGGCCAGACGCTTTCTCCAGCGCCTGAGCGAGCGCATGAACCACCCCGGCTACAGCTTCTCGCCCGACGCCATGCGCGTCATTGAACGCTATCCCTGGCCGGGCAACGTCCGGGAAATGGAAAACGCCATTGAACGCGCCATCATCCTCGCTGACGGAGACATCATCACGCCGGATCTGCTCGATCTGGATCAGGAAGACGATGTGCACATCCCATCCGGACTGGTCAGACAGGACGAGCCTCCGGCCCAGACCGAGCCCGACCCCCAGCCAAACGACCTGTCTCTGGAGGATTACTTCCAGCACTTCGTGCTCGAGAATCAGGATCGCATGAGTGAGACGGAGCTGGCCCAGAAACTTGGCATCAGCCGAAAGTCCCTTTGGGAGCGCCGGCAGCGTCTGGGCATTCCCCGCAAACGAACCGGCACCTCCTGAGGAAGCTGTTACCCAGTGTTACCTTCCGGAACACTGGCTGGCAGCCCCAAAACTGTGAGTAACAGTTCACACCTTCACAACCCCCTTCCACAAAGATTGCATACCTGTAACCGCTTGTATGAAAAGGATTTAAATTTTCTGGCACACCGAATGCTTCAGTATCTGGAAACAACAATAAAGCGTCGCAACAACAATAACTATGGGCGCGCCGGACAGCGCACCAACAAAAACAACAAGCTGTTTTACGCACCTGACAACAAAAACAAAAAGCAGGTGCAGACGAACTGAGTGTTTTGGGTGCAGGGCTTTTTAGCGGGCTTCAACTTCCGCTCCCTGTCTCTAAAGCCTTCAGTTTGTGAATACCGGGCCCTGGTGAAGAGGGGCTGATCGATGCCGGATAACAACAACAATACGGCCACAACAAAAACAATAATTGAAGATCGCGTAGATTGATCGGGGTTGCCTTCGGGCAACCCCGTTTTAATTTGTGGCCACCCTTTCCGGACGTTCGCACTGGCGAAACGAAACCGTTAAACTCTGCGCAAACCCAATACCCATACGACCAGAGTTGAACCCGAGTTCATGCTGAAACGCTTCATCAACCGACTCATTGGCCGCGACTTCGACAGCGCTGAGGCCTCAGGCCCGACCATCATTCCCCGGGACCAGCACAACATCTCGCGACAGAACATCAGCGAACCGGCGAAGAAGGTTCTCCACCGGCTGGCAAAATCCGGCTATGAAGCATTCCTGGTAGGCGGCGGTGTTCGTGACACACTGCTCGGAGGCCAGCCAAAGGATTTCGACATCGCCACCAACGCCACACCGGAGCAGGTCCACGAGCTCTTCAACAATTCCCGGTTGATCGGCCGGCGCTTCCGGCTCGTCCATGTCCTGTTCGGCCGGGAGGTGATCGAGGTCACCACCTTCCGCGGCATGCCCCGGGACGCGGATAGCGATCCGCACATGGACGTCAATGACCAGGGGCGGCTGCTGCGCGACAATGTCTACGGCACACAGCAGGAAGACGCTCTGCGGCGGGACTTCACCGTGAACGCCCTCTACTACGATATGCGCGATTTCACCATCCATGACTTCGCCAATGGGATGAAGGACCTGCGCAACCGCCAGCTGCGGCTGATCGGTGATCCAGCTACCCGCTACCAGGAAGACCCGGTGCGCATGCTCCGCGCTGTGCGCTTTGCCGTGAAGCTTGGCTTCGATATTGCCGACGACACCGCACAACCCATTCTCGAGTGGGCCCACCTGCTGCATGACATCCCGCCCGCACGGCTGTTCGAGGAAGTTCTCAAGCTCTTCACCAACGGCCAGGGTGAGGCCACCTATGAGATGCTGCAGCAGTTCAACCTGTTTGAGCCGCTTTTCCCGGACAGCGCCCAGGCCATTGCCCAGGGTGAGTCGGATGAAGTGATCCGCCGCGCACTGGCCAACACCGACAGGCGGGTGAACCAGAACAAACCCATCACGCCCTATTTCCTCTACGCGGCACTGCTGTGGCCGGCGCTGCTTATCCAGTGGCGCCATGAAATGGAGGAAACCAGCCAGCCCCAGTACCAGTCACTGCAGCAGGCCGCAGGTGAGGTCACACAACGCCAGACCGCAGCCACCTCGATCCCCAAGCGTTTCAGTGTGCCCATGCGCGAGATCTGGGAACTCCAGGTCCGGCTGCCCAAGCGCGGCGGGCGCCGTGCGGATCGCATGCTGGAGCACCCGCGCTTCCGTGCCGCCTACGACTTTCTGCTTGTGCGCGAAGCCGCCGGGGAAGCCACCGAGGGCCTTGGCGCCTGGTGGACCGAATACCAGGATGCGGACGATAACCGGCGCCGCCAGATGATCGGCGAACTCGGCGGGCCCGGCAAAGCCGGTGGAGGCGGAAAAAAGAAACCGCGCCGGCGTCGCAACCGCAAGCCAAAACAGAGCGCCGATGAGTAAGCAGACCGCCCATATCGGGCTTGGCAGCAACCTGGACAGCCCCCTGCAGCAGCTCCACCTGGCCCTGGAGGCGCTCCACCAGCTGCCGGAGTCGCAGCTGAGTGCGACCTCCAGTGTCTACACCAGCCAGCCCGTGGGGCCCCAGGACCAGCCAGACTTCCTCAATATGGTGGTGGCGCTGGAGACAACCCTGGAACCTCTGCGGCTGCTGGACTGCCTGCTGCACATTGAAAATCAGCAGGGGCGCGTCCGTGAGCGCACCTGGGGGCCACGCACTCTGGACCTGGATCTTCTGCTGTATGCGGATCAGACCATTGAGCATCCGCGCCTGAGCGTTCCCCACCCGGAAATGGCGAATCGGGATTTCGTGCTGACACCACTGCTGGAGCTGGACGCCTCGCTCACCCTTCCCGACGGAACGCCCCTGCAGCAACTGCACAGCCAGTGTCCGGACGGCGGGCTGACCCGCCTGGCCTCGGCCTGAGCAGGCGCTTGCCTGTGACGGCTGGCACCATTACCCTTGAACCAACTCAACCGAGATAAGCAGAGGAGCTGTCATGGCGGTCACCCTGAATACCCTTCGCCAGTACAAGACCGAAGGCGGAAAGTTCAGCTGCCTGACGGCCTACGACGCCACCTTTGCCCATCTGGTAAGCGCCCAGGGTGTTGATGTCATCCTCGTGGGTGACTCTCTGGGCATGGTCCTTCAGGGCAAGGACAGCACCCTGCCGGTGACCGTCGATGAGATGGCCTACCACACTGAATGCGTCGCCCGGGGCAACCAGGGCGCGCTGATCATGGCCGATCTGCCCTTCATGAGTTACGCCACCCCCGAGGATGCCATGGACAATGCGGCCGAGCTCATGCGCGCCGGCGCCCACATGGTCAAGCTCGAAGGCACGGACTGGATGGATGAAACCATCGCCGCACTCAGCGAACGGGGCATACCCGTGTGCGCCCATCTGGGCCTGACGCCGCAGTTCGTGAACAAGCTCGGCGGCTACCGGGTCCAGGGACGTGACGAGGAAGCGGCGAATCTCATGCTCCGCCACGCCCAGTCCCTGGAGGAAGCCGGCGCTGACGTCATCCTGCTCGAGTGCGTGCCCGCACCGCTGGCCGAACGCATCACCCGGAACATCAGTGCACCGGTCATTGGCATCGGCGCCGGGGCTGCCACGGACGCCCAGGTGCTGGTCCTGCACGATATGCTCGGTGCTACCCAGGGGCACCGCCCACGCTTTGTGAAGGACTTCCTGGCCGAGAGCGGCTCCATTGCCAATGCCATCAAAGCCTATGACCAGGCGGTGAAATCCGGTCAGTTCCCAACCGAGGAGCACAGCTTCAAGGGATGAATACCGTACATACCGTCACCGATCTGCGCGCACAGCTGCACGAACATCGCCGCCAGGGCCAATCCATTGCCCTGGTGCCGACCATGGGCAACCTCCATGCCGGGCATCTGGCGCTGGTGGAGGAAGCACGGCGGCGGGCGGATATCGTTGTCACCAGCATCTTCGTCAATCCCATGCAGTTCGGGCCCAGCGAGGACCTGGACAGCTACCCCCGCACTCTGGAGGAAGACCAGCGCCGACTCGAGGACACAGGCAACGATCTGGTCTTCGCGCCCTCCGCGCGCGAGATCTACCCCGAGGGCATGGACCACCACACCCATGTGACCGTCCCCTACATCACCGAGCTCCACTGTGGCGCCAGTCGCCCCGGGCACTTTACCGGAGTGGCCACTGTGGTGACGCTGCTGTTCAACATGGCCCAGCCCGATCTGGCGGTCTTCGGCGAGAAGGATTTCCAGCAGCTTGCGGTCATCCGCAAACTCACGCGGGATCTGCATCTGCCCATCGACATTGTCGGCGTCCCCACCTACCGTGAGTCGGATGGGCTGGCCATGAGCTCACGCAACCATTACCTCAGTGATGGGGAGCGCGCGCGGGCCGTGCGCCTGTACGAAATGCTGTGCGAGACCGCCGAACGCATCCGCGCCGGGCGTCGCGACTACACAACACTGTCAGACGAAGCCGTGCGCACTCTGGATTCCGAAGGGTTTCACCCGGACTACTTCAACATCGTCAACAGCCGCACGCTCCAGCCGGCGGACCACCGTAACAGCGAGGTCACCATCCTCGCGGCCGCCTGGCTGGGCCGGACCCGGCTCATCGACAACATCAGCCTGCGGCTGGACCATTAGAACCCATTGCTCAGGGAGTCGAGCCGTGCCCTATCCACCTCTTCCACCACTGACCGCCGACCCGCAATGGCAGCGCCTGGCCGAACACGCCAGCAGCATGCGCAACGTCCACATGCGCGATCTGTTCGATACGGACCCTGAGCGTTTCGAGCGCTTCCAGGTCGAGGCAGCCAGCCTGATGCTGGATTACTCCAAGAACCGCATCACCGATGAGACCTGTGATCATCTGATGGCGCTGGCCCGCTCACGCAGGCTGGGCGAACGGATTGATGCGCTGTTCCGGGGCGAGGAAGTCAATACCACTGAGAGGCGGCCAGCCCTGCATGTGGCGCTGCGCAACCTGAGCCGCAATCCGATGTATGTGGACGGGCGGGACGTGATGCCGGAGGTGCGTGCCACGCTCGATCGCATGGAAGAATTTGTCTGGCGGATCCGCAGCGCCCAGTGGCGCGGATTCGGCAACCGCCCCTTCACGGATGTGGTCAGCATCGGCATCGGCGGCTCCTTTCTGGGTCCGAAACTGGTGTCCGCCTCGCTCAAGCCCTACTGGCACGGCCAGCTCAACTGCCATTACGTGGCCAACATCGACGGCACCCACATCACCGAAGTGCTGCGCCACCTCAACCCGGCTACCACGCTGTTTCTGATTCAGTCCAAGTCCTTCCGCACCCAGGAAACACTGGAGAACTCACGCATTGCCCGGGAGTGGTTCCTGCACAACGGCGGCGACGAGGCCAGCGTGGCCCGCCATTTCGTGGCGGTAACCGCCTGCGCGGAGGAGGCGGAGGCTTTCGGTATTGCCCGGGAAAATGTATTCCCGATGTGGGACTGGGTTGGCGGGCGCTACTCACTGTGGTCAGCCATCGGACTGCCCACGGCACTGACCATCGGCATGGAGAATTTCCGCTCACTGCTGTCCGGCGCCTACAGCATGGACTGTCACTTCCGCGACACTCCGCTTGAGCGCAACATGCCCGTGATCATGGCATTGCTGGGCATCTGGTACGGCAATTTCTTCGGGGCCGACAATCACGCCATCCTGCCCTACGATCACTACCTGCGCAGCCTCCCCGCGCATCTGCAGCAGCTGGATATGGAAAGCAACGGCAAGGGTGTGCGTCTGGACGGCACACCGGTGGATTATGAGACCGGCCCCATCATCTGGGGCGGTGCCGGCGCCAATGGCCAGCACGCCTACCACCAGCTGCTGCACCAGGGCACCCGGCTGGCCCCGGCGGATTTCATCATGCCGCTGAGAACCCACAACCCGGTAGGCAACCACCACAGCATCCTCTACGCCAACTGTCTGAGCCAGACCCAGGCGCTGATGCGCGGCAAATCAGAACAGGAAGCGTACGAGGAGCTCATTGATTCCGGCATGAGCGAGGCGCAGGCCCGGGAGCTGGCCCCACACAAAATGATTCCCGGCAACAAGCCCAGCAACACGCTGCTGTTTGACCGGGCCACTCCCCGAACCCTGGGGGCGCTCATTGCGCTCTATGAGCACAAGGTCTTCACTCAGGGCGCCATCTGGGACATTGATTCATTCGATCAGTGGGGCGTCGAACTGGGCAAGCAGCTGGGCAAGGAGATCCTCCCCCGTCTGCAGGATCCGGCACCGGATGCCAACGGCAGCGGCATGGACAGCTCCACTGCCGGGCTCATCGAGCGGTTCCGGAACGCCCATTAAGGGCGCGGAGAGATCACGGCACCACGCCATTCGAAGGGCACCTTCCACAGCCGCTGATCGCGGCTGTAGTCGGACCAGAGCTGTTGATAGCTGCACTTTTCCGAGGGGTGCAGCTCATCTGGCGCGATTTCAGCCAACGGCAACAGTACAAAGGCGTTCTTCAGGATTTCGCGGCGCGGCAGCTCCACCCCTTCCGGATCACCTACCCGATCACCGTAGGTGAGAATATCCAGATCCAGAGTCCGTCCACTGAACTTCGGTACATCACGTTTACGCCCATTGTCGTCCTCAACGGCTTTCAGCCAGTCCGCCAGCTGCGCCAGCGGCTCATCGGTATCCAACCCGACAACCAGATTCAGGAAGTTATCACCCTCAAACCCAACCGCCTCGCTTTCATAGACCGAGGAGACCAGCAGGTCACCGAACCGATCGGCCAGCGCATCCAACGCTTTTCGGATATGGCGCTCACAGTCCTGGTTGGACCCGATACTGATATAAACCCGTTCCATCAATGCTCTCCACGTTCAATGCGAACACCCACAGCCCCTGCCGCCGGCACGGCGCCGGGCTTGCGAATGGTAATGACCCGCCGGGTGATCCCAAAATGCCGGGCCAGATCGGTCGAGACCACCTCCGCTGCGGTTTCCAGCAGCTGGAAGCGCCCCTGCACCAGACAGTCCCTCACCCTTTCGGATACCGCTGCGTAGTCCAGAGCGTCCGCCAGATCATCGGTGGCCGCTGCGCGGCGATTATCCCAGCCAAGCTCCAGATCCACCACCAGGCGCTGGTCCACTTCACGCTCCCAGTCCAGAACCCCGATCACCGCCTCAACCTCAAGGCCTTCAATCAATACGCTGTCCAACTGATTCCTCCCGGGACTGTCAGTGCCCGCTTTAATCCACTACCCTTATGGCATGGAACTGATGACTGCTTTCATTCTGTGTGTGGCGGGCTACATGAGCGGCTCTGTGCTCTTTGCTCCGCTCGTCTGCCGCCTGCTCAACGCGCCGCCGCCCCACCTGTACGGCTCACACAACCCCGGCACCACCAACGTCTACCGCATCGCCGGGCCGGGCCCGGCACTGCTCACCCTGGTCGGCGACGCCTTCAAGGGCTGGCTGCCCGTGATGCTGGCTGTACAGCTCAACACCTCCCCTCTTACCCAGGCTGCCGTGGCACTGTGCGCCATCATGGGCCACATGGTGCCGCTGTTCTCCCGGTTCCGTGGCGGCAAGGGTGTGGCAACCACGGCGGGGGCGGGCCTCGCCATGGCCGCGGCCACAACGCTGACGCTGGCTCTGGTCTGGCTGTTGCTGTTCCGCCGCTTCCGGATTGCGTCACTGGCCTCCATCGGCGCCGCCATTGCAGCCCCATTCATCAGCTACTGGCTGAATCCGGAATCCGTGGTGGTGTTCATTGCCATTGCCGTTGCGCTGCTTGCCCGTCATCACGACAACATCCGCCGCCTGTTTCAGGGCCATGAGCACAGCTTCTAGCCGGCCCTGTAGAGCCCATCGCTGCAGGGCTCATTCACTGGTGGCAGATCCGCCATGGGCCAGCGCGGCACCGCCAGCATGGATTCACCATCACGCTGGCCGGCACGCAGCCGGTGCCAACCCGCCACGGCGATCATGGCCCCATTGTCAGTACAGAACTCCGGACGCGGGTAGTGGATCTGCGCACCCAGCGGCTCGGCCATGCGCGCAAAGCGCTCACGCAGCATGCGGTTGGCACTGACGCCACCGGCCACCACCAGTCGCTTCACCCCGGTCTGCTCCAGCGCCCGACGGCACTTGATCGCCAGGGTGTCGATCACCGCCTCCTGGAAGGCCAGCGCGATGTCCGCCCGGGTCTGCTCGGAATCATCGCCGGCCTCAACCGCATCACGCAGCGTATTGCGCGTGTAGGTTTTCAGACCACTGAAGCTGAAGGCCAGCCCGGGCTTATTGGTCATTGGCCGGGGAAACTCAAACCGACCGGACTGGCCCTGCTCGGCCAGGGCCGCCACCCGGGGGCCACCCGGGTAGTCCAGCCCCAGCATCTTGGCCGCCTTGTCGAAGGCCTCACCGGCCGCATCGTCCACGGACTCACCGAGCATACGGTACTCGCCGATGCCATCCACCTGGATCAGCTGGGTATGGCCACCGGAGACCAGCAGCGCAACAAAGGGAAACGCCGGCGGGTCCGGCTCCAGCATGGGCGACAGCAGATGCCCCTCCATGTGATGCACACCCAGAACCGGAATATCCAGCGCCGTGGCCAGACCATGGGCGAAGGTGCTTCCCACCATCAGCGCCCCGATCAGCCCCGGACCCGCCGTGTAGGCAATGGCATCGAGCTGATTGCGCGACAACCCAGCTTCACCCAGCACCCGTTCGCACAGCGGCAGCAGTTTGCGGATGTGATCACGCGAGGCCAGTTCCGGCACCACGCCGCCGTAGTCGGCATGCTGCGCCACCTGGCTGTGCAGGGCATGGGCCAGCAGGCCCCGGTCACTGTCGTACAGCGCCACGCCCGTCTCATCACAGGAGGTTTCTATTCCCAGTACACGCATTCTTGGCCCCCCACTACAGAATCCGGCAAGTCTACCAGATCGGCGGGCTTTACAAGACACGGAGCGATGCGTAAACTTTGCAGCCCTGATCGGGTCCTGACTATGCCTGACGCGCCAGTTACCACCGTTGTGGCGATCACAAAGACCCGGATAAACGATTTCCAGCTGACAACGATCAAGGTAGGTGATTCTGCATGCCCGCTGTAAAAGTGAGAGATAACGAGCCGTTTGACGTGGCCCTGCGTCGCTTCAAGCGTTCCTGCGAGAAGGCGGGGGTTCTGTCCGAGGTGCGCCGTCGTGAGCACTACGAGAAGCCCACCGAGGTACGCAAGCGCAAGCACGCGGCAGCCGTCAAGCGCCATCTCAAGAAGCTGCAGCGCGAACAGAAACGCTTCGAGCGTCTCTACTAAGCGACACGCGAAACCCTTACACAACGGTTTCCGGATTGCCCGCTGTCACGCGGGCTTTTCTGGTTTGGGCAGGTGGAACCGTGAGCGGACTGATTCCACAGCGCTTCATTGACGAACTGCTTGACCGGATCGACCTGGCCGAGCTGATCGGCAGCCGCATCACGCTCAAAAAAGCCGGCGGCAACTATAAAGCGTGCTGCCCGTTCCATGATGAGCGTACGCCCTCGTTCAACGTCCGACCGGACAAGGGGTTCTACCACTGCTTCGGCTGCGGCGCCCACGGCGATGCCATCGCTTTCCTGCGTGAGTTCGACAACCTGGGCTTCACGGAAGCCGTTGAAGAGCTCGCAGGCCGGCTGGGCATGGAAGTGCCCTATGACCAGGCCGTCAAAGAGGAAATGCGCCAGGTACGGACGCTGACCGGGGCACTGGACCAGGCCAGCGCCTATTATCGCCAGTGCCTGCACCAGCACCCGAACGCGGCCGTTGCCCGGGATTATCTGGCGCACCGTGGCGTGGATGCAGAGACAGCGGAACGCTTCCAGCTGGGTTTTGCGCCGCCGGAAGGCGATGCGCTGGTGCGCCACGTGGACCAGCAGACCCGTGAGACGCTGATCCGCGTCAAGGCCATTTCGGATCGATACGGCAGACCGCGGGATCTGTTCCGGAACCGGCTCATGTTCCCGATACGCAATACCCGGGGTCGCACCGTCGCCTTCGGTGGCCGCACCCTCGGCGATGACAAGGCGAAGTACATCAACTCGCCGGAGTCCGAGGTCTATCACAAAAGCCGGGAGATCTACGGACTCTACGAAGCCCAGCAGGCCAGCCGGCGCATCCAGCGGCTGCTGGTGGTGGAAGGCTACATGGACGTGGTGGCGCTGTCCCAGAAGGGCATCACCTATGCCGTGGCAGCCTCCGGAACCGCCACCAATCAGGAAAGCCTGCAGGCGCTGCTGCGCCAGGCCCGGCACCTGATTTTCTGTTTTGACGGCGACCAGGCCGGCTACCGTGCCGCGGACAGGGCGCTTGAGAACACACTGGAACTGCTGCAGGACGGTATCCATATCCAGTTCCTGATGCTGCCGCAAGGCGAGGACCCGGACAGTCTCGTCCGACGCGAAGGCCCGGACGCCTTCAGCCAGCGCATTGACCAGGCCACGCCTCTGTCGCGACTGCTGTTTGAGCGCCAGAGCGAGGGGCTCGACCTGACACTGCCGGAACATCGGGGCGAGATGCGCGCCCGGGTGGAGCCGCTGCTTCGCAGAATGCCGCACTCCACCCTGCGTGACTCCATGTGGCAGGAAATGCTGCGCCTGACAGGCCGGCCCGCATGGCAGAAACGCGATCAGCAGGGAGGGCAGCGCTCGGCGGCTCCGGTTCACCAGGGCCGAAACCAGCCGCGCATCCAGTTCGATCGGGACACGCTGCTGTGTGCCTGGCTCTATCAGGACCCCAGCCGGGCGGAGGAGATTCTGCAAGCCACTGAAGGCGCAGCCGATTTCGAGCGCTGCCGCAGCTTCGCCCAATGGCTGAACGAGCAGGCCCTGAACAGCCGGGACGACATTCTGCTTGCGCTGGCGAAGGACCCGACCAGCCAGAGCCGCTTTGAAGGGCTTTTCGACCGCATGGAGCATTTTCCGGATGCCGAGTCGCTGGTTACAGACGGCCGGCATGTCCTGACAAAGATCCAGGAACAGCATGAACAGAGAGAACTCAACAGCCTGCTGGCCAACAAAAAGCCCAGCGAGCTTTCCAAAGCGGAGCGCGCGCGCCTGCAGCAGCTGATGGCAAAGCTTAATTCGCCCGCTTCCAGCCGGACGCATTGAATTCAGTGACCGGCATCCCCATCTAGGGGGTAAAATCGTCCGTAGCCGCCCACAACCAGCCAGAGCCGGGGGCGCTGCGCATTTTCCACATCGCGGCCAAGTGGCGGAAAAGCCTTTTGCAGGCTATAATTTCCTGTTCACTTTGCCACAGATAACACCGAGTCCGAAGGGTGACTATGTCAGCCAATTCCCAGAAGTCCCGACTGAAAGACCTCATTGCCCGCGGCAAGGAGCAGGGGTATCTCACCTATGCCGAGGTTAACGACCACCTTCCTGAAGACATAGCCGATCCGGATCAGGTCGAAGACATCATCCGCATGATCAATGACATGGGCATCCAGGTAACGGAAGTGGCACCGGATGCCGATGAACTGCTGATGACGGATGGCGACTCCTCCGCCGATGAGGCGGCCGCCGCCGAAGCCGCAGCGGCGCTGGCTGCGGTTGAGAGCGATGCCGGTCGCACCACCGACCCCGTGCGCATGTACATGCGCGAAATGGGCACCGTGGAGCTTCTGACCCGTGAAGGCGAAATCGTCATCGCCAAGCGCATCGAGGAAGGCATCCGGGACGTCATGGCGGCAATTGCGCACTTCCCCGGCACCGTAGCCGCCGTCATCAACAACTACGACAACATTGTTGAGAACGAAGGACGCATCAGCGATCTCGTGTCCGGCTTCCTGGATCCCGAAGGCGAGGAGCCGGAACTTCCGGAAGCACCCCCGGAAGCCCCCGCCCCCAAGGCGGATGGCGAGGCCGCATCAGACGACGAATCGGACGAAGAGGATGACGAGGCCGAAAGTGATGGCGGCCCGGACCCCGAAGAGACCCGCCGTCGGTTTGAGCTGCTGCGCGACAAGCTCGCCAACGCCATGGAGCTGGTGCACAAGAAGGGCCGTTCCAGCAAGGAAGCCCAGAAGGCTCTGGACGAGCTGGGCAAGGTGTTTGCGCCCTTCAAGCTGAGCAACCGCCACTTCGACGAGATGGTCAGCGTCATCCGCACCACCAATGACACCGTGCGCCAGCATGAGCGTGGCGTCATGGCCATCTGTGTGCAGGAATGCGGCATGCCCCGCAGGGAATTCGTCAAACAGTTCCCGGGTAATGAGACCAACCTGAAGTGGGCCGAAGAACTGGCCAACAGCGACAAGAAGTACGCCCAGGCCATTGGCGAGCGCGTCAACGAGATCGTGCGCCTGCAGAAGAAGATCGCCAGCGTCGAGGAAAGTGTCGGGCTGGACGTGAGCGACATCAAGGAGATCAACCGCCGCGTTTCCATCGGTGAAGCCAAGGCCCGCCGCGCCAAGAAGGAAATGGTGGAAGCCAACCTGCGCCTGGTCATCTCCATCGCCAAGAAGTACACCAACCGCGGCCTGCAGTTCCTGGACCTGATCCAGGAAGGCAACATCGGCCTGATGAAGGCCGTGGACAAGTTCGAATACCGCCGCGGCTACAAGTTCTCCACCTACGCCACCTGGTGGATCCGCCAGGCCATCACCCGCTCCATTGCGGACCAGGCCCGGACCATCCGGATTCCGGTGCACATGATCGAGACCATCAACAAGCTCAACCGGGTTTCCCGCCAGATGCTGCAGGAAATGGGTCGCGAACCGACTCCGGAAGAGCTGGGTGAGCGCATGGAGATGCCGGAAGACAAGATCCGCAAGGTGCTCAAGATCGCCAAGGAGCCCATCTCCATGGAGACCCCCATCGGCGATGACGAGGACTCCCACCTGGGCGATTTCATCGAAGACATCCAGGCGCTCTCCCCTGTGGAATCCGCCACAGCCGAAGGCCTCAGCGAAGCCACACGGGGCGTTCTGGCCGGGCTGACCGCACGCGAAGCGAAAGTGCTGCGCATGCGCTTCGGCATCGAGATGAACACCGACCACACCCTGGAGGAAGTCGGCAAGCAGTTCGACGTCACCCGCGAGCGTATCCGCCAGATCGAAGCCAAGGCCCTGCGCAAACTGCGCCACCCTTCCCGCTCCGATCACCTGCGCGGCTTCATCGACGAAGACTGATCCGCAAACACTGGCGGGCGCCGGCCGCTCCGGCTAGAATGGCGCCCGTCCGCTTCCCTGCAGGGCCTGTAGCTCAGTTGGTTAGAGCAGAGAACTCATAATTCTTTGGTCGCTGGTTCGAGTCCAGCCAGGCCCACCATTTATTTCAGGAACTTAGCGCCACCATCAGTGAGACACTCCAGTGGTGCGTAATCATGCCACAAATCCACGCTCTGCGCTGACGACTGTCACCCCGCTCGAGCGTCTCTTGAATTGACCCCCCAACCTTCATGTGTAATCTTGAATCGGAAGACACGGTAAGAGCTTTCACTTGGAAACCAGCCAACAAACCGGCAAACTTCTGCAGCGATTTTCGACGCCGTAATTTCAGGTGAGCCCCATGGCCAGAGCAATGATCAATCCAGACATGATCCGCTGGGCGCGCAGACGCGCTGACCTCAACCTGGCTGAGCTTGCCGGCAAAGTGAACCAACCGGAAGAGCGATTGGCGCGCTGGGAAGATGGCGAGGAAAAGCCGACGTTCAAACAGGCCCAAGACATCGCTCATAAGACCTACCAGCCGTTTGGGTACCTGTTTCTTCAACAGCCTCCCCGAGAGGATGATCTGTTGCCGGATCTGCGGACCATTGGTGATGCACCGGTCCCGGAATTCAGCGTCAACCTCAGGGACACCGTGCATGGCACCATGGCTCGCCAGGACTGGTACCGGGATTACCTCAAGGAGCAGGGGGCAGAGGCACTCGACTTCGTCAATGCAGCCTCTCTGGAAAATGATACCCCGGAACAGACAGCCCAGCGAATCAAAGAGCGTCTGGGGCTCCCGACCCGCCCCACTAAAGGCGATTTCGACGATTATTTCCGTACCCTGATTCAGCACATTGAGGACATCGGCGTGCTGGTGATGCGGAACAGCATGGTGGGGAACAACAACCACCGCCTGCTGGACATCAGCGAGTTCCGCGGCTTCGCGGTGGCAGATGAATACGCGCCGGTCATCTTCATCAATACGCAGGATGCGCCGCAGGCCCGACTTTTCACGCTCATCCATGAATTGGCACATATCTGGCTGGGCCAGTCCGGTGTTTCTGACGCGAGCCCCCAGACGACCAGAGCCGTGGAGCGATTCTGCAATCAGGTGGCCGCAGAGTTCCTGGCACCGGCGGATGATTTTTCCCAGCTCTGGAGGAGTGACCCGGACAGGGACTGGCGCGAACAGGTGCCAGAACTCGCCAAACATTTCCATGTCAGCTACTGGGTTATTGCCAGGCGCGCTCTGGAACTGGGGCTGATTAACGATGGCGATTACTGGCCCTACGTGCAAAAGATCCAACAGGCTTTCAAGGACGGCAAAAAGAATCAGGACGGTCCTGTCCCCCAGGGTATGCTTCAGAAGCAACGGGTCAGCCCTCGCTTCGCTGAGGCGCTTACGAGCGAGACATTGAGCGGGCGTGTCCTGTACCGGGACGCATGGAGACTCATCGGTGTTAAACCCGCCCGCTTGCGGCAATTCGCTGAAAAGGAACTGCAGCGTTGACCTACCTATTGGATACGAATGCCTACCTGGAGGCCAAACAGCGTTATTACCGCTTCAACATCTGTCCAGGCTTCTGGCACTGGCTCACAAGCGAATCTACCCCGGAAGAACTTTTGAGTGTGGAACCGGTGCTCGACGAGCTCAAATACTACGAGGATGAGCTCTCTGTCTGGGCAAAAGAGAACGCTGGCTTTTTTACATCCGTGGATGATGAAGCCACTCAGAGCCATTTCGCTGAAATTGCGGAATTCGTCGCGGCACATGAGGTCTTCCAGGAACGCCACAAAGCCTCATTCCTTGATGCAGCTGATCCTTGGCTTATCGCCAAAGCGATGACATTGGGCGCCACCCTCGTAACCCACGAAAAGCTTGAAGCGAACAACAGTACCAAGGTGAAGATTCCGAACATATGCCGGGAATTCGGGGTTGATTACCGCGATACGTTCGACTTGCTGGAGCAGAGTGACGCAACGTTCGTGCTCGAATAGTAGAGTGGCCCGCCCTATAACCTTTGTCACTGACTCATCATCAGATAATCGTCTGATCTTCATTTCCTCACGAACCTACTGCACACGCTGTACAAGAGCGAACTCGAAAAGGACTTTGAGGGCATCAAAGCCTACCAGAAATCCAGCTATTACGACGGTGAGTGGAAAGACCGCTACGAGCCCTGGGCCCGCATGCTGGCGGAACAGTACGAGGGTGACGACGGTAAGCGCTTTGCCTGGAACATGGCCCTGACCGCGGACATGGTGCTGTCCCAGCCCGTAATCTACGAGCTTGACCAGCTGACCATGCCTACAACGCTGTTGATCGGCACCCGTGACCGCACCGCCATTGGCCGCGACCTGGTGGATGACGCCCTGGCCCAGCGTATGGGCGATTACACCCAGCTTGGCGGTAAGGCGGCGGAGCGGATTGATGAGGCAACTCTGGTGGAGTTCGATGATGTCGGGCATATGCCGCACATCGAAGTGCCGGAGCAGTACCTCGAGGCGCTGGGGGAAGAGCTGCGGGGGCGGTAGTGAAGTAATACGGCCCCGTCGTCATGACGAATCAATCGCCAGCGCTTAAGGCCACCGACTTCAGCCATTGCTTTCCCATCGATATCCAGCCTGATCCAGATGGGTCTGGAGTTGGGCGAAAACCTCATCCAC
>LKMJ01000732.1_pt1 | contig 26688 bp, 32 predicted proteins | sample 643391 | NCBI WGS metagenome assembly LKMJ01 (sample SAMN04112250, study PRJNA286221) | soda lake metagenome | biome: soda lake; feature: Kulunda Steppe; material: water; isolation source: sample PL-Br10 brine of Picturesque Lake | place: Russia: Kulunda steppe | collected 2010-07 | reverse complement strand
GCCTGTACATTGTTCCGCTCACAGCCAACATGCGATAGTTGTTTGGATCCAGCACAGGACCTCTTTTATGCAAAGGTGTCACTTTGGCTGCCTTCCACATCTCTGGAATCTGAGCTTTTTCCATCATCAAGGCAAAAAAGCGGGCAAAGTAGGGTGCAAGCACGTTCATCTTTTCAACGCCACGCCCATTAATAGCTGGCACCTCTTTCTCAGCATACTTGATAAAAGGGGCAGCAATACAGTCAAAGCCAGGTGACGCCCGGACATTCAGCTTGCGCATGAACTCACACACAACAGGGTACAGGTCATTAGCTTCTGGGAGTTCAAGAGCATCCGGGTCAGGCATCCACCTATTTTGAGCACCTTGTTGTAACAGTACCTCAGGTGGTGGGTGATTGCGGCCCAAGGGAACGGCCATGTCCCGCTCAGAGGCTCCAGAATTCCCAGTCCAGCGCGCCGCAACCCTCTGTGCTACCCCTCGTACAGCTCCCATAAAGGACTGTACTCCTCTGTTGATGGCTCCCCAGACCCCCCGTTGTCCAGCAATCGCACTTTCAGGGCAGCGACCCATGTTTCCTTGTTCCCAGGTATCCAAAATGTGTGGAGAACTTGCTGCTGGACCTGTGGAGATCCACTGCACCAAAGGGAGAATTCCATCGGGAGAGTTTATAGTTTATGCACACAGACAAAACCTACTCACATCCCTCATAACATGCTTGGGTTGTCATGGTACAAATAGCGAGGTGGCATCACAGGAGCACCCCCGTTCCGCACACAAGTGCATGAATCAGCTTGAAGATCTAGGAGGGGAGAGGCAAATCAAGAATGACATGGTTGGGTTACACAGGCTATGTAGCTTAGCTTTATCTGCTTTATCTTTTTCTTTTCTTTTCCTTTTCTTTTCAATCTGCCAAACGAGGGCAGCTAAGCTGGAACCTAAAAGGCCTGCAACCTGAACCAAAGAACCAAGAATGACAAGTGGCAAGGTTAGGTTCGTCGGAATGTTGTTTTTCGTTACCAGCTGTGGTTTCCACAGTTACTGGCTTGATTACCAGCCTGGCAACAAAGCCAGAAATCCACTGGTAATGCTTTTTTGGTAATCAGCCAGCAATGGGTGAAGCACCCAATTCTGATTACCCCCTTCTCAACTTCTCTTTTTACTTGGCTTGGTAATCATGCATTTAAATATTGAAGATGCATCACTTACCAAGAAATCAATTAGCTTAAGTCACATAGCTGTATCCGCCGAACAAGGGCAGGTCAGCTGAAGCCTACAAGGCGTGCAACCCAAACCAAAACTAAAAGCGCTCTTAGCAGAAGATAGGTAGTGTCTGAAAGCCAGATGTTTTTGGTGAATAGCAAGGGAGACGCTTGAAGGCAGTTCGCAAGCACACAATGGCAAGATCAAGGCAAAGGATGAAGATAACAAAAAGAGCAAGGCTCGCTGACTAACTACTTCAACCAACCAGCTGCCAGAACAAGAATGACAAGTGGCAAGGTTGTTGCTGCTTTCCTGAGAAAAGAAAAGAAAAACTACTTAGGCGGTGAACTTCATCGCTTAAGTAGTTTTTCTTGAGCGGGTTGTCTTTCTTGAGCAGGTAGCAAATGACATTTGCATACAGTCAGTACAAGCTGCCACAGACAACAAGCATGGGGTAGCTGTTGGGGTCAAGCAAGGAGCCCTTTAGAAGTTTTGTACAAAAGGGATAATCTTAGCTAATTTCCAATCAGCAGACCGGCCCTCTCAAAAAAAAGGAGGAAGCACTCTCAAAAAAAGGAGGAAGAGCTGGGCTGGAAGGGGGAAAAAGAGCATGCACCCTCTCAAAGCGCCAACACTCAGACCTAGGCACACAAAACACTTCAGATCCACATCTGAACCTGAGGAAGTGCTACCCTTCAACCGCTTCAGGTGCTCTCCAAGGAGAGTGCACATGGTCTTAAAATCTGGGGAAGGGGTCCAGCCTGTTGCAGCACCATTTACAAGCAGTTCAGTTGAAGGCGGGTGGCCTGGGCCAAGGGGGACAGCCATGTCTTGGAGAGGGGCGTGATGCCAGCACCTTTCCTAAAAGACGCAAGTGGTCATCTAGGTAAGTCTGCCACACTTGTTCAGCAAGGGTAGACAGTTGTGTGCACTGGGGGCGGCGAAACATGGAGTGCAAGCCTGTTAATGCTCACTATCTTAGCATGGTACGCTCAGACCGCCGCACAGAAGCCCTGTAAGGCTTATGGGCCTCCTTGCAAGCATGACTTGCCTACACTCCACCTCCATGAACTGGCGGCGCAGAACAGCACACTCTCCAGAGAACCACGGAAGGTACCGTGCATCACACAAGGGCTGATCGAAAAAGTCCTAAAAAATTGTTTTACGAACATTCCCGAACATCAAGATCGCGTTCCATGTCATCTCCACTGTTGGTCAAGATAGATGCGATGTGCTTCCGATAGATGCTCATCGTGGCTTAGCTTATGTCCCGTAATATGACAATCTGTGAGATTTTTATGAGGTGGGTTACATGAAGGTTTACCTCGAGGAGGAGGAGCTTTAATTCTCAGACTCAGGTCCGTCTCACGACTCAACCGGCTTCAAGCAAATATCCTAAACCGCGCCAGATACGCAAAAAGTATCTTTGTGCGGATATCGTGCAAGCAATTGTGCAAGCACGTAGTTTTAGTCCAAGTGCGAGGAGGCCAGTCTGCGCGAGGAACAGCTATGCAGAGCCTCGTGTACGGCAGTAGCGGCAGCAGCTGCTTGCAACCCCTTCAGCAGGGCCAGCAGCACTCGAGGCCCCGGCCAGCGTCGCACTGCACTGCACTCGCAAGGCAGTTGCACAGCAGCCCCGCTCAGCTCCCCGGCCCTACACAGATGAGAATGCATGAACAGCAGCTTCTTCAGCAGCTGCAGCAGCAGCACCAGTCTGGCCAGGGGCGCATCATCCTCCGTTCACAGAAGGTGGTGCCCGAACCCAGAGCGCTGACCTGACTCAAAACTCCTCTGACCAAGGCTCTCGTAGGAGCGCTGACCCCGGCTGCGTTCCAACTCACTTGTTGCACATTACAGAAGCGCGAGCAGATGGCGCTGCCAGAGACCGCCACGAAGACCGAAACAGTCGTCAGAAAGGTGGTCAGCCTGGTGTCGGGCACAGGTAAGCCCCAAGCTGGTGTTCAGCGTTCGTTGCGGGGCGCAGGAGCTGAGGTGGGCCAGATGCTTCGAGCTGTGCAGGCCGGTGCGCATCTGTGCACAACTGCTTGCATGAGGGGGAAGCAGTAGACAGCAGGGGTGTGCAAGAGCCATTCAGCTTCACCCTGCGTTCCCTGAGCACGTGGGCCATCTCCTCTCTCAACTCAAGGCACTCACATGCCTGCTGCCCACCCAATACGCGCAGACGGAGGTGCAGCAATGAGTAAGCGCAAGCGTCTCCTGGCAGACGGGCTCCTGGACAAGCTGGAGGTGGGTGGACGCCTAAGCAAGCTCTCATTCCTCCTGCACAGCTGCCACAGGTTCTGAGCAGAAGTCAGGCAAGCGCAAACAGTACCCTGGCTGCAAGTGTAAACCAGCTCCTGTGTCTGTAACTCTGCTGCTGACCGCGTCGCTTGCGCTGACTGTGCTGCTGCTCACAGGAAGTCGGCGCAAAGCAGGAGCCCAGGCCGCTTGAGAATGACTTGCTCTGGGGCAATTACAATGTGGTGAGTTAGGTAGATTTTTATGGAGCACCTTGCAGTTGTGCAAAGATGGAAGAGCCCTCAGGTCTCCCAATCATGCCGGTATTTGCACTTTTCCTTGTTTGCCTCTGCGCAGGTGTACACATCAACAAGCAGGAGCCAAGAAAAGCGGACACGTGAGTCTATGCCTGACTCCATGGGGATGGAGGGTGCCCCACGGGGATGAAGGCAGTGGCGTGCCAAGACAAATGTGCCTGCCTGTTTGACATGTTGTCTTATTCATGCGTGCACGTGGCTGTATGAGTTCCATTAAAGCAGACGTCATGCCTTCTGCTTTATTGTGACCCTTGGGTCTGCCCCACAGTGCATAGTGTAAGTAGCGAAAAGGAGTCCTGCAGAGTGCCTTTTTGGAATCACGCAGCATACCTGTAGTCTGGGAAGGGCCAGTTCTTCATCATGCTGTACTCCTGCTCCTGCACACTCACAGCCTCTGGAGGACGCTTCAGGGGCCGACTTGGCCGAGCTTTGTTCCAGACAACAGGCTTGTACCAGAGTGTCATCAAGCCTGGTATTGTTACAAATAAGGTAAGGGGAGCACGGTATGCTCGGTCCGCCCCTGGCAAGTGGAAAGCTTAGCGATAGCTGTGAGGGGACCTTGACAGCATTACATGTATATTGAGCAGAGTGAATGGAATACGCACATTTCAGTGACACGCACACGATGCCAGTCCATGGTTTGTCTGGCTGTCTTTTTCACTTGTTCAACTATCGTCTCGTGAACCTGCAGGTTGCGTTCAAGCTCTTTGGATTGATTCCTGGTTCAGTTGGCTTACGCGGCAAGGTGCAGCCTGTGGGCAGTGATGGGGACACAGTGGTAAGTTTTTTTGCTCTGCTGTGCTTGGGCTGTGGAAGTGTTACTAATTAACATTTGCGGTCGTGTCATGCAAGACATGGCACAGCTGTTTGATCGATACTCACTGGCAGCATCTTCCCCAAAGTGGAAAACAACTCCGAACCCTTGCTCTCGATCTGTCTTCCATGCAGAAAGTTGACTTTGAGCCACCTGTGCTGTCATTTATGGAGAATGTGAACGGAGGATTGCACTTGAGAATTGGGAAAGAATCAGACGTGACGCTGGCAACAACCTACCTGGATGAGCGTGTACGGATCGGGAAAGGCAGCAGGTAGGTCAGGGGAGCAAGCACTGCATGTCTCTCATGCTCTTCGGTCTGTGCGTGTTGGCCTAAGCATCCATTAAAATGAAAGCGGCAGCAGGCACTTGCACCAGAGGCATCGTGCTGCACCTGAGTCCCTCCATCAGCATGAAAGCTGGACTAAGAATGCGATGCCACCCTTCACCATCCAATCAATGGCCTGATGCCTGGTCACTTGCACCCACCCTGCAGAGGAAGCCTGTTTGTCTTCACGCGCGGAGGCGCAGCAGATCGGCAAGGTGGGGGTTGGGCGGGCAGAAGATTCTGGGCACTGTTGTTGTTGCTTGGTGTTGCTCATTGTGATGGTGGCCGCATTATGATTCTTCAGGGTACGGCCGCAGATGTTCCACCTTCTTACCCCCTTGCCTTACTTGTGATCAACATGCACACTCTGATCCCTGCACCCTGCACACATGTGTTGCGTCTGCAGACATGGAGTCAGTGGGTCGTCAGCAGACCGCGCCCTCGACTGTATACACCCTGGCGTCTGCGTGCATCGCTTCCCTCCTGGGCGGCCTTGCTCTGTTCTTGAGCGCTGTGCCCGTCTTGCAAGCCCTGTCCCCGCTGCTGTTGCTGCTGGGAGCTGGGCTGGGTGTGCTCCTGCGTGCGGGCAGCATCATCCGGGGCAGCAGCCAGGAGGGGGCCCAGCAGCAGGAGCTGGCTGCAGGCGACAAGAAGGATCAGGGGCAGGCTGCTGCTCCTGTGACAAGCGAGGTGCAGCCTGCCATGGTACAGCCTGCAGTGTAAGTTCAATACGCCTTCATACAACTTGCATGGCGCCCCATGAAACCTGTAGGTCAGATCAGCGCAACCCTGCCAAGGCCCCGAATCACACGCAGCAACCTGTGTGTGCCCATAACAGCTCCAGAATAGGCAGATACCATAGTTTCCCTCTGGCTTCTCCCTTCAGTATGTTTGTTAGCACACGAGCAGATGCCATTGCATAGCCATGTGCGCCAGGCTTCGGTAGGTGTGCAAGGTTTCCGTGCATGTACATAGAAGTGCGAAAATCTACCTTATGCGCTATCATTGTCTCAATGGGAAGGTGCTACAAGAGTTACTTGCGCGGTGTGTGCAAATGTTTGCGTGGTTCAAATGACAATTCTTCTCAAGACTTGATGGATGTCAAACCAATGTTCGACTGATGCAGTGAACCAGTGACCTGCAGTGTGCATGGTTTGTCCGTATTGCCATGTACATGTGTGTACAAAAGCCGGGACTGTTCTTGCTCTCATAGTGTGCTTTGGTACTGTTGCACAACAGGCCATTCCACAGCAGTCTGCATACTCAGCCATTGCTGGTACCAGAGACAGAGAGAGAGAGAGAGTCTGTTCTTGAATGTATTTATTTATTGATTCGATCACATGGTTAAGCTTGTTTGTAGGATTGCTTGATGCAAGATGGAGAGCATGAACAACTGTTCCTGTTCTTGAGCGTTGCATGTCTGCATTTGAGAGGGAGTGAGTTTGAGTGTGCAGGAACTGGCAAGCAACTGTCTTGGCATTCCTTGTATTGTCAAGTTATACCTGGATGTTCGTTTGCTGGCTTGAGTCTCTACAGCCAGTACATTCTCTAGCTGGTAAAAATTGATTCCTTGCGGGGTGCTCATATCTAGGAGACCTAGCCAACTACCGAGAAAAGAAAGAAAACTACGACCCTAGAAAAAAGGTAGGTTACAATGGGTTTAGACCTTCAGCCAGATGGGTTGACTGCTGGGCTTGCTGGACACTGCCGGCCTGACAAAAAATATCCATAGTCTCAGAAAGAAAAAGGAATTATTTGTATGTCTGCTTGAAGAGAAACAATTTCACATCCTCAGCTCCAACGTTGTCAAAATAAGAATTCCTTCTCAAATAGCACATTTCTAAACAAGGGCATAAAAAATGACATGCTTTTTGTCCTGAACATCGTGCAAGTCACATTTGTCAAACAGCATATTGTGGATTTGCCAACAACCGGTTTCACCTCTCAGGGTATGGGCACGCAAGCCAAAACGAGCAATGTTACAAACCAAGCACATGCCTACCCCAACCCGACCAATGTTACAAACAAACAAACAAACGAAGCACATGCCTACCCAGTTCCAGCTCTAGGTTAGACCTTCAGCCAGGTAGTTTGACTGATCAGGTTGCTGGTGAACACCAGCCATCAAAAAAACATCCCAGTTCCAGCTCTAGGTACCTAGGCAGCAAATGGGGAGGGCCCCGTACAGTGCTTGGTTTAAGAGGCAAGGCGATCCATGCATGATGAGTAGCCAGTTTTTGAGCGTGTGTCCTAGGATCTGCACCATCCAACTCCCTCCATAATGCACGCAAGTGCTCACGCAAATCCACCGCAAAGTCTTGTAGGGGAAGGGGAGTTGCAGCCTTATTGCAATTGGCATATGTATCTGCCGCACGTAGACCCACACACGCCCCTATGAACTCCGCAGTTCAGCACTTTCTGTAGGAAGCACCTGGAGCAATATCAGCATACACGATCTTCGTGAGAAAGCCACTATTCCCGCTAGTAGAGTTGAGAAACTTGGCAGCAGCGCGGAACCAACAAAACTGCAAACTTTGAAGGCTCCTGGTCACACTCTCGCAACACAGCCCAGTTGGGCGTGGACCTTTTCACACCAAGCACACCTATGAGAAAGCACAGATGCGCAGTTTGAAGGGGGCTGTCAATTTCACTGCCCTGCTTCATGAACTGTGTTCCCCAGATCTGGCAAGCATACATACTGGTGGGGATAGCGTAACATTTAGCTAACCAAAAGAGAGCACGTGGCCTGTCATTCAAATGATGCTCTCGCGCAAATTGCCTAATTCTGTTACAACCAGCCATGAAAGGACCAAGCACATGTTCAGCAGATTTGGCAATGTTATGTGTCCTATAGAAAACCATACCTAGATATTTAAAAGCTTCCTTGTTGGTTAGCGTTGTGACCCCCATACTGAAAGCGGGGACGTTGAAGCCATGAGAGTTAAAATGGACAACTTTAGACTTAGCGATATTGATGGTTAACCCTTTCCTCCTGGCATACCCGTCCAAACGATTGAGCACTGCATGGCATGGTTTGCAGTTGGTCTGGCCTATTTGCAGTTAGGCACAAGTCATCTGCACAAAGCATGTGGGTGACCCATACAGTGCTAGAGCCAGTGATTGCTCCTTCTACACCCTCCGCAGTGAGGTCAATATCATTGATAAATGTCAAAGTAAAAAGCGCCTGTGTCTCCAATGTAAGTTGTACCAGTAAAATCACATTTCTAAGCAAGGGCATGAAAAAGGACATGCTTTTTGTCCTGGACACCATGCAAGTCACATTTGTCACGAAACCTTTTGTGGATTTGCCACAGCCAGTCACTGAAACGATTTCACCCTCAAAAAGGAAAAAAAGAAAAACCATGCAAGCAACGAAACAGCTCCTCACATCAATCAAGGAAAAGGGGCCACTTGGGAAGAAAATCCCTTTCACCCGAAATGAAAAGGGCGGTCAGTGAGGATCAGGAGGTTGCAGGCAGACAAGCCAGCAAACCTCTCCTACTTAGTTTGTAGGTGAGGAGAAAGCTCAAGAGAGCTTCCTCCTTGCACTCTTCCTTCCAGGCCCTTGCACTCGACCATTAGACCCAGCATCCATGGCCCATGCAATTTGGAACTTCAAGATAAACAAAGCTCTCTCTCTCTCAATGCCTCTGATGCTGTGAACACCATCTACTTCTATGACCTGGAAGTAATCTCCATAGATAATTGGAGAGTTGTCACAAACAAATCTACCAACAAAATCTGATCAGGAATCTCACCAACAAAAACAATACCATGTCTACTTTGCACCCATGACCATAGAAAATTGGACGCTCCCTATCTTCAGAAAGGCTGGCTTCACACCTACTAGGTTTCTTAGTAAGAAAGCTCACCCTATGGCCCGCTCTGCTGTTGAGTGTGCATGCTGTGAAATTTGCTTCTATAATTGGCCTCCAACCTGAAACAAATGTGCCCCCCTTTAATGACATGTACATCTGTGAGGTCTGCAACCGGACTTACCATTGGGTGTGCCTCAAAAACACTGGCTGCTGCACTGAGAGGCAGAGAGAGGAAGTTGATAAGAATGACAATTTGGCCTGCCCGGACTGTGCTCACCTTCATGATGAACAAAGACAGAAAAGATACTCTGAATCCATTAACAAAGAACTCATAAACGTGACCTGGGAACCCACCTGGGAACCGGAGGAGCTTAAAGACATATTGCCTAACCTCCTTGAATGTATTCAGGAGACATGGATTGATGAGCCTAACCTCTTTCTGCCCACAGCAGACCAAACCTTAGACAACCTGGAAAGACAAGGCTTTGACATGTCCAACAAGGCCAACACCTGGATTGAAAAATTGGACACTGATCTACAGAATAAAACCTTTGATCTCCACCCCACAAACCCACAAGTAGACGTACTACCCACCGGGAGCTGTGAGTTCTAGATCCGTAAGGTAGACCTCATTAGGTACAAGCCTAGACTTACCATTGAGCAGCCCTCCCTCAACACAAGCCTTCCACCTCTTATTCTCCCAGAAATCTGCCCATCAACAGTAACATGTATCTACAGCACAGACGGAGAATGCCAGGGCATGAGGGCACCAGAGCGCCTCAACATCCTTTATACAGCATTCTAACAGCCAAGCTTAAAGGTCTCCATAACAACATAACACCCACACCTAAACGCTTTGCATCTGAACTTGGCTGCTTACTAGGAAAGCAAAGCTAGAAAGGAAGTACCACAGCAAGGAGATCAAGGATTCTTACTCGCAAGCTTTGCCAAATCATGTACACGCTGCCCTCGTAAAATGGGCTCTGGTAACTCAGGAAAAATGGCCTCCCCGCTAGACTTCAACCCTAGCTACTCCCATTATTGGAGTTCAGACTCACAAGATGTACTTTTTGGTGCGCACTTCAACTCCCTCCCGTCCCAATTCACTGGTTTCTCAGTGTGCCGTCTCATCTATGACGAACAAATTATGAATCTCAGTCTTAGGCATGGCATCTACTCAGCCATCCTCAATACTGAGGCAACTGCCACTTTCATGTTCCTATCATCTTGGAATGGATCCATGATCACCAACCCTTACTTGAGTCCCCTGACAGCCTATCCCCACTTGTGTTATAAACTTGGAGCAATTCCAGCTAATGAGCGGCCTTGACGTACAAAAAGCCCATAAGACTGCCCTGAAGCTACGTGCTCATTCTGTGCTCTATGCACACAAACTGACAACTACTGGACGCGCTCTTGAAAAATCCAGTCGCTCTCAATCTCTTGGTTTGGAGCAGGGGGCGGCTTGTTCCCCTCCACATCCTCACTAGTTCTTCCTTCTCCCTGGTGGAGGAGACTCACGGCTCTTCGGGTCAATGTGTCTCTTTTTCCTTTGTTGATGTAGGGGGCGGTTTCACTGCCTACGTAGTCTTTCTTTTCCTTTCTTTCATTAGAACGTCCAGTGTGTAGAAGCTTATTAGCATAGTGCACAGAATGAGCATGCAGCGTGAGAGCAAGTTTCTTGACTCTTTGCGAATCAAGGCCAAGATTCTTCAGAAGAACAAAAGTGTGAGGAATGTTAATAAAACCCCCTACACCTACATGAAGAACATGGTCTCTTGCAATGCTGTGTTTAATGTGACCATGCTGAGCCTGGGCAGCTTGGAGCTGCTGCTCAGGGCGAGTGTCTTCACAGCACTTAATCTCAATGAGATGGGTGTTACGACACTGCCAAGGATGTTCTCAGGGCAAATCTGTCTGGGCTGGTAAGCTGTGGCTGGTGATGGGGGTCTGCCTCCAGCTGCGGTGGCTGCCGCTTAAGAACCCTGCCCCCTACCCGAAACCACCCTCCTTCCACTCATTAAAGTAAGCCCTTGATCATTGTGATATTTCTCTTTATTTTGGGTATTGATTTTGCGTGTTTTCTTTGGAGTCACTAAAACTGCGTCAGGGCAAAAAGTGAGTCTGTCTCTTCTTGTGGTTTATAGCAAAATCCAAGCCGGAGGAACTCTGGATTCTGCTGTCATAGGCATTTGAAAATTTGCATACGATGCTTGTCAGCACTGCCCACGTCTGTGGATACAAGACAGGAGCCTAGAGAACCTTTACTTATGGCTTTCGTTACAAGTTTGCCTGCAATATTGTGACTGAATGCAATTGTATTTCTCATGATGGGAAGCTGGCACCCTGGGAGGATGTGGAGCGCACTGTCTTGGCAGGAGTAGATGGGGCAAGTAAGGCAGTTGGACTGCTTGAAACGGACAGCATGTTTTTGGTTGTAGATTGTGCCAGACCGGCATTTGATAACCGTCTCTTTTCGCTTGTGAAAGGTGCAGGCATAGACCAGAGTTTTTGCCAGATTAGGAAAAAAATGTAGTAGCTGGTATCAGTTTGTGCGTTGCCTAGTTTGTGGACTTTTTGCATGTGTGCTTGTAGCGCTTCGCGTTTATTGGGGAGGTAGCGCATACGGGGTTGGTAAGGCTGGGATTGATTACTGTTGTCAATAATAGGACATCGTGTGTTTGGGCCATCCGTGGAGGTTTCAAGCCAGGTAATGTTGTGAAATGAGTTGCCTTCATGCCCTGCCATTTTAATACCAGTGTCAGCAGCTTATTTGGCCACATGCTTTGCTATCTCATCAGCACGCTCATTACCAACAACGCCGGTGTGGGCTTTACCCCCTACATAAATTTAGGAAAAGGAGACGCATTGGTCCGAAGTACTGTATGTCTACCCCCCCCTTGGTCAGAGAAGGAAGAGAAGCATGTCTGGAAAACCCCACCTCAGGTCTTCACACATCAAGTGCAACCAAACACCCACCCACAAGTCCAAAGTAGAGAGGACAAGTTCCCCAACCCAGACTCAGGTCAAGTCCTGACTTGCTGCCGCACAACAGCCAGCAATCTTTTGGGCCAAATCTTCTAAAAGTCAAGATATTATCAAGAAGTTGAATCTCAATGATTTTCAATGATTCACCTCATAACAAGGCAGGCTTAATACCAATCTGGTCGTAAGTCTGATTAATTTGTTGCTGGTCTTTGCCAGCCAAAAAAGAATCCACCATGCCAGCCAAAGGAAGAATTATGGTAATGTCTGATATGGATGGCAGGGTTGGTTGTGCCGTGGTATCTCCTTTTTAATTTTTTTTCCTGGCAAGTATCCGAGAAGTTCTGAAGCAAGGCTCCCAGTTGCTGATGTGATGCTGTGGAAACCTTTGCTGTTTGGAAGGCTGTATGAAGGATGATAAGGCGTTCAGGTGGCATCATGGCATTTACCATCTTTGCTGTAGATACAAGCCATTCTTGATGAGAATATTACTGGAAGAATAAGGGGTGGAGGATGTGTAAGATGGGTGGGCTCCTCAGTGGTGGCTTTGGGCTTGTACTTGACAAAGTCAACATTGTGAATCCAGAAATCAAAACTCCCTGTGGGTTGTATGTTTTGTGGGTACTCGTGGGGTAGGTATCAAAGGGGACTTAAATTCGCAGTTCAGTGTCCATTCTTTGTATCTAGGGGTTAAGCTTATCAGACATGTCAAAGTTTTGTCTTTTTAGATGATTTAAAAGTTGGTTTTGATAGTTATCATTTAACTATAATGCTCAGTGCGATTGTCATTTGGGTTCCCAAGTGAAGCTGCACTAGCTCTGCAAGCACCACCACCTCTTCAGCACCCTCTCTAGCAACCCCATGATAATTTTGGTTCTGGTTGCAGGCCATTTAGGCTTCAGCTAAGCTGCCCTTGTTCGGCGGATACAGCTATGTAACCTGACCTAAACTAGCAACCCAAACAGGCTTAGACCTTTTTTTTTGCTTTGTTAGCCAAGCAGACACCAAAGGGCTGGCCTTGTTTGTGCATGCGAGTCTGCAATGCTGTGCGCAGATTCCAGGACACCACCTTGCTTGCCTTTTGATGGTTTTGGTTGCAGGCCTGTTTGGCTTCAGCTAATCTACCCTTGTTTGGCAGGTTCAGCTGTGTAACCTAACCTAATCCCAGCAGAAGTACCTTGCAACCCTTATTCATTCTACAACAAATAAAGCATGCTGCACAGAGAATGCAAAGCGGGTCATCATGGTTGTATGCTGCTTATGATTGTATTCCAAGAAACAAGCTGTGGGGCCATTTACGCAGTTGCCGGATGCCTGATCATATCTTGTCCATCTCGAAAGACGTGCAATGCTGATGAGTATATGCTATTGGATGGGGATAAGACAGATTATATGCAGTCATCTTTTGGGGTTTAACAAGGATGCCCCCTCTCCCCTCTGCTGTTCACCATCTACTTGAACGACATTGATAGCATTGCAGATGGGGTGAAAGGCACGCTCACCGGTACTCCAATAAATTTGGTGACCCACATGCTGTTCGCAGATGACCTCTGCCTCATGTCCAACAACCCAAATCACATGCAGACCATGTTGAACAAACTGCGAGCGTGCGCACGAAGAAAGTCTCTCACAGTCAATGCACAAAAGTCTGAGGTGATGTGCTTCAACTCTTACACCAGCAATCTGCCCCCTCTCTTTTATGATGGCGTGCAGCTCCTTTACACAGACTCCTTCAAATATCTGGGCACGGTTTGTTTGCGACAGACACCAATTTAAATACTGCAGCTGATGCAGCACTACGTCCATTCACAGTTGGTACTTTCCGCATCAAACAGTTCATACGGGAACATGACTAACAGGTTACACATCTACATCTGGTTCCTTAAAACGTACGCAATTCAATGGAAGTTCCTGTTGGTATGTATGCAAGCCAGGTTTGGGCCACCTAATTCTTAAGACAGGGCAGTGAAACGGACAATCCTTCACAAAAATGGCCGGTGACGGTGCTCAAGAGGATTCTGATGATCAAGGACACACCCCCTTCATGATGCATCACGCGCGAGTGTGGTCTAGAGCCTCGACAGTTCAAGTGGTTCTGGGCAGCAGTACTGCTGTACAATGCTTTAATTCAAAGCAATAGCTCCACTGCAAGAAAGATCTTTCAAGCTGACATGCAACTGAGCTCACGGTGTGATGATTGCTGGTCATCCCACGTCCTGTCTGCTATGAATGGTCTCACACAATCCTATTTGTTCAAGGAAAGGCTGCTGAAGTGTGAGCCCATTGATCTGAGTCGTTTTGTTGTGGACCTCAGGGAGAGGCACTTGGATTATTGGACACCTTCTTCAACAATATGCATCCAAGCGCAGCAGCAAACGCTCTGAGCGTGGAGTCAACTTTTCATCAATGTTGCGCCTCCCTGACAAGAGGGCCCTGGTCACACATTTGCTGCTCACCCTTCCTACATGCTCCTTGATCTTCCTCGTGACATTATTCGCAGTATGGCACGCTAGCGCTTCAGACTTTGTGCCCACACCCTACAAATTGAAACTGTGACCTGGACTCACAATACCTCCCCTACTTGTGGAATGCTAATGATGTACAAGATGAGCAACACATCCTTTTTCACTGCATCTATCCACACGCGGTCTCTCTTCAAAGGACTCATGCGTCCCAATTTCCTTCCGCATGCGGAGGTTTCAAAATGAGGTGCATGTTCTTTTTCACTGTCAAGACTTGTTTGTGTGCTCTCTCAGAAGAAAGTGCTCTTTCCTTTTCTTCCCTTTCTGCCAATCCTTTTCTATGGAGGCCCCTTATATTCCTCATGCCTTGCCTAGTCAGACTGTCTTTGATTTTCTTTCTCAACGGCACAATAGACTCCGAGTCTGTCACACACACACACACACGCACACACACACGCACACGCACATGCACACGCACAGGCACATACGCTGCGATAAATCTGTAGCTGTTGGCAATATGCTTGCCCTTGTGCACGCGAGCTTCAATGTCCGAAATCCTCTTTCAAAACTTGACATGTAGACAAGCACTGAAAGCCTTTTCTATAAACCCATACTAACGTGGCTGAAGTGCGGTTGAAGCGGTTGATTCAACCGCGCGGTTGAAACTATTTCAACCGTGCGGTTGACCAACGATTTTTTCAACCGCATTTCAACCGCGGTTGAAATCAACCGTTTCAACCGCACTACAACCGAGGCCTGAAAGTTCTGACGTCTGTCATTTCATTTCGGACATTATGGACTATTTTTGGGCTGGCGAAGACCGGCAACAAACCAATTAGCCTAACGACCTGGCTGGCGGTCAACCCCTAAACTTGTAATCCAGCTCTGCAGCTGTGCTCCTGCTTAAAGGAGAGCCTCCTGCTTGGCGGCGGGGCACCTGGAATGGAAAGTCGACTATCCACCCTCACAACCTGCGGGTTTGGGGTTCGAACCTCACTTCAGGCTAAGCAATCGGCTAAGCTGCCCTCGTTCGCTGGATACAGCCTTGAACACCTTAAAACCTCCTGCGTGAGATGATACTTTGCGTGGTTTATAGAATGGTTTTGCAAATAATTTGACCTTGCATGATCCAAAGCACATCTGGATGTTGTGGTGCTGCTAGTGCTATTTGCATTGGATTTGCCCCGAACTTGCCGCTCGCGGATCCTGTCGGCACATTCTGGGTTTATTGTGTCTCAATGTCTTGCCTGCTCTGGAAAGATGTCTCATTCAATGAGATAAGTTATCGAACAAAGGATGAATGAAATACAACAGAAAGCTCTGCAAGGTTCTAAATGCCAAGCTTAGGAGATCACAATTATGTACAGCATAAGTTCAGGTTGCACATTTCAACCAAGGCAATCAGCTCAGCGCCTCCTCTGCGCTTTTGCATTAACATTCACAGTTGAAACAGGAAATAAGTGGACTAGCAAGGACAGACAGGCTGCATGTGGCCATCAACCAAATACAAGGGCAATTTGCACGAACTGGCTTGATTATCAATCTCAGCCACAGCAGTGGACTAAGCCCCAGCATGCATGCTGCCAGAGCTAATCCTCCCAACGCACGCAGACTAAGTAACTCTACCTGGCAGAAAGAGACTCTGCAAACCTAAGGACGTCAGTCTTTCCCTCCCCCTTCCCAAACCATCCATACCCTTGCGAGGGCACGTCCTAAGCTTCTGCAGCTTTCAAGGCTGGCAAGCAGTTCACATCCTCTCACTCATAGCTCCTTCCACTTGGCAACAGAAAAGTCCATCATCCCCCCTATCCACAGGGCTGCTTTGACCTCTACACTCCAAAAGGATCAACCCAAACGCACTAGCTAAGGCCCAGCACCCGCCGAGACCCTGCGCCCTACAAATGGCATAATTGGATGGGCCCAAGCATAAGCACCACCCGACAACTAGTGGTTAAGCTCTGAGCAGGTCATTTCTTATGACACTTGCTCACCGCGGGGCAGCTTCAGTGGGGCAAACAAGCCTGCCTCCATCTATCTAGGGTGGTAGTACCTGCATCATAACCAGTGGGCCACAGGTATGCAGTTGCAAATGGGAATGGGCAGATCAGGGTAGAGGAGTGGAAAAGATCAGGGCAGAACAGGGATGCAGGGATGGGCATCCGGGTAGACAGGTGGAGAAGGTCAGGGCAGAAGAGAAGACTGGAGGCCACCCAAGCAGGCAAAATTGCGCGAGAGCACACATCATGTGAACCTGCCAGCTGCTATGGTGTCACACTGCTGGTGTGCCAAGTGCAGCTGACGGCCCTGGCTCTTAATAGCATTACGGCAGTTAGCATCTCAGGCGGAGCCTTCTGGGTTTTTGAGCCTTGGGGACTTTTCAGCAGTCAAGCTGTATTAAGGGGCAAGCTCCTGTGTACCTGCTGCCCACTTGTCTCTCGGCATGGGGGCCAGCAAGAGCAGTTGCAAAGCAGCCATGTTCAAAAGACGGCACTCCTGCTTGGTCACACAGCTCGAGAGCATGAGCTGTGCTGAACATAGACAGAAAGGGCAGTTGAAGTCACGAACCTTGCTAACCCCTCTTATCTTCTTACTTAAGCTGCAATGCTAAGAACAGGCTGCACTCAGCCTCACGCTGCTGCCACCATGGCATGGATTCATTCGTTAGGCCCCTCCTTTACCTCATTTCCTCCCATACCAAGTCGCGCACGGCTTGTTCATCGAGCTGGGCATCCTCAAAGTCAAACTCAAAGGGAGCTGAAGTGAGCAGCAGGTAAAAAGTAGCTGTTTGAGTATTGTGTATCAACGATGTCTGCCCAACAAGCAGAACTGGTATTCTGCTGGCTGCCAGGAACACAAACAGAGGCCGATGGATCATTTTCTTCCCACAATATCCTACGAGTACTAAAACTTACAAGACAAAAGGCATGCTTGTAGGCTGCAGAGCAGGCAAACAATTGCAGCAGCAGAAGAAGCAAAGTCCTCCACATCATATCACAAAGCGCCTGTCACCTGTTCATCTTCAAGCCCTGGTCTGCTGTGCACCTCTATCAGGCACACTGTGCACTCACAGGTATTGTGCTTCAAGCCCGTCACGGCAAAGCAGCAGACCAATGAAATTCTCATTGACAGACAGCTCCACCATACATGGTATTGCCCTAGAGCATAGCACCATATGGGCCTGCGCAGACCCGAGGCAGGCATGCACGTGTGTGCACACGTGTTTATGTGCATGTGTACGGTGTGTGCGTGTGTGTGTGTGCATGTGCGCGCACCTGGGGCAGAGGGCTCAGCCGCCTCATCATGCAGCTGTGCCAGCCACGGGTGCTTCAGTGCGCCCTCCACATCGATGCGCTTGCGGGGGTCGAACTCCAGCATCCGCTGCATGAGGTCGATGGCCAGCGGGTCCGCGTCTGGGAACTTTTTGGAGAAATCCATCTTCTGCAGCGGCATGAGGCATTCAAGCAAATGGCATGCACATGTGTGTCTGCACGTGAATCGCGCGCATCCATTTGCGTCCACACTTGGGTATGCATAAAAAAATTCAGTCTTTAGTCTAAAAATGTACATTGTGCAAGGCAAGCGTAGGCTCTTGTATTCAGCAGGCAAGCTTCCATGCAGGCATGCATTAGACACGGGCAGAGAGAACACACACACACTTGCACGAGCGCACGCACATTCTGCCTTGCAAATGTGGGAAAACAGAACGTCTGTTTAAGCCTTGGAAAAATCTGTCCCATAAAGGCTCCGACTCCACATGCACCAACAGCCAGACACGCCTCCCCAGACATCCTTTCAAGTCCAGGCACATACACTGACACACGCCCAGCCGCAGCTGAACAACACTCCGCTCACGCCTGCCCCTCCATCCATCCATGGATCAAGAGCCCATCCATGGATCAAGCATCCATGGATCAAGAGCCCATCCATATGAATGGAACGGGAGGCAATGTCTGATGCCCTGATGCCCACATTCACCCCTACCCTTCCGACACAAATGTAAAAGCCCCATCCAGCAAAGGTGCGCCCCCCCTGCCAAATCCAGGCGCACCTCCACAGGCGGCAGCGCGCGGATGTACGCGCGCGCCTTGTGGCTGTTGATGAAAGTCAGGTCCTCCTCAGAGGGCGGGCCCAGCGTTTTCACAATGAGCTTCAGCTGGTCCACGTAGTCCTTACCCGGGAACAAGGGCCTGCATGTGCATGTATCCACTTGCGTGCGTGCTTGCTTGCTCCTGGGAACAGGGCACGCACAGAGGAAGCAAACCTGCAAGCCCCCTGCCACGGCTGCATTGAAAATTAAGAAAAGGAGGCACTCACGCCAGCCACGCATTTGCTACCTCGGCACTTGAGGGGCCAGATCAAGGGAATTTAGGGTTATATTCAAGTTGCAACTTCAACAGCTGTTGCAAGTGATCAAGAGAGGGACTCCTTGCATCAACAGTGACCAAGGGAGGGGCAGCGAGTCCGGGCAGGACAAGACCGGCAGAGCACCTGCTGCCCTCTGTTCCAGGCAGGACCAGACGGGCAGAACACCTGCTGCCCTCTATTCCACGCAGGACAAGACGGGCAACACACCCGCTGCCCTCTATTCCACACAGGACAAGACGGGCAACACACCCGCTGCCCTCTATTCCACGCAGGACAAAACGGGCAACACACCCACTGTCCTCTATTCCACACAGGACAAGACGGGCAGAACTCCCGCTGCCCTCTTTTCCAGGTGCCTTACACAAGCCGGGAAACACACCCGCTGCCTTCTATTCCAGGCACCTACACAAGTCGGGCAAAACACCTGCTGGCCCCTAGTCCAGGCGCCTACACAAGACGGGCAGAACACCTACTGCCCTCCATTGCAGGCAGAATAAGATGGGCAGGGCACGCTGCTTCCTATTCCAAAGCGAATTGGACGTACGAGCATGGATCATGCCTCACTGCGCACAAAACGAGAAGCTTGCCAATCCATCTGTGGGCGGTGGCACCAACATTCAGTGACATGAAAACAACAGAAGCGTGCTTGTGCATGCACCTTGACCCTGTCCCCCCAAAGAAAAACAGATACATGTACACAGACTTCCCAGACACGCCTGCGGCCCAGCAGCTCTGCCAGGATGCAGCCCAGACACACCTGCGGCCCAGCAGCTCTGCCAGGATGCAGCCCACAGACACACCTGCGGCCCAGCAGCTCTGCCAGAATGCAGCCCACAGACACACCTGCGGCCCAGACACACCTGCGGCCCAGCAGCTCCGCCAGGATGCAGCCCACAGACCACACATCGATAGCAGCGGTGTAGTGCTCGCACGAGAGCAGCAGCTCTGGCGCACGGTACCATCGGGTGACCACGTACTCAGTCATGAAGTTGCGCTCGGAGCTGCAGTGCACACGTGTGCGCGCGTATTTTTTGTGCGCGCCTATGCGTGTGCATGCTTACGAGTGGTGTGTGTACACAGATGCATGCACGGGTACGTAAGAGCACGTGAGCATGCATGCGCGTATGCTTTTTGTTCAAGCACATGCTTATAGAACCCTGTTCCTAAAAGGCAATGCACAAGGCAAACATGAGCATCAACTACGCACGAACAATGTGGATGATGACAGACGCACCTGGTGCGAGCAAGGCCTTCAGTCAGCAAAGTGTTGGGCCACGGACAGAATTGAAGATGGAGAGCAGAATGAGATTGACAAGTCAGTCAAGTAAAGGAGGTCCGCATTGAGTTGAGAGCGCAAGAGCAAGGATTTAAGCAGCTTGAGGAGTTTATGGAAGGGAGCGTGTGACTTGCTAGGCATATTTGCTTGCTGAGATGCATGATGTCAAAGATCAGCAAACCGAGGGGCAATGAAACAGCTGCAAGCTTTTGACAAAGGGAGTGCAGCCAAAAATGGGGCTCTTGACATGTGCACCAACAAGTGCAGCCAGCTCAGCCTCCAAGCCAAACAGTAAATTCCTCTTCTTTGAGGGTGGTCATGCCGAATTCAACTCCCCTCCGACTTAAGTTTCCACAACACTCGCCCCAAGCAAGATAGAACCAAAGAACCAAAGCCTCCCCCACAATTGTACAGGAGCACTGCCATTGTGCGTACCAAAGTCGGCGATCTTGAGGTCACATGATGCGTTGAGCAACAGGTTGCTCGGCTTCAGGTCTCGGTGTAGTACATTTGCGCTGTGCACATACTTCAAACCCCTCAGTATCTGCGCACCACAGGCATCACAGCACATCGCAGCAGAAGGGATGGCACGCGCCATGAGCAACCAGGCTTGCTGAGCAGCCCCGGCACTTGTTCTGTCTGACTAGCGGCTAGGTAGCAGCATCATGGAGGAGGCCAACAGCCTGCCAGACACATGCCTGCAAGCATGAGCCTTGTGGGCAAAAACATGCGTTTTGTCATGTAGGGATGCCCAAGCTCAAAATGTGGGCAAGGGATTTGTGTCTGCGAATGACACAGCGATATATCAGCTATGGTGCTCAGGCGCTGAATCAACCGAGGACCACATCTGTGTGCAGGCGCGGGATGCAATTATGCTGAGCTTGGCCATCAAGTGCTTCACATCAGCGCATGCCATACATCTTGCAGAAGTTGTTTGCTGCCAGCCATCAAGCTTGCAGACAACAGCAACGTCTTGTTATGCCTCCTCACACCAGCACACGGCACAGGTCAGCATATCAGCACACTTCAAAAAGCATTTTGATCAACTTGACATGGTCATGTCAGTAGAAAGATCCTGCAATGTGTCAAGCTGCATGGGATGACAAGGTGCTTGTATTGCAATGCATAGGATGTGCCCTCATTGCATGCATGGAAGCAGGTGGACTTCAGCTCTATACAATGCAGGTGCTGCATGCAAAATATCACAGCAAGACGTACAGAGTAAGTGGAAACGTCACGTTTGCTCTTTGTTTGAGCCTGCTTCTTGTACCTCAGGACCCCTGCTGCCTTATGACTGATGGTGCAGCGCCAGTCAACCGTGATGCACACTCACACAAACAGTTAGGAGCCCGACAACATTCTCCCCTCCACTAACCTGGTAGATGAAGTACTGGAAGTGCTCATTGGTAAGGGGCTGTGAAGAGCGGATGATTTGGTGCAGGTCCGTGTCCATGAGCTCATAGACTATGTACACATCATTGAATTTGTCCCTGCTGACTGGCTTCATGATGTCTGTGATGGCAATGATGTTCTCATGTCGTAGGTGCCTCAACAGCTTGATTTCCCTCAAGGTGCGCCTGGCATCCGTCAGGTTCTCGAATGCATTACCTGCGAGAGTGCATTTAGCCCAAAGCGAGATGCTTCACCCCAGTCAGGGCTGGCGCACGGGTCTCGCACCCACCAGGCGCTCCCATACTGGGTCAGCCCTGACCTTCCCCCAACTTCTCTGGGTGCCTGGCCCCTCCTAGTGCTCACCGATTTTCTTGATGGCCACCTTATCCTTGTCCTTAAGTTTCGCGCTGCACACCACGCCGTACGCGCCCTTGCCGATGGCCTTGATGGGTGTGTAGGCCTCATCAATCTCAAAGTGTGTGCGCCATAGCACCCACGCAGTCTTGCCCTTCACGTTGCAATCCTTTTTGACCTGCAAGGTCATGCAGTGGGGTTGGCGCGTGGGCATGCCGTGGGTACCGGGAGCAACACCGCGCACATTCATCTTCCAAACACCGGGATCAAGGGGTTTCAGAACAAAGAGGACAGGTCAGCACTGCAGATGCACACACCGGTGCATTGCTGGAAGTGCTGGTAGAGGATGGCGCGGGGGGTGGCTGGGCAGCCTGCTGCGAGCTCATCGTGCTTCAGCAGGTGACTGTACAGCTTATATGCATCGTCTTTTCCTAAAAAGATTATTCGGCGCTCACGGTGCCTGACTGTCAGTGCCTTAACTTGCACATGATTCCATCTTTACAACTTTCTTAAAAAGAATATGATTGACTTCAGAACATCCGTGCATCTAGCGAGACCAACTATAGTACTTGTGCTTTGTGCGATGGTGGCATGCCACTATAGTGAGCTTAAGATGACATGTTTCTCAGTGCTGACTTATTCAGCACAGCAGGCTTTACACTTATCCTCGCAGCATCAGGCTGTGTGGGACTGCTCTGTGTGTCATGAACCGCCAATGAATTGGATTGATCATAAGGCTATTGATCTGTCATCCATTGTGAAGTGTGTGGAGCTCCAGGATGATCTGCATGCATCCTGGCAAGATGGGGTAGCGTCTGGCTTATCTCTCCCTTCAAGTTAACCTTGTTCGTCTATAAACTCTAACAAGTAAAAAGTCATGGCCTATTAACAACCGATCTCAGTTAGGAATAAATTGTTTGAATTGAACCATTTTTGAATTGAAAACTGGTTTTCCATACCGGTTGCAAAGGTGGCCAAATAGAGTCCTCTGTCACGCCGAGAGACTGCTGCATCCAAATTAGACTCGCGGCATGGCCATAACAATCCGGCTCACGATGCAGCATAAATCTGGCACTGCATAAATCTGGCGTGACACCTCAAGGCATAACTTTGCAGCCACTGCACCGTTTCCCGACCTGTGCACACCATCGGAAAGCTTGATTTTTCTGGTTTTTGTACCCTAGGAGCAAAAATTGGTTCGGCAGGGGAAGTCTGTGGATGGGAAGTGGTGGGCCAAGATGTTTACATCTGCCTCTCAGAGAAGTTACACATGCCTCGGAGGCTCCTGAGCGCACAGCTCAGCAGCAGAGCTCCCCGCGCTCAAATTCAAACAAGAGATGCAGCCCAAGTTAATACATGTGCAGGCATCTAGAGGTTGGAATTTGGTGCTTTGTGCGAGAAATAGTGTGTGCTATTCCATGTTTATTTTCTGTATTACCAAGATTTCCATTTATTCACTGCACCAATTCAGACGCCAGAGGGCACTTTTGGATTCCAGGTTCGATCCAGAAAATTTAACTCTGTTCAATGGTGTGCTCTGGTAAGGAAATGGTGCAGTGGTTGCAAAGCTGTGCCTTGAGGACCCTATTTGGCCACCATTGCTTAAGGAAGGGGAGACCCAGTGGTGGGTACAACCAATACGTGTCCTCTGAAATCAAATAGGCATCTAAATCTCATCTGGTTCAAGGGACAGTCGACACCAGTCTGACTTGATCCAAATGCCAACTCGAATCCCATCTGGTTCAACTGATATTTAAAATTCATTCAAGCTTATTCAAACCAAGCACAACTTTCCCATGGTGTACTCTTTTTTCTTTTTAATATGAATACCTTCGCTTGTAATTTCGTATAGATCCAGCACTCATACATGCAAAGACATTATCTGCTCATTCTGTGCCAGCTTGGGGGCGGAAGTTGTATATACCCAGTGTACATAAAACCCCAAAACACATGTGTACAAGGATTACAGGGACTACAAAGACACAGCTTTCAGTCTACAACTTGTAGTATAAGTATGACTGCTAACTTTCAGTCAAGAAGTGGTGCTAGCATACAAAAATACACATTACATAATCTGATATACGTTCTCCCACAACCCTAGGTGTGTGATTTACCAAGGCCCTCAAACATGCCAGTGGCTTAATCGGCTGGGCTTATGTTGGGTCCCTTTGTGGCAGGATCAATCTCATGAGCTCAATCTGTCAAAATGGAAGGACATAGGACAAAGCAAGGAATGGGAACAAGACGAAAAAATATTTAGCAAATAGTATTTTGCCAAATACTGAATTCGTACGTATGCAGGTGGCATAGGATAACACAATGGTGCATTTTTGTGCAAAATGGCCGAGGTTGCATGCAAGGAATACAACTTCTGTCAGCTTCCAGCTCTCTTGCCTCTAACCTAGGGCAATTCTTACCATTCTTTTTATTCAAAGTTGCAGTTCAGTAGAATGAGCTGCCTTGAAAAAGCTGGAAAATGTGTGGCTGTCGGGTCCCAGGACAGTCTGGGATAATAAAATCTCCCTGACATAGCCTAGTGACACCCCCATGTCTCTCCACACAGCAAGCTAAAGTAGTATATAAAAGATTGATAGAAGTGTAACTCTTATATCATAGACCCAAAACAGTAACGCGATGAGTTTGAAGTGGCTGTGTCTGCTCTAAAAATATGCTACACCAATGGCCCTGAAGAGCTGAAGCTGAGAAACACAACATTGAAACAATCGCGACCTTCCGTCAACCTAACAGGTCTTGCAGGGCAGGCATGAATAGGCCTGTTTGGGCCTTGAATATTGTGCAAAGCTTGCTATGGCCTGACTCCTGTCTTTTTTGCATCAGCGTATCAAGAGCTGGGTATAGATTGGTGGTGCTGTCCCTAGGTCAAGCATCCAGTTACACCAGTGCATTGCCTCATCTTTGACCGTGCCGCTTCCTTGCCACAAATGTGGCCTCTGATTTTGTGTTTGCAAGCAAGGCTATACAGTGCACATCATCCAGAAGGTCCTGTAGGTAGGAGCAAAATTGGTTGGAAGCATTGAGGTTGACATTCACAGCACATACCTGCAATACACAGGGCTAGAGGAAAAGGGGTGGTAAATTAAAATGCGTGGAACCTAGTTGATACATAAGGGATTGACCGAGGATATGCTAAGTGGAACCTAAAAAATGCATTTACATGCTTTGGTTCCAAGGCGCAGCTCCCATCAACACGGGACGTTTCCAGACAGCCAAGTTGCGCACCTTGAAGAATGCCTCAAGCTTTGAGACGGTGAAGCTGCGGTCACGCCCATTGCCCCGATTTTTAAGGGTCATGATAACCAAGCCGCCTGGCTTCAAAAACGGCAAAAGCTCCCCCACAGCCTGTGTATGTGGATGCAGGGCATTTACTGTAGGTTTGTCACAGCTTACCCCATGAGGACAATCCTGAAAGCAGTGCCTGAGCAATTGCAAGCACTCTTAATATCTAGTGGTCCGCATGCCTTCATACATGGCCATAAGGCAAGCAGGCAACAAAGGGAGGATAGAGCCTTGTCTCCGCAGAAGGTGAACCACGGATATGATCAAAAGGCTCTACACTACAAGCTCTAGCATCCATTGTACCAGAAGGTTTATGGGCAAGACGCAGTGTTAACCTTGCAGGCCTGCAGAGGGTGCTTGTTCATGTCACACGTCAGGAGGTCCACAGCAGCACTGCCTGAACGTAAGGCATTGCGGATGGCTGGTTCAATGCCTGGGTCCTGCAGGTGAGCAAAAACCAAGATGCCTGGGCTGCGCACCTGAGCCGGACAAAACAAGCCTGGCTTACGCGCTCTGAGCCATACAAAATACAGCATGGTGGTGAGCGAATGACATTGATGCTTAGTACGCACGTCGTGCGGTTGAATAAAAGCACGCTGAGAAGCATGCCAAGGCAGTGCAAGCCTGCTATAATTGATTGGAAGTTTTAGATGATGCATCAGGACCTGGCAAGCCAAATTTTCAGCATCAGCATAAAATGAGGCAATCTTTTGCCACTGTGACTAACTGCTATGGCGTTGTGAAACATAGTCTAAGGTATGAAAAATAGAATGCGTGCATGCAGTCTAAGGGATGAAATATAGAATGCATGCATGCAGTCTTAGGGACGAAACATGAATTGCATGTGTGCAGTCCAAGGTATGGGAACGCTCTCTAAGGGGTCAGTGCTGGGCCCTACACTGTCAGTCTGGGATGCAATTCAAGCTAGCAAGCATACGCTTGCTCAAAGTGCAAATGCCATGGTTGCTGGGGCATAAATGAGTACTATATTTAGGAACATAAATAACCTGTCGACAGGCAACATACGGGCAGGTGCGTGTATGTCCACGAAGCCCCACATACATGAGACGTCATCCGCAGATGCCGGATATTTGGAAGGCTGAGGATGTCAGGTGCCAGCTCAGCAGGGTCGATTGCTACCACAACCCTGGTTTCATAACAAAAGAGCAGAGAGAAGTACTGTCAAAAAGACATGGCAGGTAGGCATGCATCTACAAGAGCGGCATTGTTCCAAAAAGGCATGGCAGGCAGTAAAAGGATAGCCTACTTTGATAGCCTGCTTTCCTCTTGGTGCCTGGAGCTTCTGAGTGGGGGCCAGGTCGTTGCTCAGGCAAAACGTATGCGCATTGCTTCCCCTTCGCTGCTGCCCATGACGCCACCCTCCACAGCATCCATACCTGCTGCCGAATCTCTTGCTCTTCCTTTGCTTTCTTGAAAGCACTTGTGCTCCAGCACAACCCCACTATTAAGATGCAGACATATGGCCAAACTGGTCCCGCACATCTGCGCACCCTCCAGGGCATGCATGTGTGTGCATGCATTTGTGTGCATGCATGTATGTGCATGCATGTGTGCGCAAGCGTTCATGCGCATGCATGTGTGCGCATGCATGTACGAGCATGCGCATATGCGTGTATGCATGTGTGTGCGTGTTTGTATGCGCATGCATTCGTGTGTATGTATGTGCATGAATGTATGTGCATGCGTTTGTGTGTGTATGTATGTGCATGCGTGTATGCGTGTATGCGTGTATGCGTGTGTGTGTGCGTGTATGTAAGCGCATGCATTTGTGTGTACGTATGTGTGTGCATGCATGTATACGTGTATGCATGTATGCGTGT
>LKMJ01000731.1_pt1 | contig 26689 bp, 22 predicted proteins | sample 643391 | NCBI WGS metagenome assembly LKMJ01 (sample SAMN04112250, study PRJNA286221) | soda lake metagenome | biome: soda lake; feature: Kulunda Steppe; material: water; isolation source: sample PL-Br10 brine of Picturesque Lake | place: Russia: Kulunda steppe | collected 2010-07 | reverse complement strand
GCCGACGGTTCGGCAGGCGGCAAAAACGGAGTCGAGACACGCCTCGATTCGGTCTTCCTCGTTGTACGCGATGATGACGACCGACAGTTCGGGCCGCGTGGTGGTGTCAGTGCGACGTGCTGTGCGGGCCATCGAAGTTGCAGTCGGGCTATCGGCAGCGTTCGCAGCCGGTCGAGAATCGGTTACCGCTCCATGTTTGGCTCCCGGTCGTCTTTGGTCCATTGTCTATGCGCCAGCGAACACCCACGGCGAGGTTGTTATTCTCCGCCTACTGCTGTTGGTAAACCGTGAAAATCACCGCTTCCAGGGATGCTGGCCTGCTGAACAGTCCCGTGGTCTCAGAGTTCGAGCCGTTCGTTGGTGAGCTGGCGTTCTTCGAAGAACTCCTCGCCGTCGGCGGTTCGAACCTGCGTATTTTCGAGGATGACGCTTCCGTTTTCGACGACTACCGCGTCGACGTCAACGGTGAGTTCCGAGTCGACGATTCGGCAGTCCGCCGAGTCGACAAAGGAGAGCCCGCCGCGACCGGCTGCCTGCTGGTCGATCTGACAGGAATCAAAAACGGTTCCGTCGCGTCCTTCGATCTGGGCAGTCATCCCGTCTTCGGCCGAGCCCTCGATGTGAAGGTTCTCAAACACCGGTGGATCGGCGTTTGGATCTGCGGCCGAAAAGGTTCGAATCGCGGGGACACCGTCACGGTCCATCGTGACGTTGGTGTCGCGAACGAGCGCACCCCCGTTTTCTTGGTGAAAGACGATCGCGCCGAAACTGTCGGCGGCTCCTGCGGCAAAATCGAGATCACAGCCGTCGATCACCTGATCGGCCTTGTTTCGAAGCCGAATTCCTCGCGCGTTTCGTCGATCCCACCCCGGCGTATTGCCGTTGACGGTGACCTGCACGTCGGTGGCGGTCGCCCCGGTCGATCCGAGCCGAACACCCGCGATGTTGTTGTTGGTGTAGGTTCCCCCACGCACGTGAACAACGCCATCGTGGCCGTTTGGTCCGCCCGGTGCCGATGCGTACAGCCCGTTGTCGGAAAACGACGACATCGAACAGTCGTGAAAGGTCAGTTCCCCGGCGTGTTGTTCGCCGACGTACACACCGGTGACGGTTTCGCCTTCGTCGACATTGTCGGCATCGAAGCCGCTCACGAACGCCGAGCCGTTCTCGTCGCGTACCTCGATCCGACACACCGCCAGTTGGTTCGAACAGGTTCCCTGGTAGCTCACGTCTCGCAGCGCCGAGTCTCCCCGACAAAACAGATGGAGTGCGCCGCCGCTGTCGGTGATGTCGAAGTCGACGTTCTCAATGAGCAGATCGGTGATTCCCTCGAAAAACAGCCACGGTCGGCCGCCGCGACAGTCGCCGAGATCGGGAATAAACGTCGCGGGCTCGTCGCCGGTGCCAACGAGCCCAAACAAGGTGAGTCCGGTGAGCGTGAGCACGTCGACTCGGTAGGTTCCCGGCTCGAATTCGACGAGCGTTCCGTCGGCGGCGACCTCCTCAAGCAACGCGGTGACGGGTTCCTCGCCGGTTGGGTCGGCCCCTTCGGCGACGGCGTCGACGACGGTGTCGAAATCCGAACCGGTTGGGCCACGGTCGGCGGGTTCTGCTGAAGGCGGCGCTTGCTCGGTCGGCGCTGGCCCCGGTTCGCGTGAGACGTAGACGCCGACACCGAGCAGTCCCGCTCCGCCAACGATTCCGCCCAGCGTGAGAAGTTCTCTGCGATCCATTAGCTATGGGCGCTCAAACAACAGTCTACCGCTTTGTTATGCAATCCTTACCGGTGGACACCGATCCGACGGCGACGGTAGCGGATTCGACTCAACGGCGGTTGGTGAGGGTCGATTACAGCTGGTTCGACTCGACGACGACGTTGTCGAGCGTTCCCCAGCCCCGACCGCCGGCGTTCTGGAGGACGATCTGCTCGCCCCAGGTCGTGTTCCACTGGCCGCTGGCCTCACAGCCGGCAACGGCGGGGCGGTTGCCCGGTGCCTCATTGTAGCGGAAGTAGGCGGTGTCGGCTGCGGGGGTGCCGCGAACCGCCGCCAGTCTGGTGGCGTTGCCGTCGCCGTTGCGCATCTCTATCAGGTTGTGCTCGACGATTCCGGTGCCGCACGGCGAGCCACACCGGTTGACGCCGCCGTCGCGGCAGGCGTTCGGCGCGCGGAGTTCGAGGAAGTGATCGTTGTTCGCCGAAATCCGGCCGTGGATGTGGTTGTCGATGATCTCGAAATAGCCGGTCGTCCCCGCGATGCCGTGGCGACCGAGATCGTACCACTCACAGTAGATGAACCGGATACGGTTGTCAGCCTCGGTCAGGTTCCATGAACTGCCACAGGCGGTCACATCGCTGCCCGACTGGTAGCCGCCAGTCTGTATTGTCGGCCCGGAGATGTCGTGGAACAGACACTGCTCGAACGTGGCGCGTGGCTCACGGTGCGTGAAGTTGATCGAGCCACCGTTGTAGAACTCGGTGTTCGTCGCCTCGAAGCCGGGAGCAGAGACGGTGATGCCGCCGCTCATGTTGACGACGAGTCCATCGAAGGTCACGTTGCGGGCGGTGACGTTGGCGTTGTTAATTCGGCCGTCGTTTCCCGCCCCGCGGTTGCCCACGATGGTGACGCCGCGCTGGTTGATCTCGCTCGCACTTGCCGAGCCCTCGACGTAAATCACGTCGCCCGCACTGGCTCGCGAGACGGCCCGCCCGAGATTGCCGTTGGTGACGACGAAGTCGGCATCGCTCTTCGATCGAATCGCCGACGAGGGCATGCCGCTGCCGCCGCCTACCGGCCCGTCGTACAGGCTGTGGCGGATGCCGACGTCGCCGTCGTCCTCGCCCGGGGCTTCGTGGTCGTCATCCTGCCATGGGAAGCCGGTTTTCCAGTGATTACCCGTTGCCGAGTCCTGTGGGTAGTAGTCGAGGTTGGAGTCGACGCCGTTGACGGTGGCGTGGGCGTCGCCCTCGATGGTCACGTCAGCGACGAGCGAGTCGAACGCGTAGGCGTGGGCGTCACCGGGGAAGATTCGCCCGGCGGCCTTCGTTCCCTCGTCGCCAATCCAGAAGTACTCGTAATCGATCGAGCTGTCCTCGACCAGTGACGGGATCAGGTCGCCGCCGTCTTGGACTTCGAAGTAGTAGTCGACGAACTCGTCACCGGTTGCCTCGATGCGGTACCAATGGGTTCGCTCTTCGCCGTCGAGGTGCCACGGGAAGTGGCCCTTCCAGTGATCGCCGGTGGCGGACGCCTGTGGGTAGTAGTCGAGGTTGGAGTCGACGCCGTTGACGGTGGCGTGGGCGTCGCCCTCGATGGTCACGTCGGCGATGAGCGAGTCGAACGCGTAGGCGTGGGCGTCGCCGGGGAAAATTCGGCCGGCGGCCTTCGTTCCGTCTTCGTTGCGCCAGTGGAACTCGTCGTCGACGACGCTGTCGTTGATCGTTGCGGGGATCAGGTCGCCGCCGTCTTCGACCTCAAAGTAGTAGTCGACGAACTCGTCACCGGTTGCCTCGATGCGGTACCAGTGTTCGCGGTCGACCGTTTCTTCCTCCTCTTCGGTCGGTTCCTCTTCGGGAACCGTCTGTCCGGTTAGTTCGGTGACGGTCGTCTGCTCGCCATTGAAAAAGAGCGTGAAATCGCCCTCAACCGGATCGAATCGTTCGATGTCGCCGGTGAAATCGTACGTGTCGCCGAGGCCGTTTTCGGTCGACCCCGCAACGAGCCAGCTGCCGTCGTCCTGTTCGGTGACGCTGTCTTCGCCGGGGTTGGCCGAGCGGTCGCCGACGTCAAGCACTTTCATAACGCGGTCGTCGCTCGTGATTTCGTAGTCGACTGAGCCTTCGGCGGTGGCGACGATTTCGAGTCGGTCGCTCGACGACGAGCCGCTGTCGCCGTAGCCCAACGTGACCGTCGCTTCGCCGTCAATCTCGAGATATGACAGTGTTCCGCTAAACCGGTAGGCGTGTGCGGTTCCGGTGAGCGTTCCAGCGACGTGGCCGCCGTTGATACGACCACTGTCGCCGTTCGATTCCGCCGTCGAATCCAGCGCAACCGACCCAGAGGTCAGAAACTCGTAGGGCGTGTCTGTGTGTTCGTCCTGTTGTTCGAGGAGGATGCTGTTGGGGAGTTCGTCGTTTTCGGCGCTGGCGCCGACTGCACCAACCGTCCCGACAACGAGGCCGACCCCACTGAGCTGTAACATCCGTCGCCGACTCACCGGCGACAGGCCGGACGAGGAAGTTTCGGCTTTCTCCACGGTAGGTGTTTCATTCGGTTTCACCATACCGCGGTATGTCTTACTTACCTATATATCAGATATCACAACATACTGCCTGCAATGTACTCAGGTGTCGTCGACATACACCCTCGTTTTACCACAATAACAACCAGGTAGTGACCGCTTCAAGATGCGGCACGTTTCCGGTGCTATCTCCCGTATTCGGCCGGTAGGGTAGTCCTACTCGGCCGGTATGCGCCTCATACTCCACTTATCATCGACTGACGGCCGCGTTCGCCCGCGTTTCCACCGAGCGGAAGCCGTCTCTCAGCTCACGTAGCCAAGCGCTTCGAGTTGCTCGCCGACTGTCGTGCGCTCGTCGGTTTGTTCGTCGGTTCGCACGCGCTGTGGCGGCTGGTGGCGGTCACGGTCGCAAGCGGTTGTTTCGACCCACGGAACCCGTCTGACCACTGGATGTGGACAGCAGACGGGATGTTCATAAAAGCCCAGCTCACCGAACGCCTCGCCGTGGTCTGCGGTCAGGATGACTCGCTCGGCGTCGAGATTGTCGAGCAGGAGGCCGATCTCTTCGAGCACCACACGAAGCGTGTCCAGATATGCCTCCCATGCGGTCTCAGCCGAGAGCTCGCCGCGCTGGAGTGATTTGAGCGGCTCGCGGTAGACCGTCGACACCTCGCCGGCTTCGTCGACCTCGATGTACGGCGCATGGGGCTGGAGATAGTGGACAATGAGGCGGTCGAATCCGCCCGCCCGGCCCGCAGCGATCGCCCGATCAGTCACGCTCCGCGGCCCAACAGTGCCGGCCACGGCATCCCATTGGTCGTCCCAGACCTCATCGAGGAGCGCAAACGATTCGGGATCGACCGGATTCCATGCCGGCCAGGTAACCGGGGCTGCAACGTACTGCGGTGGGAACAGTCGATCCCGAAGCACCACGCCCGAGTGCACGTTGGCGGTGACCATCGCCGTTTGTTCGATTGCGGCTTCGTTCCGGCGGTCGAAGGTTTGGACCATCCACTCGCCGGAGGTACTCCCAACTGAGCGGATCGAGTTGACATCCTCGACGAAATCGAACTCGTCAGCGACCGCTCTGAGCGCATCGACACGACAGGCATCGAGAACGATGAGTGCATCCCACTCACGGTCGTAGATGGAGGTGCCGTCCGCCCACCGCGAGGTCACGGTCAGGTTTGCGCCCACGTAGGTGTAGTAGGCACCCAACAGGAGCCCTTGTTTCGGGGAGTCGGCCATCACGTTCCGTACGTCGTGTACCCAGTCGGCGAATCCAGTTCGCATTGGCTCGTAGCCAACGGTTTGGGTCATAACTATGCAGTTCATACGGCTCTCAGATCGGGAGTGACGTCCCCCTGTGTAACGCGATGGATCAGCTACGCGGTCGTATGCAGTCCATTCTTTTCGCCCGCATGGCCGACTGCTGTCCCAATGGAATCAGAGGATGTTTCGACAGCGACACCGCTGTCCGTGGGTGAGCGTGTGGGGTCGACCCCGTCTCGCCGCGGCCGTCGGCTTGCCCCGGCGGTGACACCGGTTCGGACAACCGACCTCGCTGCCGGAGCTGTCGGACAACTCACGGGTCGCGGTCGCGACGCGTTTCGCCGCCAACTCGTTTCGTTTCTCGATGCCGACTCCGCGGGGACCTACACGTCGGTTCGCCATGCGCTATACAACTGTTTGCTGACACTCGCCGCGGCTGATGACTCTGGAGCCACGGAGGTGCTCATTCCGGCGTTCTGTAGCGCCGATTTCCCGGTCGCAATCGAGGCGGCAGGGCTCCAGGCACGCCGGTACGACATCGATCCCGAGACACTCGCGGCCGACATAGATTCGGTTGCGGCGCTGCCGACCGAGAACGCGCTGGCCCTCATCGCCGTCAACGTCGCTGGCTACAGCTCGGCTATGGACGAACTCGCTGCACACTGCAAGAGGGCCGATCTCCGACTCATCGAAGCGCTTGGCTACGCGCTCGGAGCCTCCTACCGTGGCCGTCGACTCGGCCGGTTCGGCGACTGCTCGGTTCTCAACTTCCAACAGGGAAAACCGGTGCCCGTCGGTGGCGGGATGGTCGTCTCACAGACACCGTCGCTTTCGTTTACTGACGAGGGGCGCCCGTCCGTTGCGCCGAACGCTGGTTCACTCGTCGGGTATGCAGCGTTTGGTCGGCCACGGCTCTATGCCGGCTACAGAGCGACGAGCGACTGGCTTGCGACCCACGGCCGACCAACCGGCCGCCACAGCACCAACCCCGAATCGGATCTTGACGACGAGCAACTCCTGTTCGCGACGATGTCGGATTTCCAGGGTCGGATCGCCAGCCGTGTGTTCAACCGACGCGCTCGACACCAGCGACACCGTGCGGCGGCGGCCGCCGACTACCGCGACGGGTTGGCGGACTGTGCCCACCTTCGCGTACTCCGGCCCGTTGGGGGACTCACGAACCACCAGCACGTTCGCTTCCCGGTTGCGATCGACACACCCGACAGACGAAGGTCCGTTGCCGATGCGCTGTCGGCGATCGGTGTTGAAACCACTGCGCTGTACGACTGGCCACCGATTGACGGCGATCGGTTCTCTGGCGCCCACCGGCTTCAAGCGGAGATTCTCACGCTGCCAACCCATCCGTACGTCGATTCGGTCGACCGTCAGCGCGTCATCCGGACGGTTCGCGCCGTGTTGGACACGGGCGACACTGACGGTCACCCGGTGGCTGCAACCGTGGCCCACGACTAACTCACACGACACCGCTGGCCACGACGCGAGTGGCGGGAGTCATTTTTTCCTCGCTGACGCTGTGCGGTACGCCGTCGGTTCAACCGACTCCAACGGACGGTACTCACCTGTCTATCCTCGTTGTTCGCGCTGTTACTGTTCAGTACGTGAGACAATATCTGGGTAGAAGTGCGCCAGTGGTTATTCATCGCGTGACCGATTCTGTGCCTCCTGTTGGGTGGGGTCAACGTAGTGGCCGGCCACTCAGTTGCCTCCCATGAGGCGAGTAATGGCCCGAATGAATCGGCTGATGATCCGCATGAGGAGCGTAAAGAGTCCGCTTTCGCTGCGATGTGTGCCATCGTCGTCATTGGCGCTTTCGCTGTCAAGTCTGCTGTCGTCCTCGTTGCCGCTTTCGCTACTATCTCTACTGTCGTCGCGGGTGTCGTTCTCGGCGTTATTGCTGCTGCCGTTGCCGGTTCCGCCGCTAGTTCCGCTTCCGTCTTGGTGTTCGTTGGTGTTGCCGTTCTGCCCAGTAGTTTCGTTGCTATCGCGGTCTTCAGTGGTGTCGACACGTTCGTCCTCGCTGAGGATATCGTCGGACTCAACGTAGGCGTTGTTTGCACAGTCGGCGTCGGCCGCATCGGGGGTCTCCGGCGTGTTTGCACACCGGTTGGGGTTCAGTCGAAGCGGTGACTCCCGAACAAAGCGATCCTCGTCTTCGGTGTAGTTGTACAAAATCACCCCGAGAATCTTTTCATCGTCATCGACGGCGTACGTCAAAATTGGTGCATCGTCCTGGCGATACTGACGCATGGTCACTGTTTCGGGGGTGAACTCTTGGGTGCGACACTCGAGGTCGCCGTCGGCAGTCTCGACGATCACGTTCGCAACTGTTGGCGGCGAACGGTTGATGTCTGCTAGTGAGACGATCATCACGACCTCCCGACAGTCGTTGAACTGCACGTCGTTTCGCCTCCAGGCGGCCGCCGTTCCCGAAATCGCGCCCACCCCAGCGATAACTCCCGCGCCAGTGCATAGGGTAATTACTGCTCGACGGCGGCTAAGCCTCTTCTCATGGGGTGTACCGCTGGTTTCGTTAGTCATACCGTATGCACGGATTGGAATGAGGAATGCTAACTATGCGTTGACTAATTCAGCCGTAGAGAGTGTGTACTCACAGTTGTGATCCCCACCGGTGAGTGCATTGCCTCGCGGTGCTGGCCGGCTCGTCGCCGGCGTCATCGGCGTCAGCCCGATCGCAACCCGACTCGCTGTGCGTTGTTCGCGTTGCTTGTGGGTCGATCAGGAAGAACACAGCCGTGGAGGGCCGTCAGCGTATGTTCCGTAGACGCCGGGTCTGCGATTATGGTTAGTTGTTCCCGTTTCCGTTTCCGTTTCCGTTTCCGTTTCCGTTTCCGTTTCCGTTTCCGTTTCCGTTTCCGTTTCCGTTTCCGTTTCCGTTTCCACGCCCGCTGTTGTTCCCGCCTTGCGACCCACCACCGCTGGCACCTTGATTTCCGCTGAGGATATCGTCTGGCTGAATGTAGGTGTTGCTCGCACAGTCGGCATCGCGCGGATCCGGGGTTCCCGGCGTGTTTGCACACCGGTTGGGGTTCAGTCGAAGCGGTGACTCCCGAACAAAGCGATCCTCGTCTTGGGTGTAGTTGTAGAAGATCACGCCGAGAACCTTCTCGCCGTCATTGGCGGCATACTTGCGAATCGGTGCGTCGCCATACCGACCCGGAACCGTCGTTGTCGTCTCTTCGGTGAACTCCTGGAGTCGACAGTCAAGCGAGCCGTCTGCGGTCTCAACGATCACCTTGGCGACTGTTGGAGGCATATAAGTGAGATCCACGTCGGCGACGATCATCCAGACCTCGCTACAGCCGTTGAACTGCGCGTCGTTTCGCTCCCAGGCGGCCGCGGTTCCTGAGATGGCACCGATGCCGGCAATCACGCCCGCACCAGTGCCCAGGGTAATCAGCGTTCGTCGGCGGCTGAGCCGCCCCTCTCCGGTTGAACCGTTGGGTGAGTTGGTCATACCGTATGCAGTGGTTGGACCGTAGGTATCTAACTATGCGTTGGCTACCGCAACGCAGTTACTCCGTACTACACGGTAGGGTCGACTCACGCCGCCGTCGCGTTCGGTGTCACTCCAAGGCTGTTTCGGGCTGGTCTGTGGGCTCAACCCGCCGAGAATGCGGCCTATAACAATAGGTGCTGACAGCCCAGAACAACTGTGTTTCACCGAACCGCCTTTTTAGACCCCTTGCTCGTCATCCCGACTGGCTGCCCAGCGGTAACACGGGCTTACACGAATCGCGTCGACCGCTCTCGCGCATACCGGCCGGCAACGGCCGATGATGGTTGTCACCGATGAGTGAATCACCTCCTGCTGACGATCGGCTTGCCGCCGGCGTCATCGGCGTTGGCTCGATGGGTGCACACCACGCGCGAGTGTACCGTGAACTGCCCGGCGTTCGGCTTGCCGGCGTCTGTGATGTCGATGAAGTGGCCGCCGAACGCGTCGCCGAGCGCCATGGAACCGAGGCGATGAGCCGACCAGCGTTGCTTGCGGCGGCCGACGTGGTGTCGGTCGTCGTCCCAACGGCGTATCACTACGAGACGGCAATGGCCTGCATTTCGGCGGACGTCGACCTCCTCGTCGAGAAACCCTTTGTCGATGATCTCGACGCGGGCCGCGAACTCGATCGTCGCGCCCGCGAGGCCGGCGTGACGCTGCAGGTTGGCCACATCGAGCGGTTTAATCCCGCCACCCGGGTGCTTGCCGACATCGTCGCCGACCTCGAGATCGTCGCGATCGACATCGACCGCCTTGGCCCACCGGTCGACCGCGGCGGCACCGACAGCGTCGTCATGGATCTGATGGTTCACGATCTCGACATCCTCCTGTCGTTGGTCGACAGCGACATCATCTCGCTGTCAGCCACCGCCCGCGACGCGGGTCACACCGCCGTGCAGCTCCAGTTTGCCGACCGCTCGATCGCCTCGCTCACCGCAAGCCGGCTCACCCAACAGAAGATTCGGACGCTGTCGGTGACGGCGCTTTCGTGTCGGGTCAACGTCGACTTCATCCGCCAAACCGTCGAGATCCATCGCCGGTCGGTGCCCGAGTACATCGAATCCAACGGCGACATTCGGTACCGCCACGAGAGCGTGGTCGAACATCCCATCGTCAAAAACGGCGAGCCGCTCAAAGCCGAACTCTCGGCGTTTGTCGACGCCGCCCGCAACGGCACCGAGCCGGTCGTCACCGCTGCCGACGGGCTCGCGGTTCTCGAACTCGCCGAAGAGATCGAGGAGTTGGCGCTGTCGCCACCGGTGGTGAGCCAATGAGTCAGCAATCCGCTGTCGACGGCCTCTACGGCTCGACCGAGTCGCCGACAGCCCAACAGGCGGCGTTCACCGCGGGCGACGTGCCGGTTGCCGTCTACGGCCTCGGCAAAATGGGCCTCCCGCTGGCGGCCGTCTACGCCTCGGTGTCGGGCAACACGATCGGCGTCGACATCGACGAACGGGTCGTCGAAACGATCCGCGCCGGCGACTGTCACATCAAACGCGAACCCGGTCTTGCGGAACTCGTCGACGACATCGTTTCGGACGGGTCGCTCCGGGCCACATCCGACTCGGTGGCCGCAGCGACCGAGGCCGCCGTGCACGTCCTCATGGTGCCAACGCTGTTGACTGACGACCACACACCCGACCTCTCGATGTTGCTCGCGGCGGTTCGCGACATTGGCGAGGGATTGTCGCCGGGCGATATCGTCATTGTCGAGTCGACGGTTCCGCCGCGAACGACCGTCGACCGCGTCGGTCCGCTGCTCGCCGAAATCAGCGGCCTCGATCCCGGCTCGTTCGGTGTCGCGGCCTGTCCCGAACGAACCGTTAGCGGCGAGGCGCTTGCGGATATTCGCGGCAGCCACCCGAAAGTTGTCGGCGGCATCGACGCCGAAAGCACCCGCGTGGCGGGACTGCTCTACGGAGCGATCACCGAGAATGCGGTTATCGAAACGAGCGGCTCAACCGTCGCCGAGGCGGTCAAAGTGTTCGAAGGCGTCTACCGCGACGTCAACATTGCGCTGGCCAACCAGCTTGCTCGGTACGCCGAGGCGATCGACGCCGACCTCACCGAAGCCATCGACGTTGCAAACACCCAGCCGTTCTGCGAAATCCACACGCCCGGCCCCGGCGTCGGTGGCCACTGTATTCCGGTGTATCCGTACTTTCTCACCGGCGCGTTCGATGTCGACGACCCGCTTCTCACCACCGCTCGCGCGGTCAACGACGGGATGGCCGACTACACCGTATCGCTCATCAGCCGGCTTGTTGAGACAACCGACTCCGACCGGGAGACACCACACGTGTTGCTGCTCGGATTGACCTACAAGGCCAACATCGAGGAGCTGCGAAACGCCCCGTCAGTCCCGATCGCGCGACTGCTTCGGGAGGCGGGTGCGACCGTGTCCGGTGTCGACCCGCTGCTTGACGACTGGACGGGGCTCGACGACATCGACCGAGTCGACCTCGCGGAGCTGCCGACGCAGTCGGCCGATGTCGTTGTTGTGCTCACGCCGCACGATGAGTTCGCCGGCCTCGACTGGACGGCGTTCGACGCACCCATCCTCGACGGGCGACAGTCGATAGACCCGGAGTCGACTGAGGCCCCGGTGTACACCATCGGTGGGAGGTGGCCCTGAGATGGCCGAAAGTGCCCGGACGCGACGCAGCGATGCAGCCAGTGTGCGGACGTCGTCGCCGTCGGCTGGCGCCGGCCGAATCCTCTTCGATATCGGCCATCCCGCACAGGTCCACCTGTTTCGCAACGCCATCGCCGAACTCGACCGTGCGGGTCACGACACGTTCGTCACTTCCCGCGTCAAGGAGGTCACCGTGGAACTACTCGACGCCTATGGCATCGAGCACACCGCGTTGACGACTCGCGGCGACTCGTTTCCGGGACTGCTCTGGGAGCTTGGGCTTCGCGAAAAGCGGCTGCTCGCGTTCGCTCGGCGAACCAACCCCGACGTGATCGTCAGCCGGCTGAGCCCGGCGGCTGCCCACGTTTCGGCGCTGATCGGCTGTCAGCACGTCGTCGTCAGCGACACGAAAATCAACTCGCGGGCAATGCGGCTGCTCAACTACCGGCTCACCCTCCCGTTTGTCGACACCATCTGTGTGCCCGAAAGTTTCGTGCTCCCGGTCAATGACGACCGGCGACAGCCGATGGACTTTCAGGAACTGGCGTACCTACACCCGCAGTTCTTTACGCCGGATCCCGCGGCGCTCCGTACGATCGATATCGACCCCGATGAGCCCTTCTTTGTAATCCGACTCGCCGGCTGGGATGCCTACCACGACGTCGGCCACGCCGGGTTGTCGCCGGGGACGACACGGGCGCTCGTCACGTTGCTCTCCGAGTACGGGGAGGTCTACCTCTCGGCGGAGGGGGAGTTGCCACCGGATCTCGAACCCCACCGGCTGTCGATCCCGCCGGAAGCCATCCACAACGTCCTCGCGCACGCCGTGCTCTACGTCGGCGACTCGGGAACGATGTCGACGGAGGCGGCGATGGTCGGCACGCCATCGGTTCGGATCAACACGATGGTGAGCGACGCTGACGAAAACGTTTTTCGCGAACTCGAAGACCGCTACGGCCTGCTGTGGTCGTTTGCCGACGAACAGCGCGCACTCAAACACGTCCGTTCGCTGCTCGATTCGGGCCTCGACAGCGCCGACTGGCACATGCGCCGCGAGCGCCTGCTTGCCGACCAGCCAAACGTTACCCAGCAGCTGGTTGACGTTATCACGAAATCCATTCCAACCCATGAGTAACAACACATCAGATCGATCCGAGCCGACCAGTTGTCCCGCCCCCGGCGAACCAACCACCCAGCTTCGAATCCCCTCGTCGGTCGCCGCCGACATCGAAGCTCGACTCGATCGAACGCAGTTTGCGTCGGTCGACGACTACGCGAGCTTCGCACTCGAGACGCTGCTTCGCGAGCTTGAGACGGTTGACGCCGCTGGGGCCGACACGGCTGCCGCCGATGCTCCGTTGCAGAATGGCTCCGATACCGTCGAAAAAACCGTTGTTGATGTCGACACTGACGACGAGCTCGCGAACACCGAAGAAGACCTCACAACAGACGCAATGCGCAAGCGTCTTGAATCGCTCGGCTATCTCTGAGACGCTCGTTTTGTGCCCTGTTTACGACTCTGTGAGCGATCGCTTTCAGTGACTGCCAATTGCTTTTTTTGCACATACTTCAGGGCTACCGCTGCCCATGCTGTGCGGTTTTCGTAGAACCTATTTCTGCTGGAAGAACCCGGATTGCGGCTGTTCAGACGGACAGCGCTTCGAGACTCGCGAGCTGCCGGACGGCATGGTGAATCCGACCGGTTTCGACCCGGTGGTCATCGAACCCTTCGAGCCGATTGCGCAACTCGCGGGTACGGTGTGGGTTCTCGTCGGCGAGATTGACTCGCTCGTCGGGGTCGACAGCGAGGTTGAAAACCTCCTGCTCGCCGTCGTGGCTGAGATACTTTTCTGGCGACCCGCGAAGCGTCCGATTGGTTCCACACTCGCTGGCAGCGACGACCGCCGGCTCACCGGCATCACCGTTTTTCATCATCCCGAACCTAGAGGTTTGGCCGGTGGCGGTGTCGACGCCCGGATCGAACCGCCCCTCGCGGGCGATCGACAGCGCCGTGTCATGGATACTGGTGAGCGAGGTCGGCCGATCGACGGTTGCCTCAACGCCCGCGTTGTGCACGAAGTATGGTACGTGAATGTTCTCCTCGTACACCGAGCGATGGTGGTGGCCGAAGTTGCCGTGCTCGCCGAAGGATTCGCCGTGATCAGCGTGTACGAACAACACCGGGTCGTCGTCGGCGAAATCGTTCTGCAGTGTGTCGACGAATGCGTCGCTTGCGCGGACGGTATCGCGGTAGCTCCGAAGCATCGACTCTCGTGCACGCGTCGACATCGTCGTCCCCTTCCTGCGCATCGGTTCTGCCGAGCGAATCGCGCTGTAGTAGGTGCCGATTGTTGATTGCTCGACGCGGTGTTGACGAGTGGGCACGAACGGAAAATGGCAGTCGAGAATGAACACCCACAGGAAGTACGGCTCGGTGAGCGATGCTCTGGCCCGCTCAATGTCGTCATACAGCGTATTCCACTGTGAGAAGAACTCGTTGCCTGAGAGCAGATTCATCGCCAACGAAACGGCGCGCGACTCGGTGTCGACACCGGGAATATGGCTGACGGCTTTCCGGAGCCAACCGACCGCGTCGCTGTCGGCGAACTCGACGAACTGGTCGAAGCCACGGTCGAACCCAGACGCCGAGGAGGTCCACGGATTCGGCGAGATGCCGGCGGTCGAATACCCCCGGTCGCCCAGCCGTTCGGCGAGCGACGAGTACCGATCGAGATGCTCGGAAATCCCGGCAAGACGCCGGGCCCAGTGGGTTTCCTGTGGATACTCCGAAAGTGTCGTGGGCCGGCGGCGCTGGCCGGTGAAAATCGCCGGCATCGACGAGAACGTTTGTGGGCCGGGCGCAATCGCCTGTTGGTAGCTGACACCCTCACTAGCGAGTCGATCCATCGCCGGGGTGAGTTCGCGGTCGTCGCCGAGAAATCCGCAGTGATCTGCCCGAAGGCTGTCGATCGAAACCAACACGATGTTTCGGCTGTCCGCGCTCATTTTTCTGCTCCAGTGACGCGTCTCGGTTGTCCCATGGGTTAACTCCCCCCGATAGCGACTTTGTTAGCCACGCCCACACATCGGCTGGCGGACGCCGGCGACCCTTGTTGGGTAGGGGCCGCAGCCGGTATACAGCGGCTAACAAACAGCGGTGGCGAACCTCGAAAGGATATCCGCTTTCGACTCGTCGCCAGCGGGCCTCCCATGGATGTACTCTCACTGGTCACCAATCAACACGCCCCGTTTTTCCGACAGCAGCTTGATTCGCTGGCCCGTGAGGGGGTCGAATCACGGACGGTCGCCGTTTCCGGCAGTCGAACGGTCACCGACACCGACGCACGCGGCCGGTCGTCGTTCGACTATGTTCGATTTTACGGCCGGGTGCTTCGCGCGTCAGCCGAGTCGATCGATCTCGTCCACGCCAACTACGGGCTGACCGCACCGATGGCGCTGGCACAACCGCGCCGACCGGTCGTTCTCTCGTTTTGGGGATCGGATCTCTCTGGCCGTGTCGGCCAACTCAGCCGGCAGTGTGCACGCCGTGCCGACGCCGTAATCGTCATGAGCGAGCAGATGGCCGGGATGCTCCCAGTCGACGCCCACGTGATTCCACACGGCGTCGATCTCTCGGTGTTTCGACCGGCTTCCCAACGGATGGCTCGCGAGGCCGTCGGCTGGCGACACGAGCAAAAACACGTCCTCTTTCCCTACGCGAAACAACGACCGGTGAAAAACTATCCACGAGCGGCGGCGGTCGTCAAAGCGGTCGAACGCGAACTGGGCGAACCGGTACCACTCCAGACACTCCACGGCGTTGATCACGAACGAATGCCCGACTACATGAACGCCGCCGACGCGCTGTTGGTGACTTCGCACCACGAGGGCTCGCCGAACGCGGTCAAAGAGGCCTTGGCCTGCAATCTCCCCGTCGTGTCGACAGCCGTCGGCGACGTTGCCGAGCGGCTCGACGGTGTCAACCCGTCATTTGTCTGTGAGACCGACGAAGCGTTGCAGGCTGGACTGCTTGCAGTGCTGGGTCGTGGCGAGCGATCGAACGGTCGGCAGGCCGTCGAACCGCTTGGTATCGACCGGATGGGAAAGCGACTCCGGACCGTCTACGACTCGGTATTGTCTCGATGATTTTGACGTTGTATCGGCTTCAAACGCGGCCTGGTAGGGCGGTGATGACACGACTGAGTGGGCGAAGTAACGTGTTCCTACCGGGTGAGTACGACGGCTATAACAAACCGGTTCCTGCCGAAACGACAGGTATGTTCTGGACATGAGTTTCGGAGATATGTGTGGTAATCGATTGCTACTGTCCGCGCAACATCAACAGCCACGGCGTCAACCACGGTCGCCATGGCGTCGGCGACGACGGTCACGGTGGCTGGGCGTTCGTCCGCGGAGGCCGCTGCAATGAGTCAACATATGCTTCAGCAGTGGCTCTCGGCCAGCCGTATCGACCGCTCGCTCGCCAAGCTCGGTGTCGTCGCCTGCATTCTCCTGTTGGGCCTTCGCCTCGTGACGACACAGGTGCTCTTGATCATCATTCCCGTTGCGACCGGCGTCGCCTGTGTGGTGTATCTCGTCGTCCAGCATCACCGACCAACCGAGTTTCCGCTTCCGACGTTGCCGGCGGTTGCCATCGGCTATCTTCCGGCAACGGTGTTCGCTGGACTGGCTGCGCTCGTCATCGCGCTGTCAGTCACCGGCAGCCGAACGCCCGGCATCTACCTCCTCACGGGGCTGGTTGGCTCGCTCATTCTCGCACAGCCGTTGCTCACCGATGATGCGGATCTGGCTCCCGGACTCGTGTTAGCACAGATTATTGTCGCCGCCGTCGTTATTCGCCTCTCGGTGTTGTTCATGACGCCGGGCTTCGTCGGCGTCGACATCTGGACACACGTGCCAGTGTTTGTGACCGGAATTGTCGAGGCCGAGTCGTTGTCGGCGATTGCGGACAGCAAGTATTCCATGGCACCGTTGTACCACAGTCTTGGCGCGATCGCCGCCCTGGTGTTCGGCTCGGCGCGGGTCGGAATGTACTTTTCTGTCGGATTGTTGGTGCCGCTTTCGGCGCTGTTCATCTACGGCACCGCCAACCTGCTCGTGCCGGCGCGGTGGGCCCTTGTTGCCACCGCACTCTACGCCTTTGGTGACGAGTTCATCCGCTGGGGAATTCACCAGATTCCAACGAGTCTCGGACTGGTCTTCTTTCTGGGTGCGTTGTACTGTGTCACTCGGCTCTGTTTCACCGACGACCTCTGGGCAGTTGGTCTTTTGGCGGTATTCAGTCTCGCAATCGTCTTTACGCATCAGGTGTCGACCGCGATTATTCTCGTGTTTCTCGCCGTGACCACCGTGGTCGTCATCGCTGTTCGACTGTTCCCGCCGCTCGACAGCACGGTTTCTCCACGAACGCTGGGTGCCTTCGCAGGGACGTTCGTTCTCACCCTCGGGGTCACCATTGCCGCGTGGCTTTCGACACCGTGGTACGCTGAAGATCCGTTTTTGGTGCAGATTCTCGACACGCTTGAGGCCACCCTGCTTGGCGAAGCGGGCTTTCTCAACCTCGCTAGCGGCGCGGGCGGTGGTGGTGGCGGTGGCGGCAGTGGTGGTGAGGCCGCCCAACACGGGCTTATGGCCGAGCTGATTCCGTTTATCGACTGGGCCGGCTTTGCGATTTTGCTGTCGGTCGCGGTTATCGGGGGGCTCACCCTGCTTCGCATGAACCAGCCGGCCGAACTCATCGGCATCTTTCTCATTAGTGCCTCAACGATGTTCGTCATCATTTTTGGCTTCTCGTTGTTCGGGGTACGGACGATTCTCCCGGGTCGGTGGATGGCCTTCATGTACGCGCTGTTTGCGATCATCGCTGCCGTCGGCCTGTTTCATCTCTCGACCAGCGCCTCTCGGCGGGTAATTCTGGTCGTTTTTGTCATCCTCGCGGTCGGCTACCCGATGACGATGGTCGTCGCCGAAAAGGCGACGCTCGACAGCCCGGCGTTTGACGAACAACATCCGCGGTTCTCCTACACGGACACCGAAATCGCTGCCGTCGACACGATCAGTCGGATTTACGCGCCGGACTTCGATGCGAGTGTCGACAGCGACCACCCGTATACGACGCTGTATCAACGACTCGGCGGGTATGGGGGACTGGTCGCCGTCTTTGACGAAGACGGATCGACCGCCGAACGGCCGTTTATCGCTCGTGACTACCAAACCGAGGGGCCCGCGGGCTTTCGCGAGGCCGGCGAGCCCACCCGGTCGATTGATAGCCGGACCATCGCGCCCGACGTCGCGTGCGCTGACACCCGAAATCTCGTGTACGCGAACGACAACGTCCGGCTCTGTATGCACTCGTCAGTGAGCGCTGGAGGGGCGACATGAGCGACGCCCCATCGCGGTGGACGACTGACCTCCTGCTTGCGGGAGTCGTCGTCGTCGCCATCGGTGCGACCCTCGTTGGGACCGAACTCACCGGGCCGGTTCGGTGGCTGCTCGCCATTCCGTTTCTCCTGTTTCTTCCGGGGTACGCGGTCGTTTCGGCGATCTTTCCGGACCAGCCACCGCCGGCAGCAACTGCGTCGACGGTTTCGCCGACTAGTCGTCCCGGCTGGACGGTTCGACTCGTGCTTTCGGTTGTCCTCAGTGGGATGCTCGTCGCCATCATCGGGGTTGTTATTGACCGGTTGGTTGCCGTTACGATCCGACTCGCGCCGGTTGTCACCGCCGTGACGGTTGCCACGCTGGCCGGACTCGTCATCGCGCTAGCTCGCCGACAACGACTGCCAGCCGTCCAGCGGGCGCGACCCCTTTCGAGTGGAATGATTGTGGCCGGCCAAAATCGGCTTGGCGTGGTTGGCAGCGGCGGCCGTCGGCAGACGGCAGTGCTCGTCGTGTCGATCCTGTTGCTCGTCGGCTCGGTTGGCTTCATCGCCGCGGTGCCATCATCCGGCGACAGCTACACCGAAACGTATCTGCTCTCGGAAACCGGTGGCGAGCTCTCGGTCGAAACGTATCCCGAGACGTTTACCGCTGGTGAGGGCGAGTCGCTGTACTTCGGACTCGAAAACAACGAACACCGAGCCGTCTCATATGAGGTCGTCGTCGTTGCCGACGCAATCGGTGACGACGGCGAGGTCGCCATCCAACAGCAGGTCGACCGGTTCACGGTCGATCTCGAAGACGGTGATGGACGAATCATGGAGCGCCAGATCGCCCCCACACTGACCGGCGAGCCCATTCGCCTTCGGTTTCTCGTGTTCAAAGACGGCACCACTGCGAGCGGCACACTCGACCGCAGCGATGCGGACCTCACGACACAGCTCTGGATCGATGTCGTCTAAGCCCCTGCTCCGCCGGGCGTTCACCCACCCCGGCTGATCAGGCCCCATTGGAGCCCGGTTACAGCATGCCAGACGACCGGGGACACGACGACTGTCACTGCCCGGAGCGGAGTAGTCCACCGGTACGCACTGAATAGAAGCCATACGCGCTGCATTATTATGCACCTCCCGGTCGGTACCGCAGTTGTGACCGAGAGCGCATCCGCCGTCAGCGCGATTCAGCAGCGAATACGAGCCGCTCGGCTGTGGGTGGGGATGCGGATGAGCCGCTGGCTCCTCTCGTGTGTGATACTGTCGACGTTGTTCGTGTTGCTTGTTTCGCTCAGTTTTCTCGATCTCACGCCGCTTCGAGCGGTCGCCGCCGAGCAGGCCACCATCGACACGCTGTTTTCGGCGTTTATTGGGGCGATTATCACCGGCACAGCGATTGTCGTCACCATCAACCAGCTGGTTCTCTCACAGGAGCTGGGTTCGGCGGGCGATCAGTACACCCGGATGCGTGACGCGATGGAGTTTCGACGGGATGTCGAACAGGTGCTTGAGACCGGTGTGAGTTCGCCCGACCCTGCCATATTTCTGTACGAACTGCTTACGGGAATCGAACACCGAGCCGTCGCACTCGAAGCAAGTGTCGCCGGGCATGCCAACGCCGACCTGTCGCGGGACGTTGCCGTCTACACGACCAGCGTTGTCGACGAGGCACAAACGGTCAAGGAATCGCTCCAAACCGCCCAGTTTGGAACGTTTGCGGTCATCTGGCACGCGCTCGATTTTAACTACTCGTTGTGGCTTCACCACGCAAGACAGCTGCAACACGCATACTGTGAATCGATCAGCAACGACTACCTCGACGGCCTTATTGAAAGTCTGACGGTGTTCGCCCCAGCCCGCGAACATTTCAAAACGCTGTACTTTCAGTGGGAGCTAATCGCCCTCTCGCGAGCGCTGTTGTACATCGCGATTCCCGCACTCTTCGTGATGACCGGCTTCGTTTTGTTCGTCGACGGAACGACCGTTCCTGGACGGACACTCGGCGTGGACAACCTCGTCTGGCTCGTGAGTTTCGGATTCACCGTGGGGGTGGCTCCGTTCGTCGTCTTCACCGTCTACATTCTCCGAATCGTGAGTGTTGCAAAACACACGCTCGCGATGGGGCCGATTATACTCCTCGAACACAAACACGACGATGTGTTTGGTACCAACGATCCGTGAAACCGGCTGTGAAACGGGGAACCGGAATCTGCGTTTTCCGTGCTTTGCAAAAGTAGTTCCAACTGGTATTCGCAACTCCGTTCGAAGGGAAACTCTCTGGGAAGCCAGCAGGCGATTTTCACTGCGTTTCTTTTCGGTTTCGATACACTCGGCGGTTCTCGTTACCGACGCACGAGCCCCTGTATGTGGCTTCGAACGTCATCAGCGGAGGTGTAGGTTTGGTTGTCCAGTGGCGCAAACACCTCACTGACCGATTGGTATCCGTTCTGTGTTTCGACCGTGTAGTCGCCGTAGCGTTCGCTCAACGTGTTCGTTGTTGTTGGATACTGATGAGTTTCGAGTGCGTCGTCGAGCGCTCCCAGCTGCTTGCCGGGATCGTCTCGCATCGGTTCGACCTCATTGGCGCGGTTTCGGCTTTCCGTTAGGTCACGATTTCGCTGTCTTCGAGCGTTGTCGTCTGCTTGCTTGTCTCGGCCTCGTTTGGAGTCTGCCATTCAATGACATCGGAGGGCAGAGCGGATAACGGTGTGGCTGTCGATACCCCTCAATTGGAGACCAGATAGTCGACAGCCTGTCGCTGTCGCTCAATTTGTCCATTCCTGTGGGCCTCTCGAACACGGCCGCAGATCACAATCCAGTGTGCTTGGTCTCGGGTGAACGATGTGGCTAACCTTCACTGCTGAATCCCACTTCCCAGACAATGGTGCTGAAAACCGGAGTCATTCGGGCGTTGGATGCGTCAGTTTCGGCAGTCGTCGTCTCCCAGTCGACTGCGCCCGTCGAGGTCGGCCCCGAGGAACTCGTCGACTACTGGCCACTCTTTGTCAGTGCCGGGTGGTTTACCCTCGGCTTTCTCACCGTTGTTCTTTTTGCCCGTATTCTCATTCAGCCCACACTCGAACGGGTGGTTCGGCGACGGAATCGGAACAACCCCACACTTCGAGTCGCCGTCGTCCGCTACTTTCAGCTGTTCGGTGTGTTGGTTGCCTTTCTTGTTGGGATCACCGTTGCCGGCTACGGCCCGATACTCAGCGACTCCGCCCTCGTCGTCAGTGCGGTCGCGCTGGCCATCGGTATTGCGGCGAGAGAGGTTATCGGATCGCTCGTCAGCGGCGTTGCGCTCGTGCTCGATCCGGAGTTCAACGTCGGCGACTACATCGAGTGGTCGGAGGGCGAAGGGATCGTCCAATCGATCGCGCTCAGGGTCACTCGCGTCGAGACGCCCGATGGCGAGTTGGTGACGATTCCGAACACGATCCTGACGAGCAACCAACTCGTCCGGCCTTACGGCCGGGGGAGTCACCGCATTATCCAGGAGATTGGGCTCGCCTACGACGAGGACGTTGACGAGGCGATTGCACAGCTCGAGGACGTGGCGACCTCGATGGAGCTGATACTCGCGAAACCGGCCCCGACAGCCTACGTCGACGAACTCGGCGGTGATGCGGTGATACTCCGTATTCACTACTGGATCGAAGATCCCGCCCGTCGCGACATTTTCGCCGCCCGGTCGGCATACGCCAAAGCGATCAAGCGCCGCTTCGAGACGGTCGGCCTCACGATTAGTCCGCCCGCTGAGCGCGAGTTACACGGCCGAATCCGGGTGTCTCGCGAGACAACCGAGGACGGAGACGGCTGACGACCGCGACAACGGCCGTACCGTCGTCGACGGCGGTTCTTTCGGGTCTTCGCGTCCGGTGACTGCCGTGTTTGCCCCACATACCTATTGGCTCCGCCGGTGTTCATTCGGTATGGCTTCACACTACACGTACGAACGCACGGCCGGTCGCGACGAGGTTGCGGCGCTGCTTAGCGTTCTTGCAGACGAGCTCGCTGCTGGCACGGTTCGCTTCGGACACGGTGCGGAAACCGTTGCGATCGCGGTGCCGGACGAGGTTGATTTGGAACTGGAGTTTGGAACCGAAGACGGGGAAGTCGAGGTCGAAATCGAGATGGAGTGGGCCGGAACCGACCTCGACGCGATCGCCGCCGCTATCGACGCGCTGGCCGACGCGGACGAGCGGGTCGACGAGCCGCCGATCAGCCCGGCCGCACAGCCCGACCGGCAGGCACGGTTCGAGGTGTTCCGCGACCGCGGCGACGAGTGGCGCTGGCGGTTAGTCCACCGAAACGGGAACATCCTCGCAACCGGTGCCGAGGGGCACACGCAGAAACATAACGCGCTGAAAGGGCTCCGGAGCGTCAAACGGAACGCGCCACTCGCCGAAATCGATACGGATTCGAGCAAATAACGACGCTTGCGACGAGGGGATTCAGCGCGCAGCCGGGTGTTGTTTTATTTTCGCAAATCGCTCGCACATCGGCCGCAAAACGGGCCGCTGGCGAACGCGGCGGTCACTACTCGACAGTCACGCTTTTCGCGAGGTTTCGCGGCTTGTCGATCGAGCGGTCCATCTCGTTTGCCGCGTGGTAGGCGATCAGTTGGAGCTGGACGTTCGCGAGAATGGCGACGAGATCCGGATGGGTCGCCGGCACCGGCAGGAACTCGTCGGCGGTGTCGACGAGGCGGGTCGCCGTTCGTGGGGCGACGACGACAACGGGGGCGCCGCGGCTTTGAATCTCGTTGACGTTGCTTTCGAGCCGGCTCTGGTGGTGGCCCGTTCCAACGGCAAACACCGGCGTTTCGGGCGTGACGAGCGCGAGCGGGCCGTGTTTGAGTTCGCCTGCGGCAAAGCCTTCGGCGTGTTCGTAGGTGATCTCCTTGAATTTGAGCGCACCCTCAAGGGCGACCGAGTAGGCGCCGCCGCGGCCAATAAAGAAGTGCCCGCTGTCACCCAACCAACGCTGACTGATGCTGGCCGCCTGCGTCCCGTTGACGACCGACTCGACGTGGTCGGGAAGCGACTCGAGTGCGTCGAACCGGGTTTCGTAGTCGGTCGTCGGTTCGCCAGTCATATCGCGGACGAGTCGTTCGGTGAGCAACACCAACGCAGCGACCTGCGAGGAGAACGTTTTCGTTGCCGCCACGCCGATCTCGGGGCCTGCCCGGATGAACAACGCATCGTCACAGGTTCGTGCCGCCGTCGACCCGATCACGTTGGTCACCGCGAGCGTCCGTGCGCCCTGCTCTCGAGCCGCCGACAGCGCCTCTAGCGTGTCTGCCGTCTCGCCGCTTTGGGTGACGCCGATCACCAGTGTCGACTCGTCGACTGGGGCCGGATACGCCGAATACTCGCTCGCGATGAACGTGTTGGCGTCGACCCCGTTGTTCGAGAGCAACCACTCGCCGTACATGCCGGCGTGATACGAGGTTCCACAGGCCAGCAGTCGGACGCGGTCGACCTCCTCGAACGTGCCCGGCGGGAACGATTCGAGATCGACATCGTCGTCGCCGATCCGGCCGTGGAGCGTCTGTCTGAGCGCCATCGGCTGCTCGTGGATCTCCTTGAGCATGTAGTGGTCGTAGCTCCCTTTTTCGGCATCCTCGGGATCCCAGTCGACGGTTTCGATCGGTCGGGTGATCGGGGTTCCCCGCAGGTCGGTGATTCGATGATCGTCCGCGGTGAGCACAACCACGTCGTCGTCTTCGAGATAGACGACTTGATCGGTGCGGTGCAGAAACGCCGGCACGTCGCTGGCGAGATACCGTGCATCGTCGCCGACGCCGATCACCAGTGGCGAGCCGTTGCGCGTCGCGTACACGGCCGGCTCGTCGTCGATAATCACCGCGATTGCGTAGCTTCCTTCAAGCCGATCTATCGCGGTTCGAAACGCGGTTTCGGGGTCGTCGCCGGCGGCGAGTCGTTCCTCGACGAGGTGGGGAATGACCTCAGTGTCGGTCTCGCTGGTGAACCGAGAGCCGCGCTCGGTAAGCTCTTCGCGGAGCTCGACGTAGTTCTCAATAATGCCGTTGTGGACGGCTGCAACGCGTCCGTCGTTGCCCGTGTGTGGGTGGGCGTTGACGTCGCTTGGCGAGCCGTGGGTGCTCCAGCGGGTGTGGCCGATGCCGATCGGGCCGTCGTGGCTAACGGTCGCAAGCGCGTCCTCGAGGGCGCTCACCTCGCCTTTGCATTTGTTGATCGAGATGCCAGCGCCGTTCTGCACGGCGATGCCTGCCGAGTCATAGCCGCGGTACTCCAACCGTTTGAGGCTATCCAACAGAGGGCCGAGCGAGCCGTCGGTGCCGACCCGGGCGGTAATCCCACACATTAGGTCATCACTCCTGATGGGTTGGCAACGTGATCGACCCGCGACTGCCGCCCGCGCCGAGTCGGTGTTGGCGGGCTGTCGGTGGGTTTCCCGGCTGGGCTGCGCTCGGTATCGTTATGCGCGTATCTACGTCGCATACCACTCAGGGGGCCGAGACACCCATTGTTATGAACCGATTGGCGACCGTTCGTCAGTGGTGATGGCCAGTATGGTGTGTGTACTCATCCAGTGGTGGAGCGATACTTGCTGGTAGTTGACCACGTTCGATCGCTGTGGCTCACGGTGTCGCCTACACTGCAATCGACCCCAACCAGCAGGATACCCGTGGCCGGTTTCAGCGCTCTGCGTGGAGCGCCGCGGATCGCCTTCTACCGTTGTCAGCGCCAGGCGGCCAATGAGTAAAACGACCCGCTCGAAGCGGTGATCCATTCGGTGGTCAGCCGGCCGCTGATCGGGACAGCCGGGTGCAACGTACACTCGTCGGTGCCGTCGTCGCCTCGCACAATAGTTGCTTCGAGCTGCGGCAGCCGGCTGGATTGCGCATCGGTCCTGGACATCACTGTCGGTGCGTGCGCACCACCCAGACATTGTTATACAACACCTACCAGCCGACTGCGCGGTGGGTAGCCGCTCGATGGGAACGCGAGACTGCCTGCAGTCTGCGGCTACTAATGGATGTGTTTGGCGACTGGTGGCACATGGAGACTGACACGGGTTTGGCCCATGACACGGTGCTTATCACCGGCGGACTGGGGTTTATTGGCGGCGCGCTTGTCGAGTCGCTCCGCGACGAAACGGCTGTCCGGGTCCTCGACAGCGACACGGAGGGTGAGGTGCCGCCGGGAGTAACACTCATCGAGGGCGACATTCGCGAGCCAGCGGTCGTCGAGGAGGCGGTCGCCGGCGTCGACGTCATCTTTCATCAGGCTGCGCTCGTCGCTGTCAAAGACTCCGTCGCCCGACCGGTTGAGAGCCACACAGTCAACGTGACGGGGACGCTTCGGATTCTCGAGGCCGCCCGCCGTCACGACGCCCGTGTCGTCGTCGCCTCGAGCGCAGCAATCTACGGCGAACCTGACAGTGTCCCAATAACCGAAACCGACCGGCTCGAACCCACCTCGCCGTACGGGTTGGACAAACTCGCGGTCGATCACTACGTCCGGCTCTACCACGAGCTGTATGGGCTCGAAACCGTCGCCCTCCGCTACTTCAACGTCTATGGCCCCGGACAGGCCGGCGGCGACTACTCGGCGGTTATCGACGTATTTTTCCAGCAGGCACGAGCGGACGAGCCGATCACAATCAACGGCGATGGCGAACAGACCCGCGATTTCGTCCATATCGACGATGTGGTTCGCGCGAACCGACTGGCCGCCGAAACCGACGCCGTCGGCACCGCCTACAACATTGCGACTGGCGAGTCGGTGACGGTCAGCGCGCTGGCAGCCACGATTGCCGAGGTCGTCGGGAGCGACTCATCACGTGTCTACGGGGAGCCTCGTGAGGGCGATATCCGCGCGAGTCGCGCAGATATTAGCCGGGCGGTGGCTGATCTTGGCTACGAGCCGGCCGTGGATCTCCGTTCGGGACTTGAAACGCTCAGAGAGTCTCAGTAGGGTGTGTATACTTAGGACACATCGGCTCAGACCGCAGTACATGACTGATAATATGACGATTCCGTCGGGCTTCTCGTCGACGGATCGATCACACCGTGAACACGACAGTTCTGCGTTGACGGCTGCCGCTGACCTGACGACCGAACCACCCGTGACCGGCGATGCCGAGCCGACAGCCACCGCTGACGTGTCGGTTGGCGACGCCAACGCCGTAGCCGACGATCACGGGTGCCGAAGCGAGACCGCTTCGAATCGCCAGCCCGTTGAGATCCTTTGCCGAGTCGTTGAACCGCTGAACCGCCACGGCGCGCTGACCGTCTCGGCGGTCGAAACGCATCGAACGTATCAGATCGTGGCCATTGCGAACGAGTCGTTGCAGCGCTCGCTTGCGGACGCCGCGTCCGGCGACAGACTTGGCCTCCACCTGCGTCGGGTCGGCTCTCGTGGCAACGCCTGGTGTGTCGTCGGTCTCGCTTCGATCGAAACAGCCGCACTACACGCCCCGTAGCACCCGATATCGATGCGGTGTTTCGGCTTTGACGGCCACTGAACCATTGTTCATCATGCACATTCTTTATGTTAGCTAGCTATAGTTTTAGGATCACAATGCCGAGCGATATTCACGAAGCGGATTTGTTATTGTCTG
>LKMJ01000730.1_pt1 | contig 26697 bp, 24 predicted proteins | sample 643391 | NCBI WGS metagenome assembly LKMJ01 (sample SAMN04112250, study PRJNA286221) | soda lake metagenome | biome: soda lake; feature: Kulunda Steppe; material: water; isolation source: sample PL-Br10 brine of Picturesque Lake | place: Russia: Kulunda steppe | collected 2010-07 | reverse complement strand
CGTGTCGTCACCCGGTGTCTCGTCGCTCGCCGTGTTAATTTAAGTCGTGTCACTCGCTTGCGGACCGTATGTCCGACGAGCACGCTTCGGGGACCCGTTCGACGATCGAGACGGCCGACGTGGACCACGTCTTCGTCGAGTTCCCGGACATGAACGGGCTCTCTCGATCGGTAGTGATCGGCGCGTCGCACTTCCGTTCGGGTCTGGAGTCGGGCTTCTCGATGAACCTCGCGCACGTCACCCAGACGCCACACAGCGACGCCGTCGAGGGATCGAAGTACGCCGAGGCGATCGATTACGCGGACGGACTGCTCCGTCCCGACCTCGACACCTTTCGGGTCGTTCCGTGGCGCGAGAACGCCGCACGGGTGATCTGTGACCTCGAATACGAGGGAACACCCGTGTCCGGGGCTCCTCGACGGGTGCTCAAACGAGTACTGTCGCGGCTCGAGAGCCACGGGCTCGAGGCAACCGTCGGAAACGAACTCGAGTTCTATCTCCTCGACCGGACCGACGACGGATACCGTCCGGCGACCTCGGACAAACACGAGAACCTGACGCGGGCGACCGAGTCGGTCGCCCCCTTCTACGAGCGCGTTCACGACTGGGCGCCGGGATTCGACCTTGACGTGACCAAAACCCACCACGAGTTCGGCGCGGGACAGCTCGAGATCGTGTTCGAACAGGGGGCCCCGCTCGCGCAGGCCGACCGAACGTTTCGATTCAAGGAGCTGGTTAAGCGGGCCGCCGACGTCGACGACCGGGAGGCGACGTTCATGGCGAAGCCGTTCTCCGAGCGCGCCGGCAGCGGCTATCATCTCCACGTGAGTCTTCATCGAGACGGCGAGAACGTGCTTGACGGAACCGATGGACTGTCCGCGACGGGAGCCCACTTCGTCGGCGGACTCCTGGAACACGCACCGGCGCTGACCGCGCTCGGAACCCCGAACCTCAACGGCTTCAAACGGCATCACCCCGGCACGTTCGCTCCCGCCACGAGCTCGTGGGGGCACGGAAATCGGATGACCTCGTTCCGGGTCCCCGAACACGGAACGACGCGGGTGGAGAACCGCATTCCGAGCGCTGACGCGAACCCGTACCTGGTGATCGCGAGCACGTTGGCGGCGGGGCTTCACGGCGTCGAGGAGGGGATCGAACCGCCGGCTCCGTCCACCGGCGATCCCTCGGAGACGAGATCACGGCTGCCGCGGACGCCACATCACGCGCTCGATGCGCTCGAGAGCGACGACGCGCTGGCGACGATCCTCGGCGAGTCCGTCGTCTCGGAGTACGTCCTCCAGAAGCGACAGGAGATCGATGCGTTCTACGACCTCACGACGGAGTGGGAGCGCCAGCAGTACGTGGAGATGTTCTGAGAGCGCCACGACGGGTGCTCCAGCGCGGGTCGGGCTACTCCCTCCCGTTTGGCTATTCCATCGCGTCAGGCTATTCCATCGCGCCGTCGGAGATCTCAAGCGCGACGTCGAGCGCCGCGATCGCCTCGTCGACGTCGTGCTCGTCGATCGTCAGCGGCGGCGTGACGACGATGGTGTTCACCGACGTGTAGAAGTAGACGCCCTCCTCGAGCGCACGAGCGCCCACCTCGTTTAACACGGTGCGTTTCCCCGACACCTTGTCCTCGCGCTCCTCGAACGGCACGCGTTTCTCCTCGCTGCGGGTCAGTTCGATTCCCTGGTGGAGCCCGACGCCGCGGCGTTCCCCCACGCTCGGGTGTCGATCGGCGAGCGCCTCGAGCTCCTCTCTGAGGTACCGACCCATCTCCCGGGCGTTCTCGAGCAATCCGTCCTCCTCGTACGTCTCGATGGCCGCCAGGCCGGCTGCACACGCCGTCGGGTGTCCGGAGAACGTGTGTCCTTGGTTGAGCAGGTTCGTCTCGAAGTGTTCGGCGATCTCCGCGGTCACCGTCGTTGCGGCGAGCGGCTGGTAGGAACCGGTGAGCCCCTTCGCCATGGTGATGATGTCGGGTTCCGTCTCGTAGAGCGTCGAGGCGAACCACTCGCCGGTCCGCCCGAAGCCGGTCATCACCTCGTCACAGATGAGCAGGGCGCCGTGGTCGTGAGCGATCTCCCGAAGCCGCGGTAGGTAGTCTTCCGGCGGAGTCAACACGCCGTTGGATCCCACGAGGGGCTCGACGAGCACGGCGGCGACGGTGCCGCCCTCGAGCTCCAACATCTCGTCGATGTACTCGAGGCTCTGTTCGGGATCGAGACTCGACCCGTAGGCGTACGGGTCCGGTCCCTTCACCATGCCGGGCACCTCCGGTTGGATCTCCGGTCCCTGCGCGACGCGACGGGGGTCGCCCGACGCCGACAGCGAGGCGGCGGTCGCGCCGTGATAGGAGCGATACCGCGAGAGGATCTTGTGTTTCCCGGTGTACGACCGGGCGATCTTGAACGCCACCTCGTTCGCTTCGGTCCCGCTCGTCGAGTAGAAGGTCTTCTTCAGCGAGCCGGGCGTGATCTCGGCCAGCTTCTCCGAGAGTCGCGCGCGCGGCTCCGTCGACCAGCCCGGGCTGACGTACGGCACCGTCCGGATCTGTTCGGACACCGCGTCGGCAACCCGATCGGCGTCGTAGCCGAGACTCGTACAGACGTACTGGCTGCTGAAATCGAGCAGGGAGTCCCCGCCGGCCGTCACGATCCGCGTCCCCTCCGTGTCGACGATCTGTGTCGGGTCGAAGTCGGCTTGCCGTGTCCACGTTCCCAGCGTGTACTCGCGGTCGAGTCGCTCTATCTCGTTTCGCTCTCGCTGTTTGCCCGCCATACCCCCAGATCCGAACCCATCGGCATGAATGTTGGTGTTAATTTTCCCTCATCGGAATATCAATGAGTAACGTCGCATCGTTAGGTAGTTTCTTAAGACGTTCTTCGAAGAATAAATCGGCGATCGAAAAATTTTCCAGCCGTCCGCAGCTCCGATTCACCCGGGACGCGTGACGTCGCGGCGGATCACTCGCTCGCGCTGATGCTGATGAACTCGAAGTCGTCCGACCGCGTCTCGAATCGATCGAGCGTGAACGGTTCCGTCGGGAAGGGAGCGGTCTCGCCGGTGATCAGCGACCGGACGGTCGTGGCACTGACCGGCGCCGTCATGATGCCACGGCCGTTGAACCCGGTCGCGACGACGAGTCCTTCCGGAGCCTCCGGCGGCGCGTCGAGAATGGGGCGGGTGTCCGGCGTGGCGGCGTCGATCCCTGCCCAGTCGTCGACGTAGCCGGCCCGGTCGCCGCCCTTCAAAAAGGAAGGGAGCAGGTCGGCGACGTGCCGTCTGAACGCCTCGTCCGCGTCGTTGCTTGCGGCCTCGGGGTCGTCCTCGGCGAACGACCAGCCGCCGATGAGAAAGTCCCCGTTGTGTTCGGCACGGAAGTAGACGTGTTCGCCGGGGTACCAGCCCATCGGGAACTCCTCGGTCAGCGGATCCTCGGGCTCGAGGACGATACACTGGGTTCGGTACGGCCGGATCGGTATCGGAACGTCGGCCTGATCGAGCAACACCTCCCGCGACCGCCACCCGGCGGCGACGACCACGTGCTCCGCCTCGTAGCGTTCTCCGTCGGCCTCGACGCCGGTCACGGCGCCGTCGACGACGTCGATGTCGGTCACGGGCGTGTCCGTGTGGAACCGTGCACCCTCGTTTTCGGCGTCACGTTGAAGCGTGACCGCGAACGTGTACGGATCCACGAACCCGGAGACGCCGTGTTCGACGACGCCGGCGAATTCCGAGAGATCGAACTGGGGGTACCGGCGTGCCGCAGTCTCCCGATCGAGATACTCGACGGGAAGGCCTCGGTCGGCCGCGCGCTCCACGTACCGGCGTTTCGCCTCCTCCCGGTCGGGCGTGATCAGTCCGATGCTGGGCCGTTCCGCGAACGAGAACGCGCCGGTTCCGTCGTACTCGCGGAAGAACTCGACGGCATGCCAGCCGATCTCCGGCCGATCGTCGTAACTCGACAGCATGGTTATCTCGCCGGCCGCGAGGGCGGTCGCCTCGCCGGCGATCTGTCCCCGTTCGAGGACGTCGACCTCGTGGTCCGGCGCCAGTGCTCGCGCGATCGCACACCCCGTCACGCCTCCGCCGACGACGACGACGCGATCCGAGCCGCTCATGCAGGCACACCGCCGTTCGGACGACGGGACCGTCCCGTCGCCGTCGCGTTCGATCGCGTCGATGCCGTCGTGAGCGTGGAGTGGTTCATCGTCATTCGTAGGCGTGGTCGACCGCTTTGAAGGCCTCCTCGGCGATCTCGAGGGCGGTTTCGATCTCCGCTTCCGTATGCGTGTACGTGGTGAAGAAGCGCTCGCTCTGCATCGGATTGCCGAACAGCGCGCCGCCGGCCGCCGCCTCGAGCCACCAGTCGGCGAAGCGGTCGCCGTTCGCCTCCCACGTGTCCCGATAGTGGTACGGCGCCTCGTCCGTCATGTACACCTGTCCCATCGACCCGACGTACTCGACGGTGGCTGGCACCCCGACGTCGTCGGCGACCTCCTGGAGACCCTCGAAGAGGCGCGCCCCCATCCGGTCGATGTGGTCGTACACGTCCCGGGAGGAGAGGATCTCGAGCGTCTTCAGGCCGGCAGCACACGAGACCGGGTGCCCGTTGTACGTCCCGCCGTGGAAGGCCGTGGTGTTCCACGACTCGGCATCGTCGGCCTCCGGCGGAACGATCTCCGACATGATCTCGCGACTACCGCCGAAGCCGGCGATCTGGTACCCGCCGCCGGCGGCCTTCGCGAACGTCGTCATGTCGGGATCGATGCCGAACCGCCCCTGTGCGCTTCCGGGGCCGAGACGGAACCCCGTCATCACCTCGTCCCAGATGAGCACCACGCCGAGCTCCTCCGTCAGGTCCCGGAGGAACTCGTGATAGCCGTCGCGCGGCCTGAGACAGCCCGCGGAGAACATGACCGGCTCGATGATGACGGCCGCGAGGTCGTCGGCGTGTTCACGCAGCACCGCCTCGGTGTTCTCCTTGTCGTTGAACGGGATCGAGACGACGGTGTCGCTGATGACGTCGGGGATCCCGGTCCCGAACGGGACGGTCTCAGGGCGCTCCTTCGGCCCGAGAGCCTTCTCGTCGGCGTACACGCTCATCAGGGCGTAATCGTGTGCCCCGGCGTACCCGCCCTCGGGCTTCGCGATCAGGTCGTTTCCGGTGTACGACCGGGCGACGCGGATGGCGTGCATCGTGGCCTCGCTTCCGCTGTTCGCCAGCCGGACCTGTTCGACGGATGGCGTCATCTCCGCCACCTTCTCCATGAACTCGATGGCGATCGGCTGGGGAGTCGCAGTGAGGTCCGCACGGTCGACCTGCCGCTTGACTGCCTCCCGGACCTCCGGATGCCCGTGGCCGAGGACGATCGGCCCGAGCGCCAGGAGGAAATCGAGGTAGCTGTTGTCGTCGATGTCCGTGACGTACGATCCCGACGCGCGGTCGACGTAGAACGGATACGGATCGAACGACCGGACGTTCGACTCGACCCCGAGGGGAGTGATCTCCCGTGCACGCTCGTGGAACCGCTCGCTCTTCGGAGTCATCTCTCGCAGAGCCCGTGCGTGATCGGGATCGGCCTCTCGTTTTGAACTCATTGCAGGAAACGCGAACCCTTACTCAATAATCTTTTTGGGGGACGGCAGAAGTAGAACGTAGTTCTCCATCTACTCTTTTCGGTGGAGATCGTTCAGCGGCGGATGAAGGAGTCGGTCGGCTTCCTTCCGAACGTTCGTTCGCCTCCGAGAGCAGGTCGCGGTGACCGGTCACCGCTCACGGCTCGTCGGGCACGGCCGCCTGCTCGCAGTAGGCGGCGAAGTTCTCGAGGACCCGCGTCGCGTTCGCGTCCGGAAAGTCGTGGTCGACGTTCGACCAGTCGCTCGGCTCGTTCCGTACGCGTCGGGTGAACTCCGGATGGAACTGGACCGTCCAGATGGGGGCGTCCCGGTGACGGCTACAGAAGTGCTCGTTGTAGGACGTTCGCGCCGTCGTGATCAGGTCCGAGGCGGGATCGACGACGAGGTCGGCGTGAAGAACGGGGACGATCGGCTCGACTCCGTCGAGGACGTCGTCCCGCCCGATCGGTTCCATCTCGACGAACCGGGCCCGGCGGGTGTCACGCTCCACCGTTCCACCGAGCGCCTGGTGGATCAACTGGTGGCCGAAACAGATCCCGAGCAGCGGAACGCGTTCGTCACGACAGCGCCGGACGATCTCGGTAGCGGGTCCGAGCCAGTCGTCGTGTGAGTCGTCGTAGACGCTGGCGGTGCTCCCGCTGAGCACCACGCCGTCGTAGCGCTCCAGCTCCGGAATCGTCGGATCGTCGACGAAGGCGACGTACTCCGTCTCGGTCGAAAGATGGTGGGCGATCTCCGGGCCGAGATATCGATAGTCCGGATCGACCTCGAGGTCGACGACGAGTATCATCGGTCGATGGTGGTCGCCGGCGAGCTAATAGTTGATGGAAACGCGCGACTCATAGGTTCTGGACGTATTGGGTGCGTTCCCAGTCGGTGACGACGTCGCGAAACGCCTGCAGCTCCGCGCGCTTGGATGCGGTGTAGACGCGGATCGCATCCTCGCCGAGCCACGAGCGGATCACGTCGTCGTTCTCCAGCGCCCGCAGCGACGGTTCGGGGGAGACCGGGAGCGACGGCCGTCGGCCGTTCGGGTTCTCGTCGGCCGGCTCGGGCGGTTCGATCCGCTCCTCGACGCCGTGAAGCCCCGCCGCCAGCGTGCTCGCGACCACCAGATACGGATTCGCGTCCGCGCTCGGAATGCGGTTCTCCACCCGCGTCGTTCCCGACGGGATCCGTACCCCGACCGTCCGGTCGTCGAACCCCCACGAAGCGGTTGCGGGCGCAAACGATCCCGGTTCGTATCGCTTGAAGGCGTTGAGCGTGGGGGTCCCGAGCGCCGCGATGGCGTCGGCATGCTCGAGGATCCCGCCGACGAACCGCCGACCGAACGTGGAGAGTCCCTCCGAGTCCTCGAAGACGTTCCCCTCGCCGTCGACGCCCCCGACGTGAAGGTGATAGCCGCTGCCGGCGCGGTCGCCGAACGGCTTCGCCATGAACGTCGCCCAGCGGTCGTGTTCTCTCGCCGTCTGTTTGACCAGTCGTTTGAAGTCGAACGTCCGATCCGCCTGCGCTAACGGGCTACCGTGGTCGAACAGCGCCTCCAGCTGACCGGGCCCGTGCTCGTGCATGATCGAGTGTACCGGAACTCCGTAGGCGTCGCTCCAGGCCGAGAGGTCGTTCGAGTACGCGGAGAACTCCTCCGTGGCCCAGGAGACGAACTCGTGTTTATGCGAGGTGATCGGCTCGTAGGTTCCGTCCTCCTCCTCGAGGAGGTAGAACTCGAGTTCGCTTCCGACGGTGAACTCGATCCCGTAGTCCTCGCGGTCGATCCGGTCGAGCACCCGTTTCAAGACGGTCCGCGGGGCGGCGGGGAGCAGCTCGTCGCCGTCAGCAACGTCACAGAGCACGCGAACCGCGTCGTCACGCCAGGGTAACCGTCGAACCGTCTCCGGTACCGGCCGGAGCGTTCCGTCGCCGTAACCGATCTCCTCGCCGAGCCCGGACCCCTCGGGAACGTCGTTTCGGGGCGTCTGGGCGAGTATCAGTAGATTAACCGGAAACCCACTCTCCCAGTTCCGCAGGAAGTACTCCGTGGAGACCTGCTTGCTCCGTGAAATGCCGTTGACGTCCGGGAATTCGAGGAAGACGTGGTCGATCCCGTTCGACTCGATCCGATCGCGCATTCGCTCGACGGCGGTGTCCTCATCGTTCGTCACGACGATCACCCCCGGCTGGAGTCATCGACCGGCCGGCGGGATCGTCGACGGACCGTTCGTGTCTCGTTCTATGTGCGTCCATCTCTGTCGAACCTGATCCACCTCTCGACTCGTCGTTCATAAATCATTCCGAGAACGTGGCCGGATCGTTTCTCGAGAGCGATCAGTACGGCGGGTCGTCGAGGGCGATCAGTACGGCGGGTCGTCGAGGGCGACGCTCACGGATTTCGTTCGCGTATGCTCCTCGATCGCCTGCACGGCACATTCGCGACCGATCCCCGACTGCTTGTATCCGCCGAAGGGCGTGCCCGGAACCGTCCCGAAGTACTGGTTGACCCAGACGCTCCCGGCCTCGACGTCGGCCGCGGCGCGGTGGGCCACGGACTGGTCGGTCGTCGCCACGCCGGCGGTCAGACCGTACGGCACGTCGTTGGCGATCTCGATCGCCTCGTCGTATCCCGAGAACGTCATGAGGAACTGAACCGGCCCGAACACCTCCTCGCGGGCGATGCGCATGTCGGGTTCGACGTCGTCGAACACCGTGGGCGGATAGTAACAGCCCGCCGCGAGCGAGTCGTCCGTGATCGGCTCGCCACCCCGGAGCAGGGTTGCGCCCTCCTCGAGGCCGAGTTCGACGTACTCGTGGACGCTCTCCCGGTGCTCCGAGTACGCCAGCGGTCCCATGGTCGTTCCGTCGACCAGCGGATCGCCGGGTTCCCAGTCGTCGATCCGGTCGAGATACGCGTCGAGAAACTCCGCTTTGACGTCCTCGTGGACGAGTATCCGGGTCGCGGAGTCACACGACTGTCCGGCGTTGTACATCCCGCCGGTCGCGACGGTCTCCGCGGCGGCCTCGAGGTCGGCATCCGGGAACACGATGAAGGGATTCTTGCCGCCGAGTTCGAGCGTTACCGGTGTCACGGTGTCGGCAGCGGTTCGCATGATCCGCTGCCCGACGGGAACGGATCCGGTGAAGGAAACCTTCCGGACCTCGTCGTGCTCAACGAGCGGCTCGCCGACCGCCGATCCGGACCCGGGAACGACGTTCAGGACGCCGTCCGGGAGGACCCCGCCGGACAGCTGGACGGCCCGGATCACGGCGAGGGGGGCCGGAGTCGGGGGTTTCACCACTGCGGCGTTCCCGGCGGCAAGCGCCGCACCGACCTTCCAGCCCATCAGCAGGATCGGGTAGTTCCACGGCAGGATCTGCCCGGTCACGCCGTACGGCTCCCGCCGAACGTACGTGTGGGTGTCCTCGCCGGTCGGGACGTGCGCTCCCGTCTCGCCGACCCCAGCGTTCGCGTAGTACTCGATGTACTCGATGCCGTTCTCGACGTCCGCCCGCGCGAACGAAAGGGGTTTGCCGACCTCGAGCGCGACCAGGAGGGCCAACTCGTCGACGTGGTCGTAGAGCGTCTCGACCCAGTCGCCGATGACGTCGGCCCGGTCGGGCGGCGTCAGGTCGCCCCACCCGGCGGCGAACGCCTCGCCGGCCGCCGCTACCGCGGCGTCGACGTCGCGTTCGTCACAGCTCGCGACGGCGGTGATCGGTTCACCCACGGACGGGTCGGTCGGTCGAAACGTCTCACCGCCGGCCGAGGGTCGATCCTCTCCGTCGACGTATGCGCCGAACGTATGGTCTCGAAAGCGTTCACGGGCCCGTTCGTGGTTCGCTGACAGGGTATCGGTGAAGTTCATCGTGGTCGTCTCCGTGGTGGTCGACCGGCAAGTCGTTCCGCATCCGGCTACCGCATCCGAGTTGAAATACGTTTTCCTGAACTGATCGATCATGAGACTCCGTTCGAAGAGAAGGCGTTCGGATCGAACGATCTGCCTACGAGCTTCGTCCGCGGGAGCGTCGTGTAGAAGGCCATTCACATCGAGTGCACAGCGGATCGTTCAAATCGAGTGCACAGCGGATCGTTCACATTGAGATCGATCCTCGTCTCGGTCGGACTCCGGCGGCGGGTCGCCACAACCGCTTTTCCCGTTCGGTCCCTGAGTGGTCCCGTGAGCGAACCGACGGCAGACGTGGGCCCGGACGACGCCGAACGGGATCCGGACGCGGATCGACGGGATCCGGAAGAGATCGGTCGGGACCTCCTCCGGGAGGTCGCGGCGGAGCGTGACCTCCCGTTCGATCCCGAGACCGTCCGGCTCGCGGACGCCGACGTCCTCGCCCGGCTCTCGCCCGCGGTCCGCCGCTGGTGGGTCGCGGAGTTCGCGCCGTACGTCGCGGAGAACGGCGGCTTCTTCACGCCGCCACAGCGGGAGGCGATCCCCCACGTCGACGCCGGACAAAACTGTCTCGTCGCCTCGCCGACCGGCAGCGGCAAGACGCTCGCGGCCTTCACCGCGGTCCTCGACGACCTCTTCGCCCGGGAGCGGGAGGGAGGGCTGGCGGAGGGCGTCCACTGTCTGTACGTCTCCCCGCTCAAGTCGCTCGCCAACGACATCGAGCGCAACCTCGCGACGCCGCTCGCCGGGATTACGGAGCGACTCGCCGAGGACGACCACGAAACGACCGTCCGCCAGGCGATACGCCACGGCGACACCAGTTCCGCGGAGCGGCAAGCGATGCTGGAGGAGCCGCCACACGTGCTCAACACGACGCCGGAGACGCTCGCGATCCTGTTGAACGCCCCGAAGTTCCGTGAGCACCTTCGGACCGTCCGATACGTCGTCGTCGACGAGATCCACGCGCTCGCGGCGGGCAAACGCGGCACGCATCTCACGGTCTCGTTGGAGCGGCTGGAGGAGCTGACGGAGGGATCGCCGACCCGAATCGGCTGTTCGGCAACGGTCGAGCCGCTCGAAGCGATCGCCGACTATCTCGTCGGCCGCGAGCGCGTCTCCGGCAGCGTCGGCGACCCCGACGGGTTCGAGCCGCGACCCTGTGAGCTGGTGGACACCCGGTTCGTCCGCGAGTTCGACCTGGAACTTCGGACGCCCGCGGCCGATCTGATCCACACGCCGCGTTCGGTCGTCACGGACCGGTTCTACGACGACCTCCACGGGCTGATACGGGACCACGAGAACGTCCTCGTCTTCACCAACTCGCGATCGGGCGCCGAACGCGTCCTTCGGGACCTCCGTGAACGATACGACTACGACGGGACGAACTCCGGCTGTCACCACGGGAGCCTCTCGAAGGACCAGCGGACGCGCGTCGAGCAGGGATTAAAAAACGGGGCGCTCGACGTCGTGACGACCTCGACGAGCCTCGAACTCGGCATCGACATGCCGCATCTCGATCTGGTCGTACAGGTCGGCTCGCCGAAGTCGGTCGCGGCCCTGCTCCAGCGGGTCGGGCGAGCCGGTCACAGCCCCGGCGAGACGGTGGAAGGGCGCGTCTTCGCGCTCGATCGCGACGAACTCGTCGAGTGTGCGACGATGCTCGCGTGTGCCGAGGATGGGTTCATCGACCGCGTCTTCCCGCCCGAGGGTGCCTACGACGTCGCCGCCCAGCACGTCTACGGGATGGCGATAGCGCGGATCAGGCCCGATCGGGAGATCCGCGAGACGCTCCGGCGTGCATATCCGTACCGCGACTTCGACGACGAACGTTATGAGACGCTCATGCGGTACCTCACCGCCGACTACGACGGATTGGAGGACAAAAACGTCTACGCGAAGGTGTGGCGTGATGAAAACGATCCGCCCGGCGGCGAACACCACCACGAGGAATTCCCGGTCGGCGAGATGCTCGTGGGCAAGCGCGGCCGACTCGCACGCGTCATCTACATGACCAACATCGGGACGATTCCGGATTCGTTCACGTGTGACGTGTTCACACGCGATGACGAGTGGGTGGGAACGCTCGATGAGACCTACCTCGACACGATCGAGTCCGGCGATGTCTTCGCGCTCGGCGGAGAGCGGTTCGCGTTCCGGTACCGCCGCGGCTCGAAGGTGTACGTCGACCGGACGAGCGAGCGACCCAACGTCCCCTCGTGGTACGCCGAACGGCTCCCGCTCTCGTTCGACCTCGGTCGCGAGGTGCTCGCGTTTCAGGGCGACCTCCTCGGCCGGCTCCATGACGGCGGGCCGCCAGCCGTGCGTGCGTGGCTGCGGGAGCTGCCGCTCGACGGCAACGCGGTGCGGGCGCTCACGCGCATCTACGACGAACAGGTCCGCTACGCGGGCGAGACGTCCGTCGCCACGCCCGATCGGATCGTCGTCGAGGAGGAGCTGGATCGATCCGCATATAAGCGCCGGTTTTACGTCCACAGCTACTACGGTCGGCGGTTCAACGACGGTCTCTCGCGGCTCGTCGCGGCCGCCTGTGCGAACCGCACGGACGCCAACGTCGCGGTCGCGGTCGCCGACAACGGCTTTAGCCTCGCGCTGCCGCTCAACCGCAAGGTCGACGTGGCGGCGATCCTCCGCGACCTCGAGCCCGAGGCGGTTCGTGGGGACCTCCGGGACGCCCTCGGGGGCACCGACCTGCTGAAACGCTACTTCCGGATCGACGCCGGTCGATCGCTCATGATCTTAAAACGCTACAAGGGCTACGAGAAGAGCGCGGCCGAACAGCAGGTCTCCGCGGAGATGCTGCTCTCGTTCGCCGAGGGGCTCGGGGGGTTTGCCGTCATGGAGGAGACCTACCGGGAGCTGTTGGAGGACCGGCTCGACGTCGAGGGGATCCGATCCGTCGTGGCGCGGATCGCGGCCGGTGAGGTCACGGTCGCGAATCACGCCGTCAACTCGCCCTCGCCGCTCTCGTTCGGGCTGGCGACGCTCGTCGATTCCGACGTCGTGCTCGCGGAGGATCAGTCCGCGGTCCTCCGGGAATTTCACGCCCGCGTACAGGAGGAGATCGGCGAGGAGTCACCCACAGGGGCGTCGTCCGGCGATCGGTGACTGCCATGACGGGGACCCGTTCGAATACCGATGACGGCACTCAGCGCGCGACGCGACGTCGCCGCAGGGTCCCCACCGCGTGGGCAACGCCGACGTACCCGACGGCGAGGATCGCCGCCACGGCCAGACGGGCCGCCGGTTCGTCGGGACCGTAAACGAACGCGAGGAGGTAGGCGGCTCCGCCGACGAGCACCGCGTATGCGACCGCCCGTCCCCCGCCGACGGATACGAGTCGTTGCGATCCACCCCCGGACATGCTCGCATCCATGGTCGCGCGATTGTTATAAACGGCGATCCGGTCACGGGAAAATACCTGATGACCGGCCGAGGGATCGATACACGGAGACCGACCGGGGGGTGACGAACGACGACTCGACTGCATCAGGGGAGGCGACCCCGGGACGCCACCCATATGCCCGTCCGGAACCGACGATCGAGTGATGCCAGAGGACGGTGCGGACGAGTCCGAGGCGTTCGATCTCGATCTCGACCGCTTTCACGACGCGCTCGAGTCCGAGGAGCGGCCGCTCGCGACCGCGAGCGAGGTGGCGCGGCGCGTCGGGACGACGCAGTCCGCCGCCCGCGACGCGCTGGACGCGCTCGTCGCTCGCGGGGCGATCGAGCGGGTGGACGTCGAGAGCGACCCCGTCGTCTTCTATCCGACCGACTGGGGACGGCTGGCGCGTCGCGAGCGCGTCGTCACGTTTCCGAATCGCCGCGAGATCGTCGTCGACCGACCGACGCAGTTCACGCGGGCGCGGCTCGCCGGGTTCGCACACCTCGTCGACACGACCGGAACCGATCCGGGAACGCGCGGGTACCTCTATCGGATCCGCCGGGAGGACGTCTGGGCGGCCCCGTTCGACGACGCCGCCGACCTGATCGCACGCGTACGGTCCGTACTCGGCCGTCGATACGGGGGATTGGAGGGCTGGATCGAGGACCAGTGGCGTCGTGCGCACCGATTCCGGCTCTACACCCACGAGGACGGGTACGTCGTGCTTGAGGCCGCCTCCGAGAGTCTGATGGGCAACGTCGCCGGCGAACACCTCGAGGAGGGCCACCTCCGCGCACCCATTTCCGAGACGGAGGCCTGGGTCAACGAGGACGCGGTCGCCGGGATCAAGCGGGCGCTCTACGACGCGGGCTACCCCGTCGTCGACGACCGCGACCTGGAGACCGGCGACCCGGTCGACCTCGAACTCACGGCCGAACTGCGAACGTATCAACAAAGCTGGCTCGACGCCTTCCTCGAGAACGGGTCGGGCGTGTACGTCGGCCCGCCGGGCTCCGGCAAAACGATCGCCGCGCTCGCCACCATCGCGGCCGTGGGCGGCGAGACGCTGATCCTCGTTCCCTCGCGCGAACTCGCGGGACAGTGGCGCGACGAGCTGTTCGAACACACGACCGTCGACCCCGCGGACGTCGGCGAGTATCACGGCGGCGAAAAGGAGATCCGGCCGGTCACGATCGCGACCTACCAGACGGCCGGGATGGACCGCCACCGAAGCCTCTTCGACTCGCGCCGGTGGGGGCTGATCTGCTACGACGAATGCCATCACATCTCCGCCCCCGTCTTCTCTCGCTCGGCGGAGCTACAGGCCAAACACCGGCTCGGGCTGTCGGCGACGCCCGTCCGTGAGACGGGCAGCGAGGAGGAGATATACACCCTGATCGGCCCGCCGATCGGCGCCGACTGGGACGCCCTGTTCGAGGCGGGCTTCGTCGCGGAGCCCGAAGTGGAGATCCGCTACGTCCCGTGGCGCGACGAGATGGCCCGGAACGCCTACGTGAGCGCGGACGGCCGGGAACGACGGCGGCTCGCCGCCGAGAACCCCGCGAAGATCGAGGAGGTGAGACACCTGCTTGCCGCCCACAGGGGCAAGAAAGCCCTCGTCTTCGTCGAGTACCTCGACCAGGGCGAGACCTTCTCGGAGGCGCTGGGCGTTCCGTTCATCAGCGGAGAGACGCCGCATCACGAGCGGACCCGGCTCTTTGAACGATTCCGTGTCGACGGAACGGGGTGCGACGCGAGCGGGGGGACGGACGACGATTCCCTCGACACGCTCGTCGTCTCCCGGGTCGCCGACGAGGGGATCGACCTCCCGAACGCGGAGCTGGCGATCGTCGCGTCCGGACTCGGCGGGTCGCGCCGGCAGGGATCACAGCGCGCCGGACGAACGATGCGTCCGTCGGGCTCCGCGCTCGTCCACGTGCTCGCCACCCGGGGCTCCGCGGAGGAGGAGTTCGCCCAACGGCAGATGCGCCACCTCGCGCGAAAGGGTGTCAAGGTTCGCGAGACGACCGTCTCGGAGTGACGCTCGCCTTCGAGTGACGCTCGCCTCCGAGTGCTGTGGCGTGTACGACTCGAACCGGCGGATCCGTCGCCCGACGCCAGAGCTTTCAGGGCCGGATTCGTCGCCGGATCACATGGACGCCGAAGGCAACGTGGACGCCCACGCGATTCGAACCGATGGCGGCGCGGACGCTCCGACGGTCGGCGAGGCGGTCGTCGACTGTCTGCTCGACCACGGGATCGATACGACGTTCGGGATCCCGGGCAAACAGACCCTCCCGCTCAACCGGGCGCTCGCCGATCGGGACGCGCGGTTCGTCGTCGCCCGCCACGAGACGGCGGTGACCCATCAGGCATGGGGGTACGCCGAATCGAGCGCGCCTGGAGAGATGGCCGCCACGGTGGTCGTCCCCGGCCCCGGCGATATGAACGCGATGAACGGGCTGAAGAACGCGCTCAACGACGCCGTCCCGCTCGTCCACCTCGCCGTCGAGACCGAGCGGGACGTCCGTGGCGGCGACGGCATCCACGAGACGCCGCCGGACACCTACGACAACGTCGTCAAGGAGAACGTCCTCGTCGAGTCGCCCGCGGGCGCGGTCGCCGCGGTCGCGGACGCGATCCGCGTCGCCCGGGAGGTGCCCCAGGGACCGGTCCGGGTCGGGATCCCGAAGGACGTGCTCGCGAGCCGGACGCCACAGGCGACGCCGTCGGAACGCCCGCCGGGAACCGCTCCCGGCGCGTCCGCGGAGGCAGTCGAGGAGGCGGCCGGGGTGCTCGCGGACGCCGAGGCTCCGATCGTCCTCGCGGGTGGCGGGGCACGCCGAGCCGGAGCGACCGAGCGGCTCACGGCGGTCGCCGAGAGGCTCGACGCCCCGGTCGTCACGACGTATAAGGGAAAGGGGACGCTCCCCGAGACGCATCCGCTGTCGGCTGGCGTCCTCTGTGGCGGCGCGAGCACCGACCTTCGGGAGCTGCTCGCCGAGGCCGACGTCGGGCTCGTCGTGGGATCGGACCTCGACGCGGTCTCGACGGCGACGTGGTCGGTCGAGATGCCCGACACCCTGATCCACGCCACGCTGGATGCCGACGACGTCGGCTTCGGCTACGAGACGGAACTGGGGATCGTCGCCGACGCGGACCGGTTCCTCGGATCCCTCGCCGACGCGCTGCCCGACGGCGCCGGTTTAACCGGGCGGGAGGACGGAGCCGGAGCGGCGACGTCCGAAGCGGCGACGTCCGAAGCGGCGACGTCCGGAGCGACGACGTCCGAAGCGACGACTCCCGGCGCGGAACGCGCCGCGGCGGTTCGTGAGGCCGATCGCGAGCGTTTCGAGGCGCTGTCGACCGCGGACGATCCCGACACGCCGCTGCGGTCCGTCGAGGTGCTTCGGGCGGTCCGCGAGGTCGTCCCGGACGACGCGGTCGTCACCGCGGACGCGGGCGGGTTCCGGCTCTGGACGCTCGTCTCCTTCGCGGCCACGGGTCCGGAATCGTACGTCAATCCCGGATCGTGGGCGACGATGGGAACCGGGCTCCCCTCCGCGATGGGCGCGAAACTCGCGAACCCCGACCGTGACGTCGTGGCCCTGACCGGCGACGGCGGGCTCATGATGTGCGTCCACGAGCTGCACACGCTCGCCTCGGAGGGGATCGACGTGACGGTCGTCGCGTTAAACAACGACGACTACGCGATCATCAGCGAGGAGGCCGAGCGCACCTACGGCTTCGAGCCGCAGGCGTACGGCTGGGACGAGACGGGCCTCGACCTCGTCGCGGTCGCGAACGGCATGGGCGTGCCCGCGGAACGCGTGACCGAGCGCGAGGCGGTCGGCGAGGCGGTCGCCGCCGCGCTCGACCGTGACGGACCGGCACTGGTCGAGATCGTGACCGACCCGGCCGAGCCGCAGGCGAGCGAGTGGATGACGAGGAACGCCCCCGACGAGTGAACCCCCGGAGCCGGGGATCGAAACGCATCGGACGGCACGGCCGGTCGGCGGTCATCTGTCGATCCGTACCCGCGGATCGAGCAGCTCGTAGGTGAGGTCCTGCAGGAGGTTGCCGACGACGCCGACGAGGGCGACGACGAGCGTCGTGCCGACGACCAGCGGGAGGTCGTGGTCGAGGATCGCACGGTAGAGGAGCGTTCCGAAGCCGGGGATCTCGAAGACGTACTCGATCACGACGACGTTGAGGACGAGGACGCCGAGCAGCGTCGAGAAGAACAGCGTCGTCAGGGGCACCGCGGCGACCCGGAGCACCTTTCGGCGGAGGCTCGCCGGAGACCCGCCCATCGCCCGATGCGTCCGCACGAACGGATGTGACTGCACGTCGAGCACCTCGGTGCGAACGTAGCGTGCCTGTCCGGCGATCAGCCCCGAACCGAGGACGGCGGCGGCGACCGCCAGAAGCGAGAGGTTCGTCGACGCCGTCATCGGCCGAGCGAGATCGAACGACAGCACGTACATCCGGTACTGGACCGGGATCTCGAGGAGGACGATGCTCGCGATCCAGAAGCCGGGGATCCCGTAGACGACGTACGACGAGCCCGTGATGGCCCGTGCGAGCGCTCGGCGACGGCCGAGCGCGGCGTAGGTCCCGAGCGCGACCCCGCCGGCCACCGCGACGGCCATTCCCGGCAGCACGTACGCCGCGGTGACGGCCAGTCGCTCGCCGATCAACGCCGTGACCGGCTGGCCGTACAGCTCCGAGTGTCCCCACTCACCGCGGAGGACGCCGCCGACCCAGTCGAGATAGACCTCGTGGGTGGGGCGGTCGAGTCCGCGCTCAGCCCGGTACTCCTCGATCGCCGCCTCGATCTCCGCGTCGATCTCCTCGCCGCTCATTCCCGTTCCGGCCAGTTCCGAGCCGACCTGGAAGGCGACGGCGGCCTCCCCGGGGTCCTCCGTCAGGGCGATGAACCCGAACGCGAGCGTCAGCACTATCCAGGTCGTCAGGAGGGCGAACGCGATCCGGCGAACCAGCCAGCGGGGGCGCATCGACGGAGGGGACGTCCGCGAATTCGGTCCCGTTAACATAAATGCACCGCCCGTCACCGCGTCGACCACAACGTTCTTTGCGGTGGTCTCACATCGCATGGACGACGGTCCCCCTCCATGTCCGCCCTCGACGACGAGGACGCGTCGTCTTCGAAGCCGAGCCCTTCCCGCGCCGACGCGTCCGCAACGATTCGGTCCGACGACGAGTCCGGCCCGCCGGTGACGATTCGGTCCGACGACGAGTCTCGCCCGTCCGTGACGATGGGCCATCGGATCCGGTGGATCGGGCTGATCGGCACGCTCGTCGCGGCGAGCGCGATCTGGGTCGCGCTCCGGTCCGGTGCGTTCGAGGGCCGTCCGGTCGTCGGCGACTGGGATCCGACGCGGCTCGATCGGTTGGCGTTCCTCGCCGCGTCGGTGCTCTGGTGGTTCGTCGCCGTCCCGGTCCTGTCGGATCCTCGCCGGCGGGGGCGGATCCGACGAACCCTCGGGAACGACCGGATCGCCGCGGTCTGTGTGGGCTACCTGGTGATCGTCACGGCGGCCGGAACGGTCGGAGTCGCCGCGCTCCCGTACGTTCGTCCGCCCATCTCGGCGTCGCTCCAGCCGCCGGTCTTCGCCTGGACGACCGTCGATGCGGCGGGCGACTGTCTCGGTCCGACGTTGGGAGATCGCTGTTTCGGCACGCCGGGGTACCCTTTCGGAACCGACCACGTCGGTCGCGGGGTGGGCCCGGGGATCGTCGAGGGCGCGGGCGTCGCCCTGCGGGTCGCGCTCGTCGTCTCCGCGATCGCGATGCCGATCGCGGTGCTCGTCGGCACCGTCGCGGGCCTCTCCGGCGGACGTCTCGACGGGGCGTTGATGCGATACGTCGACGTTCAGAGCACCCTGCCGGCCTTCCTCATCTACCTCATCGTCGCGTTCGTGTACGGCCGAAGCCTCCTGCTTTTCGTCGTCGTCTTCGGGCTCCTGAGCTGGGGCGGAACCGCGCGCCTCGTTCGCAGCGAGGTCCTCCGACTCCGCGAGACGACCTACGTCGCCGCCGCGCGAGCGGCCGGCGTCGGCCGGATCGGGATCCTCAGACGGCACCTCGTGGCGAACCTCTCGGGGACGATCTTCACGGCCTTCTCGCAGACGCTCGCGTGGATCCTGCTCGTCGAGGCCGCGTTGGCGTTTCTCGGGCTCAGCGCGGGTGAAACCGACTCGTGGGGGACGGCGATCGCGAACGGCTTCCAGCTCCAGCGGTCCTTCGTCGAGACGTGGTGGGTGACGACGCTGCCGATGCTCGCGCTGCTCGGCACCGCCGTCTCGCTCGTCGTCGTGGGGGACCGCCTTCGCGACGCGACCGACCGCCGGTCAGCCTGAGGCGTCACGGACCGATTCACGGGGGAGCGTTCCCGTCCCGATTTCGGCGACCCCCGCGTGCTCGCTCGCTCGCGCCTCGGACGCTCCGTCGCTGATCGCGTTCATACGTGGTCGTGGCGATGACGTCACCGTTTATATACGGGCGCGACAATGACGTCGCCGTTTATAAACGCACCACCGTGTTCCGGATCGTTCGGTGCGTCGGCTGCAGCAAACGATCCGGGGCGGGGAGCCGAACGTGTGAGCAGCCCACCGTGCCGCACGAAACGGCAAAATCGACCGACTCCGCCCGGGTGCGTCTCGCGCACACCAGCCGGTCGTTTAGGTCCGTCCCGGCGGAAGGGGCGAACGGATGACGAAAGCAGCCATCATCGTCTACGCCGGTACGGAGCAGCCGTCAGATCTCGGTCGCGTCGTGAACGCACTGGAAGCGGTTCGCGAGTTCGATAGGGAGGGCGACGACGTGCGGCTCCTCTTCGACGGCGCGGGCGTCCAATGGGTCGGGGAGCTGGCGGACGAGGAACACGACTACCACGACCTCTACGCCGACGTACGGGAATACGCTCGGGTCTGTGACTACTGTGCGAGCGCATACGGCGTCGACGAACCGGTCGAGGCCGCGGGCGTGGATCGCGTCGACGAGTTCGAGGGCCATCCGAGCATTCGAACGCTCGTCGCCGAGGGGTACGAGGTCATCACCTTTTAAATCGGTCGACGCTCACCGGTCGGTCTTCCGTGAGCCAGGCTCCTCGCCGCCCGTTTCGTCCCGCTCGTTTCGGACCTTTTAAACGAATCATATGTGGCCGTAGCGACGACGCCCGCCATGCAGAATCCGTGGGTCCACGACGACGTGCCGGAGGAGCGGTCGATCCACGAGAGCCGGGCAAAGCTCATCGGTGCGGTGCTGTGGGGCGTCCTGTTGGTCGTCGTCGTCGGATCCCTCGCGCTGTCGGGGGCGGGCGTCGTCGATCTCGGCGGGGCGGGAACGCTCTCGACGATCGTGACCGTCGTGCTGGCCACGTTCGCGTTCGCGCTGGCGCTCCCGCTCGTGTTGAAGCTCCTCGCCATCTCGCGGCTGCTCGCGTCGCTCGCGCTGCTCGGAACGTCGTGGATCGTCGGCCGGTTCGTGCTGGAGCGGGAGGGCGATCGGGTCGGCCGGATCGAGGAGCTCGCCGCGGCCCGCGAGACGCTCGCGGATGCGACGGAGCCGCTGGAGGAGCTGTTCGAGCTGCTCGACGTGGTTCTGGGAATGATCTGACCCGCCGGGTCGTCCGTAGCCGACGCGGCACGCCCGCCGGCACCCGCGGAGCGTGAGTCTTAACAACTATTGTTGTGAATCTCGATCCATGAGCAACGTGAACGACGTCGCCGTCGGCATCGTCGGGCTCGGCGGCATCGGCCACTACCACGCCTCCCGGATCGTCGACCACGACGCACGCCTCGTCGGCGGCATGGACATCGATGCCGACGCGCGGCGGCGGTTCCACGAGGAGTTCGACGTCCACGCCTACGAGGACGAAGCGGACCTCTATGACGACTGTGACGCCGTCCTGATCACGACGCCAAATCGGTTCCACGAGGAGTACGCCGTCTCGGCGCTGGAAGCCGGCCTCGACGTCCTGTTGGAGAAGCCGCTCGCGCACACCCTCGAAAGCGCCGAACGGATCGCGGCGGCCGGGGAGGCGGCCGACGGCTTCTGTATGGTCGGGTTCAACAACCGCTTCGCGAACCCGGTGCAGGTGATCAAACACTACCAAGACGAGGGGCGATTCGGGGAGACGACCCACGTCGAGGCGAACTACGTCCGCCGACGGGGGATCCCCGGCCGCGGCTCCTGGTTCACCTCCGACCACGTCGCCGGCGGCGGCGCGCTCATCGACATCGGCGTCCACGCCATCGACCTCGCGCTCTACTTCCTCGACCATCCCGAGGTCGTGGAGGTCTCCGGGGAGACCCGCTCGGAGTTCGGCGGACGAGAGGACTACGCGTTCGTCCACATGTGGGGCAACGACGACAACGGTCCTGAGGGATTCGACGTCGACGACTCAGCGTCCGCGTTCATCCGCGACGCCGGGGGCCGAACCGTCTCGCTGGAGGTCGCCTGGGCGACGAACCGGCCGACGAACGACGAGTTCATCGTTCGCGGCACCGAGGCGGGCGCGACCTTCGACCGCGGCAACGACGAGTTGACGATCCACGAGGCCGGCCGTGGCGGCGACCACCACCTCGCGGACACCACCGTCGAGACGCGCGAAGGCGACAGCCACGCCGCCGAACAGGAGGTCTTCCTCGAGGCGGTCTCGACCGGCGAGGCGCCGACGATCAACACGATCGACGAGGCGCTCTCCGTCCAGCGCGTCATCGACGCCATCTACCGGTCCTCCGAGGCGGGAGGCGCCATCCGGCTCGATTGAGACGGGGCACCCTCACCGGCTCGCGGGACGTACGGGTTGCTTCCGCGGACCGAAGCTATTCATCGACTCACGGCGTCGGTGTAGATCGCCAGTGAATCCCTCCATTTCGGACGAAACGGCCGCCTCGGAGGAGAGCCGGCGGTCCGGAACGAATTCGGCGATCACATCGACGCCACCCGAAGAGCGGATCGTGAGCCTCGACGTCCTTCGCGGCGTCGCAGTCCTGGGAATCCTCATCATCAACGTCCGCGTCTTCGCGATGCCGGAGGCGACGCTTCTGAACCCAACCGCCTACGGCGACTTTACTGGAGCGAACTACCTGGTGTGGCTGACCGGCCACGTGTTCGCCGAACTGAAGTTCATCACGCTGTTCTCGCTGCTCTTCGGCGCCGGCATGATGCTCTTTTTCGAACGAAAACGCGTCGACGGCGACCCGCCGATCCGGCTTCACTACCGGCGGACGTTCTGGCTGCTCCTGATCGGCCTCGGACACGCGTACCTGCTCTGGTACGGTGACATCCTCGTCGCCTACGCCCTCTGTGCGCTGTGGATCGTCTTCGCCCGCGGATGGGCGCCGCAGGCGAAGTTCGCGGTCGGGACCGTTCTGATCACGGTGCCGTCGTTGCTAGAGATCTCGACCGCGGCGGTCGTCCCACCTGAACTGATCGTCGACCAGTGGCGGCCGAGCGAGGCGGCGATCCGGGCGGAGATGGAGGCGTACCGAGGGGGGTGGTTCGACCAGTTCGAGCACCGGACCTCCACCGCGTTCGAGCGCCAGACCGTCGGGTTCGTCGGCGCCACGTTCTGGCGAGTGACCGGCGTGATGCTGTTCGGAATGGCGCTGTATGAGACGGGCGTGCTCACGAACGACCGCTCCGATCGGTTCTATCGGCGACTCGCCACGATCGGCTTCCTCGCGGGCGTCATTCCCATCCTCGCCGGCGTCGCGTACATCGAGGCGAACGACTGGGGCGCCGGTGCTGCGCTGTACTGGCGACAGTTCAACTACTGGGGAAGCCTCCCGCTCGCGGGGAGCTACCTCGGGCTCGTCTATCTCGTCTGTCGACGCGTCCCGCGGGGGCCTCTCGCCGACTCGATGGCCGCCGTGGGTCGGACGGCGTTTACGAACTATCTGTTCCAGACGGTCCTCGCGACGTCGATTTTTTACGGCCACGGCCTCGGGCTCTTCGGCCACCTGAACCGCGTCGAACTTGCCGTCGTCGTCCTCGCGATCTGGGCCGTCCAGATCCCGGCGTCCGTGCTCTGGGTGCGACGATTCCGGTACGGCCCCGTCGAGTGGTTCTGGCGGACGCTCACGTACGGAGAGCGACAGCCGCTTCGGCCGGACGGTAACGACTGAGCGCCCAGTGTGACGAAGCCGTCCTCGACTCAGCGCTCTCCGGGACCGACGACGTCGTTGACGAGCGTTCCCACGCCCTCATAGGTGATCGCCACGCGGTCATCCGGCTCGACGGTGCCCGGGTTCGCGGGGCTGCCGAAGGCGACGCAGTCACCCGGTTCGAGAGTGAACCGTCGGGAGAGATACGAGACGACCTCGAAGGGGTCGAAGAGCATCAGCTCGGTGTTCGCGTCCTGTCGGAGCTCGCCGGAGACGGTCGTCTCGATCGACAGGTTCGTCGGGTCGACGTCGGTCTCGATCCACGGCCCCAACGGGGCGGAGCCGTCGAACGCCTTCCGCGCGGTCCGTCCCTGCTGGTCGAGCGCGTCCACGTCGTTGAGCAGCGTGTATCCGCGAACGACGTCGGGAACGTCGTCGGGGTCGACGTCACGGCAGCGTTCGTCGATCACCGCGACCAGCTCGCCCGCGTAGGTCAGCTCGTCCGTCCAGGCAGGGTAGCGGATCGACTGCTCGTGTGCGAGCAGGCTCGCGGGCGGTTTGATGAAGAAGTCGGGCTCTTCGGGCCGGTCGTACTCCATCTGATCGAGCGTCTCCGCGTAGTTCCGGCCGACGCAGTAGAGCGCGCTCGGATCGCACGGCGGGAGGAGCCGTCCGTCGAGACCGACCTCGTATCGGCCGTCCTCGGCGATGACCGTCCCGTCCTCGTAGCGTCCGGATATCGGCCCCTCGGGCGTGAGCAGGCGAGCGAGTCGCATGGAGTCGACGAGCGGTGGCGCGTGCAAAAACGCGTCGGTCGTCAACGGTCGGCGTTCGGATCGTCGGTTTCGCCGCCGTCGGATTCGTTCCCGACCGCCTCCTCCGCCGGCCGGCCCGCATGGTCTGCGCTCACGCCGATCACGACGCCGGAGCGGATCTCGAGGGCCGTCTCGAACTCGTCGCGTCGGTGCGTCGCCGACCCGATCCGCTCGACTGCGGCCTCGTGGGCGCGGCCAACCGCGTCGCGCTCGCGGTCGGAGAGGCCGAGTCGGTCGCCGACCTCGTTCCAGTGATCCGGTTCGACGAGGAACGTCTCCCGCTCGGCATTGGCATCGATCCGTTCGTATCGTCGTCGGTAGTCCGGCAGACGCGGGCCGAGATCAGCCTGCACACGCACGAGCAACTCCGGGAGCCGACTCACTGGGACGCTCGCGAGCGCCCCGGCCTTCAAAAGCGGCGTGCCGTCGATGGGATGGTCCCGGCCGCCGACGTTCCGGTCGTCCGCCATCGCCGACCGGTCACCCGCCGGCCCGCATGGCCTTCCGTTTGAACTTCGGGATCAGCTCCTCGATGACGGCCGGCTCGCCAGCGAACGAGACGGTCACCTCGGTGAGCGAGATGGATCCCGCCACGTTCACGCGCTCCGCACGGAGGCTCACCCTCCAGCCGTCACCGTCCACGCGGGTCGCCTTCGCGGGCTCGTCCGCGTCCACGAGCGTCCCGCCGAGGTTTTGGAGATAGTGGGCAGCGAGTCGACGTGAGATGCCGCGATAGGACCGTTCCTCTCGGACCCATCCCTCCTTTGCCGGTGGCTCGCCGGTCGGCGCACCGTCGGCGGTTGCGTCGTCGACCGACGACTCGTCGGACGCCTTCGGGTCGGGATCAGACATGACCACCCGCAACCGGCGGAAACACCGAGAGACGGTCGCCGTCCGCAAGGGTCGTCTCCAGCCCGTCGAGGTGGAGAACCTCCCGCCCGTTCTTCAGGACGTTGATCTGCGGGGCCAGTCCGCCGTCGACGATCAGCCGCCCGGAGAGATCGCCGTATTCGGCCTCCAACTCGCGCAGGACGTCGCCGACGGTCGCGCCGTCGGCGGCCTCGTACGGCACCGTCTTGCTCCCGGCTGCCTCGCGAAAGGTCGCGAAGAACCGTAGCTCCAGTTCCATACCGATGGGTGGGGGCCGAGGGTCTTAAAAACGGTCGCCGCCGGTGATCCCGACGCTCCCGTCGCTCATCGCAGAGGCGTTCGCGGGGCGACCCGAAAGCGTTCGCGGGGCGTCATCGAACGACACACGGCAATCGGAGACCCACCGCCGACGCTCACGGGGAGAGAGCGCGCCGTTGATCACCATGTGAGGAACCGAGTGACCGCACGATTATATACGGTGATGAGTTGAAAAATCAAGTGGGTCAGGGGTTGCCTCTGACAGTCCGGGACTCCTTCGAGTTCCGGATCGGCTCCCCGATCCTTTGAGTCGTACCGTTAGCTGCGTGGAGAGCATGTTCGAGCGGGCAGTGATGAGCAACTTAACTGACTTTCACTGACCGGAACATCCTGGGCCGCCGAACGCCCTGACTCCTCGCGCACACCAACCGCAGACGAGCGAGGATCGTCCGCCGCGCGTCACCTTCGATTTATAAGTCGGAGAGCCGGATTCCGTCGTCGACGATCCGGTAGGCGCGCTCGCGGTCGACCTCCTCGGCGAGCCACTCCTGTTCGTACAGCTGTCCGATGAGTTCGACGTAGAGATTCCGCCAGGCGATGGCGTAGATGGGCGACTGCCCCCACGCGCGGAGCTCCGGGACGAACTCGTGATAGGTCTCGGCCTGCTCCTCCATGTGTTCCATGGCGTCGACGACCACGGGAGTCGCCTCGGAGGGATCCATCCCGTCGATCTCGTCGTTCAGACGCGACTGGATCCCCGCGATGGCCCGACGCATGTCCCGCTCGGCGGTGCCGTCCTCCTCCGGTAGCGACTCGACGACGCCCTTCGGGACGCCGAGGGATATCTCCGGCATGAACGGAGCGAGGGACGGGCCACATAAAAAGCCCGTCACGACGACCGCGTCGCCGTCGCGGAGCGGTCCGATCGGGATCGGGAGATCGTGGATGGATCGGAGGGCGAACGAGAGATCGGAGGGCGAACGAGGTGCCTTCAGGGCGTCGGCGCGGCCTTTTGGAGCGCGGTCTCGGCGATGTTGCCGCCGTAGTCGGCCGAGCGGAGGACGGAGTCGACGACGAGTCCGAGCAGTTGGGCGCGGGCCGGGTCGAGATCACGGAGCAGCTCGTCGATCGCACGCACCCGTTCGTCGATCTCCCGGACGCCGGCGCGAGCGGTGTTGGCCTTGCTGCTGGCGAGATCGCTGTCATCCTCGAAGAGGGCGTCCATGCCGGTGTCGATCACCTCGACGGCGTCCTCGTGTAAATCGTGGATGGCGTCGATGACGTCCGTGGGAAGGGGCTCGTCGATGTTGAGCGTGAGGTGGGCGATCTTCGTTGCGTGGTCACCGACGCGCTCGAGCTGCCGTGCGCTGGAGTGATAGTCGAAACACTCCTCACGGGGGAGCCCGAGCTCCTCGGCCGCCTTCGGCGTCCGAAGCGTGGCGCGAAAGATGCGCGAGACGACCAGCCAGAGCCTGTCGAGGTCGTCGTCCCGGCCGATCACGTCTCGAGCGAGATCGTGATCGAGATCCGCGAGCGCCGTGATGGCGTCGTCCAGCATCGACAGCGAGATCAGCCGCATCCGCGTGACCGCGTTGTGGATCGAAAGCTCCGAGGAGTCGAGGAGGTCCCGAATAACCACCCGGGACCGGGTCTCCTCCAACACCTCCAGTCCG
>LKMJ01000729.1_pt1 | contig 26703 bp, 27 predicted proteins | sample 643391 | NCBI WGS metagenome assembly LKMJ01 (sample SAMN04112250, study PRJNA286221) | soda lake metagenome | biome: soda lake; feature: Kulunda Steppe; material: water; isolation source: sample PL-Br10 brine of Picturesque Lake | place: Russia: Kulunda steppe | collected 2010-07 | reverse complement strand
TAAGCGGCTGATTTTATTTCAGCCGCTCATCAGCCGCATCAGCCGCACTCAGCCGGGGCCTGGAAATGTCTGACGTACTAGACTTAAACTCAGTTAGACAGGCTGTCAACTACAAGACGCGCTCTTGAAACACCCAGTTGCTCTCAAAGCCTTGGTCTGGAGCAGGGGGCGGCTTGTCACCCTCCAGATCCTCTATAGTTCTTTATTCTCCCTGGTGGAGGAGATTCACGGCTCTTCGGGCCAATGTGTCTCCTTTTCCTTATGATTTAGGGAGTGGTTTCACTGCCTACGTAGTCTTTCTGAATTTCTGAAGATCTTGCACTGCGTGTGTCGTATGGCATATGATGCCTGTCGGGACTGCCCACATATGTGGAAACAGAACAGGAGCCTAGGGAACCTCTACTTATGGCTATTTTGACAAGTCTGCCTGCAATGTCCCAACGGTTGTGGCGTTCAGCCACCATGTTTCTTATGGTGGGATGCTGGCACCCTGAGAGGATGTGGAGTACACTGTCTTGGCTGGAGCAGATGGGGCAATTGAGGCTGTTGGATGTTTGAAACGGACAGCATGTTTTAGGTTGTAGATCGTGCCAGATTGGCATTCGATCACTGTCTCTTTTTCCTTGTGAGAGATGCAGGCATAGATCAGAAGGCACTAATGATTTTGCTGTGAGCACTTTTTTATAATTAGATTCTGGTTGTAGGTGCAGTAGCTGTATCCAGTTAGTGTGTTGCCTTGTTTGTGGACCTTATGCATGTGTGCTTGTAGCACATCCTGTTTGTTGGGGGAGGTAGCGCATGTGGAGTTGGTTAGGCTGGGGTTGATTACCGTTGCCAGCATTAGGACACTGTGTGTTTGGACCTTCCGTGGAGGTTGCAAGCCAGGTGATGTTGTGCAAAGGGTTACCTTGAAGGTGAAGTTTATGCCCTACCATTTTAATACTAGTGTCAGCAGCTTCAGGATGTTTGGCCACATGCTTTGCTATCTGATCAGTACGCTCATTACCAAAACTGCCAGTGTGGGCTTTTACTTCCAGGAGTTTGATGGAGAGTGTCACACTGTTGTGGATTGCTTTGTTGATAGCCTCTAAGAGGTTGTGGTGGATGTGGTAGGTGTGCAATTCTGGGTATCTGATCTGCTTTCGAATTTATCTCATTGAGTTTTCACTGTCGGTAGCTGTCAAAAAGTAGTCATGAGTAATAGCTGCAGAAATGCCTGCAAGCTCAGCCCTATGGCTAGTATTAGTAATGTTGGAGCCATTGGGATTCACGTGATGGATTTTGTTGGTGTCAGGTAAAACGCCTGCTCCAATGATCTGCTGGTGGTCATGACGGATGCAGCTTTCATCCGTGTAAGCGATCTTCTTCCGGTCCGCTACTTCGAGGGCCAGATGAGGCTTTGATTCGCCTTGTGTTTGTGTAGTTGTCTTTTGTCCGGGGTGCATTGGTTTGTAGTGGTTGTGGCGCTTAGCGACTAAGAGGTGGTCAGGCTTTAATCTCTGGAGTTTGTTAATGCCTGGAGGTGAGGCGCCAAGTGGGAGCATATGGATATGTGCATCGTTGCTCACACTCGTTATGTTCCATTTAGCCTCAGGGATGCTCTGTGCCAGGTGATTGAGCCACTCAGGTTTGCGGTTGTTTAAGTTCAGTCTGGCTTGTGTGTTGCCAGGGCAAGCCCAGTTGTCACTCTTGTCGACTTCCTCTCTCTGTATCTCGGTGTAGCAAAGTAGGCATGGTATTGCTTCTGTTGGTGGGGCTCCCGTCGGGAACTTCCCTACCAGAATTGCCTCTAGACTTGATTGAGACAACTTTACAGTCGTCTATGGAAATTGCTTCCATGTTGTAGAGGTAGATGGTGTTGACAGTATCTGAGGTACTAAGTGAGCAAGCTTTGTTCCTCTTACAGTTCCAAAGTACATGAGCCATGGATGCCGGGTCTAGAGGTGGGGTGTGGGGATAGGAGGGAATCCAACACTTGAATACATAAGTGAAGTTCATCCTGTTCAAAATAGCAGACACATCACGCAATCTGTGTCTATGGAAAACTAAGCATTTTTTCTGGATGCATGTGCAGAGGAAGATAGCATGCTGCTTATCTTGGATTGTATCATCAGCCTCACATACGTCACAGTCAGGGGAGGAAATGAGATTCCAATTAGATGTCATATTTGAGGGTGTGTACATGTTGTCTGAAACGAGCTACACAGCAAATAACTTGTCTCAGAAGGTCAATGAAGATGCAAAATGGAAGGCTGTAGGGAGAATGAGTAGCCAACACCCTGTTTGTAGGAAGAGCACAACACTGATAGTAGTTCAAGTGTTTGCTGTTTTCCTGAGATCTACGACTGAATGACTGAGGTCAATGGGCTCAAAGTTCAGCAGCTTTTGTTTGAACATGAAAGCTTGTGTCAGACCATGTCCAACAAAGAATGGGAGGACTTGTGATCAGTGGACATGGAGCTGAGATGCATATCAGCCTGCAGAACCTGTCTCATCCTGGAGCTGCTGCACACCATTAAAGAACAAAGGAGACAGACTGCCAGACTTAGAATTGAAGCAAAGCACTCCAGATTTCTGTGTGTTGACAGTCAGCAATTCTTTAAGGCATGGGCCTTCAAGCTGAAGAGCATGGTCTGCACGTTGGTATGGTCATTGCGCATGTGAGGGAGGTCATCAGCAAACAGTAGTGCGTCACCATGAAGTTGCGAGTACCAGTAAGTGCACCTTGCACCCCTTCAGCCAAACAGTCAATGTCATTGTGGTAAATAAATCTTGGCCGAGCTTACCGAGGAGTAACTCGGCACGACATTCATAGAAAGTCCCCATCAATCCAATTAGGATGATATGTAAGCTGATTTTGTGGCATTGCTGTGCAAGTGTGCGTTTTGATCTACTACGGTGGAGGAGACTCACGGCTCTCCAGGCCAATGTGTCTCCTTTTCCTTAAATTATGGAGGGAGTGGTTTCACTGCCTACGTAGTTTTTCTTTCTACCACATTATTCAATTGCTCTTTCTAGTTTTTGTTTTAGTCATGTGTCATTACAGTATTTTGATATCAACATCTCTTCCAGGCCATCATCAAAACCATGAGCAAAGGTGAATTCCATTTTTGAAGTTTAGAGAAACATTACATTCATAGTGATTGGAAGTGTAGCCTGAATGGCTGAACAGAGCGCGGTTTTGCCATCACATATAGCCAACAGGACCTCAATGGCTTCTACCAAGCCTTTCAGCAGATGAACTTTGATCTTATTCTAGACTGGCAGGTACCAAATTTATATTACCAGCTGGACTGCAGAATGGACATCAAAGTAGAGTCCAGGCTTTGCACATGCATTGGGATGCACACTTTGTTGGTCTTATTATGATGACGCACAACCATAGCAACAACTAGCAAGAGTAACTAAACAGCATTGCAGACTTCAACGCATACTGGCACACCTGTGCCACAAATTGAGCTCTTACAATCCTGATTGTAATGATGGGGACTATCTACAAACATCTTACTGAGCGGCCCCTCAGTAAGCTTGGCTTAGACCAGTGTTAAGTCAAAAAGCTTACACCAGACCTGAACATGCATTCAATTCAATACGTGACAAAGATCATAGATACAAGTAGAAGGCTGGAAAAATTAACACAGAAATAGCACATGCTTATTTCCATAACTGTCCTCTGCTAACAACCCTCCTCCTAGTTTGATGACGAGGGTTTGCCAGGCGCTCGCATCGGATATAATGTTCCTTGCATCATGCAATTAAGGGGTATCCCTGTTGACATAGTCTTTCTTTCTTTTTATCCTGATTGGAGTGATGAAGACCATCTATTAATGTCATGCTGAGTTAAGTAGAAGGCCAAAGTAAAAGATAGAAAGCACACATGGCTCCTTTCAGAACCCTGTGCGGGTGCAGGCAGGGTACAGGGGCAGGGCACTGCAAGTGCAGGGGCAGAGTGCCTGTACACGGCACTGGTGCAGGGGGAGTAGGTGGGATGCAGGAGTAGGGCACAGCAGGTGCGCGGGCAGGGTGTAGACGGGCAGCAGACGGGGTACGGGGTAAACACACCAATTGGGCAAGCTAGGCAGCACTCGAGCAACAAGAACAATGCACCTGGCTACTTAAAGGCTGCACAACAGCAGCGATGATTGTGGGGCTGGCAGGTGGGATGAGGTGCGCCATACTAAGCACGCTGCGTGTGCTTGCGCCCTATACACCATCTCATCTCTGAAGTTGGTGGTGGTGAAATGCATTGCCAGCCACTCAAGACCAGCGTTGCTGCTGGTGCTGTTGCCTCACCCAATGCCTGGCGCAGCATTGCACCACATGCGGGTCTGGCCTGAGCTTACATCAACCAGCAACAGCAGAGCAGGCCTTGGAGGGTACGCAGCACATGAGCGTATTTAAATGCTGTTGCCATTTGTTGCCTAGGTACCTAGAGCTGGAACTAAGTAGGCATGTGCTTCGTAACATTGCTCGTTTTCGTTTGCGTGCCCTTACCCTGAGAGTTGAAACCGGTTGTTGGCAAATCCACAATAGGTTCTGTGACAAATGCGACTTGCATGATATCCAGGACGAAAAGCATGTCCTTTTTTTATGCCCTTGCTTAGAAATGTGCTATTTGAGAGGGAGATTTGAAGAACAGTTTGCTGATTGTACTGGTAGGACTTACATTGGAGACACAGGCGCTTTTTACTTTGACAACATTGGAGCTGAGGATGTGAAATTGTTTTTCTTGAAGCAGACATACAAACTATTCCTTTTTCTTTCTGAGACTATGGATACGTTTTGTCTGGCTGGCAGTGTCCAGCAAGCCCAGCAGTCAACCCATCTGGCTGAAGGTCTAAACCCATTGTAACTTAGCTTAGTTTTACCTCACCCTTTAATCAATCCAACAAGGTTATGCACCCCTGATCGTCTGGTCCCTTGTGCTGTTTGCCTCCTCTCATGAAAGCCATCAGAAAAGGGTTTCTGGGAGGATGTTTGATCCATTTAGGTGCCGGTAGCATTGACCGTTTGGCCCAGCAAAACCTTCAAATTTCTGAGCATACTTATAATAGGACATTGCCCAGCTGGCCTTTCTATGCTCGCTAATCTGTCAGAGACTGCTGTAAATGCAATTTTTGTGTTCTACGTCTGTCGCTATGGTGGCTCACACTTGCCCTAAGACCTGTTGTGCACAAAAGACTCGAGTCTGTGGGCTTGCTGTGAGCTCACAGAGCACTCCTCCAGAAGACTGGTTCTGATCAATGCTCAACGAGCAAAAGTAGTTCAAGGTCACTGGCTAAGACAGGACCTATGGCTTCACAAGGAATAGTAGGCAAAGGCTCCTGGGTAGGACAGAGTCAACGTTCTGTGATGGAGTATGGGCCAGGTGACTTTAAGGTGGGTCTATGATCCAAGGTTAATGGCTACTTCAAGGTTTCCCTGAAGTAATGTACAATTGCATGGTACAATTGTGCATGTAATGAACCATAAGCACTATTGTATGTTATGGCTGTATATTACCATGTTGAGAAGAGAGCCTAAACTGGCAATAGCCTGATCTGCTGCTAAAATGTACTTTGAGCAAATTGTATGCAATGCTTGTAGTATCCTGTTATGCTTAACATATGGGAAGACTCTTTGTTGTGTTTTTATGGAAGATGGTGCCACTTAATGTTGTGCGGCTTTTAATCGCTGACTGAGAGCCTCACTGTGAAAGCTCTAATCATGACCACTTGTTGATTGTGTGGCTCGGACTAAAGCCACTTGTCATGTTCCCGTCCACATAAACACCTGTGTGGCTATTATTGACTTAAGCTACTGTATATTGCAGCCAATGTTGCTTGGAACTAAGTGGAGATTATGGTGGTATTGCAATGAACTGGACTAATAGGCCTCTGCACTTGTCCTCGTGTCAATCACACGCTGGTCAACCTCAAAGTGCTTGGGCACCTCTCCAACACAGGCAAGTGACTCTCGCTCTCTGCTAGGTTGGCCCAAATGTCCTGCAACCGAAGTGCGCTCTTTCAGTAGGAAGGTCATCTAGACACTTTTGGTCAGATGAAACCAAATCTAGTACTTACAACTGCTCGTTTACCTGTCAGAGACAGGCTAACCACAAGTTGCCCTGATGCCATTCTGGTTGCTCCCATACCCATTGAATCCAAACCACCATCCACTCCTCACTTACAACATGTGAATAACGCTAGTTCACATGGGCACTTGCGCAGAGTTTACAAACTCAAAGCTAATAAGAGGAAGGTACGTCTGACAGAGGTCTAATACTGTGAAGACACCAGGCCTGGACACCACCTAGAGGCCTCTACCAAGCAGCACGAGACTTCATGCAGGCACTTAAAAGCTGAAAAGGTTACACTTCACATCATCCTTCTTGGTGTGGGAGGTTCAATCTGTACCTCGAACGCTTGCATTATTTTGAAGAGCTCGGCCTTGATTCACAGAGGGTCCACAAGACTGCCCTCAGATTGCATGCTCACTCTGTGCATGATGCGCAAACACTGACTTCAACTAGAAGCGCACTTATAAAAATGGATTATTCTCATGGCCTAGGTCTGGAGCAGGGGGCTGCCAGCCACCCTCCAGATCCCGACTAGTCATCTATTTCCTTCGGTGAACCTTTGGTGAAACTCAGGGCACTTCGGGCCAAGGTGCCTCCTTTTCCTAAATTGATCCAGGGAGCATACTGCTGCCTCCGTAGCTGTTCTTTTCTATTCCTCTCATCATCAAGGACACAAGTGGGGCACTTCTAGTCACATTCCTGATCCCCATTCAATGGGTCAAGAACTTCATGACTTAAAGTCAAGTTCATTTCTTTATCTCTACTATGCTGGTGGAGGAGGCAATATGGTGCCCAGGCCCTAGATGGTCCCTTTTCCTTAATTGGCACAGGGACTTTCTCTTCTTTTTCATGGGTAGCAGGCCTCCTTCTCCCTTCCTCTGATACAAGAAAAAGTAGCTGATACGAGAAAAGAAAAAAAACTACCCAGGCGGTTGACCCACCCCGCATCAATTAAGGAAAGGGGTCACCCAGGGCCTAGGCACCATCATAACATATGATATCACCCATCCACCAGCCTCTGAGACTGACAAAAAAATAATGCAAAATATCTTGGGTGCAAACTCAGTTATTGGGGCAGGTGTCTACCACCCCAGCTCGGGCAAATCTAGCTTGGTTGAACCACACAATCATATTTAAATTGCCACAGACAGCCTTACCTCACTCCATCAAATTAGGAAACAAAATTAGGAAACAATTCTTGTACCCAGAAAAGCACCATCACAATGTCCACAGAGACATCCTAAAATCCTTTCTAAGGCTATTTGTAACTCTCAATCCCACGTCTTTATAAAGTTATTAAATAAAGTCTCCTTTATAAAGCAAAGTCTCATGCCGGAATTGCCGGAAACGAATGTGCAGACGCCCTTGCAAAATACCAAGCCTGCCATGGAAATATTATACCAGCCTGGAGGCTGAGCTGAAACAACCATCCGCACTGCAGGCCCAGGTGGCAACCCCTTTTTTGATGTTAGCTGGTTAGCTGTTGAGGAAGTTCATCAACAAGGATCTGAAAATGAAGCTCCAGCATAGCACGAGATTGACTTACCTTCCAAATCTCTAAGCCTCATTAAATTCCACATGCACTTGAACCATAGACTTGACTATGCCAACTCAAGAACAGGATATTATTCTTATTACCAGAGTCTGCTCTCACACGTCCACAAAGGTATAAGCAACCCATTTTGGAGCATGTCCCATCTCTCCCTCCAAACGAAACGCGATGTCTTTTGCTAATGCACAGGCACCCTTTCTAATCAGAAACATGCTGCCCGCTTTAAAAGGTCCACTAGCCTTCAGTGTCCACTCTGTCAGCAAGCATATAGTGCTCTTCATATCCTTTCAGGGTGTCAACACAATATCGTTTCTGGAATGATCACTGAACACCATGATATTGCCTGCAGGCTCATCATGAAAGCCATCAGCAAAGGCTCTCTAGCAGGATATTTGGTCCATTTGGATGCCGGCAGCACTGACCGTTTTGCCCAACAAAACCTTCAAATCCTGAGCATATCAATAATAGGACATTACCCAGCTGGCTTTTTGATGCCCGTTTATCTATCAGAGACAGGCTAACCTCAAGTCACCCTGATGCCATTCTGGCTACTCCCATGCCCATTGAATTCAAACCACCTTCCACTCCTCACTCACAACAGGTGCAGCACACTATAAATCATAGGGAATTGCGCAGAGCTCACAATCTCGAAGCTAATAAGAGGGAGTTGCACTGATAGAGATCAAATACTGTGAAGACACCAGGCCTGGACACCAGTTGGAGGCCTATAGCAAACAACACGAGACTCTATGCAGGCGTTTGAAAGCCAAAAAGGTTACACTCCACACCATCCTTCTTGGCATGGATATTCAATCTATACTTCCAACACTTTGCACCATCTTTAAGAGCTCGGCCTTGATTCACAAAGGATCCACAAGACTGCCCTTAAATTGCATGCGCACTGCGTGCATTGCTAATAGTATGTGCACGAACTGACTACAACTAGACGCGAGCGCTCTGGCAGCTGGTTGGTTGAAGAAGCCAGTCAGCGAGCCTTGCTCTTTTTGATCTCTTCAGAGGTCATCCATTGCCTTGATCTTGCCCTCGCTAGCTCATGAACTTTGAGCGGCTTCCAGTTTTGTTATTCACCAAAATTGAAACATCTGGCTTTCAGACACTACCTTTCTTCTGCTATGAGCGCCATTACAGTGTTGGTTCGGGTTGCAGGCCTTTTAGGCTTCAGCTTTATGCTCCGGATACTCGGGCAGGCGGCGGGGCACCTGCGATGGAAAGTCGATTATCCACCCTCGCAACCTGTGGGTTCGGGGTTCGAACCTCACTGGAGGCCACAACCGGCTAAGCTGCCCTCGTTCAGCGGATACAGCCTTGAAACCTTACCTTACCTTACCTTAGGCTTCAGCTTAGCTGCCCTCGTCCGGCGGATACAGCCTTGAAAAGCTTTAAGCAAACCCGACCCTTTCCATTTGTGGAGGAGAAGCGCGGCACTTTCGACTCATTTTCCTTATTTGACTCAATCAGATGCAGGGTGCGTCATACTGCCTGCGTGCTTGCTAAGTGCTGATAAAGCACATGGCTCGTCTCAAAATCCTTTTGCCCCCTCCGAGAGAGTCACTTACGTTCCACTTCCCTGCTTGATGGTGGGGTTCAGCCTGCCAGTGGTGCTTGCACCGGCTATGAACCTCTCCGCTAACAGCTAGCTCCGGATACTCGAGCAGGCGGCGGGGCACCTGAGATGGAATGTCGATTATCCACCCTCGCAACCTGTGGGTTCGGGGTTCGAACCTCACTGGAGGACAACCGGCTAAGCTGCCCTCGTTCGGCGGATACAGCCATGAAACCTTACCTACCTACCTACCTACCTACCTACCTCCGCTAACAGGGGTATCCCTGCTGGTGTAGTCTTATCTTTTCTCGTCAACTTTCTAACTCATGCACGAACACCGTCACAACAAAAAATTCGCCCTTTTTCTCTTTGTTTCCTTCCTTCCTTCCTTCCTTCTTCATCTAACACTGCACGAATCAGACAATCCAAACCTGCTGCAAGCTTGTAGCAACCAGGACTGCCGTGACTTGTTCTTGCTTTTATTTTTTCTAATTCTTGCAAGGGTGATCATTACATAATAACGCTCTTCAGACAAAAAAAACAGCTGCAAATCATACCTCGGCAAAGATGGGTGGAGCGCTTGAACATAAGAAAGGAAGAACCAAGCGCCAACGCAGCAGTCTCGCACGCTAAGCATGGTTTATCAGTCCCTTGATCACGAACGCAGCACACACACAAACTCATGCTACCTGAGGGGCAGGTCAACTGCTGTGTTGTAAAAAGCAAGTCTATGTTTTACCAGTAAATGGTGCAGACGCCTCTGTTCCTGGATCATCCTTTGTGATAGAAGCACCCACAACCAAAGCTCGAAAAAACAACCACATTAGTGCAGGGTCCGCTTATGTTGGTCGGAGCAGCCACACCTCAAAGCAGGATGCAAGCTCAATGCATGCTCGATGCATGCTTGGAGCTACCTCATGGGTGCATGCTCTCTCTCCGCATGATGAGCAGCTGCATGCTGAACTGAGCACTCCTCATAGGGGTTGGGCATGGGGCTCTGGATGCTGGATGCTGCGCGTGCATGCCCATGCTCGCTGCATGCCTGCATGCCCGCCCTCTGCTTCGTGCATGCTTGCATGTATGCGCATGTTTTGGGTGCACCTCCTGCTGCAGAACAACGGGAGTGTCGAGGGGGTTATGAATGTGGCTTGACACATAACACAACAGTGCGCGTGCGTGCACATGGCATGTCTGGTGAGGAGGTACTGACATCCTCATTGAAACGCACATGCACTCCCTTCACTGCCACACAAGCACAAGTGGCACAAGTGCACGAGCCCAAGCAACAGCATGCACTTTCAGGATGAGGGTTGGTGCTATGCTACGGGCATACATGCCCCTGAGCGCGTGGTGCGCACTGACATGCAGCGCCTGCACGCGTGCCTAACATGTGGAGGGCCATCACTCACCTGTACATCCGTGGCTTGCAAGGCTAGTAGGGCCTAGGAGGGGCGCCGATGCTTGCTGGACAGGCACAAGCATGGGTCGTAGGTTTGCAGGGTGAGGATGTAAACAAAAGCAGTTGCAAGCTTTGGGGTCCTGGGGCGGTTATGCACGGGGGAGGGCGCAAACCACGCACCAGGCGTGCTGGCAGGCAAATGATGATGCCCATGCACTTTGGCACCAAAGCGCTTGTTCTTCATCGGCGCGGAGCATAGCAGCGAGGGCAGCAGCCAGGCACTCTGCAGCGCTGGCCTGGAGGCGCTCCTGTGTTCCATGAGGGGCCCATGTAAGACACAGCCCTGACCAGAAACATCCATGGCATGCATTGGCCTCGAGGCGGAGGGGACCTCCCGGCACATGCTGCGCTCAGTGTCGAAGCACGGGCTGCCCTCACCTGCTGTAATTGCCGGACCACGGACTGGCGTGTCGATCATGAGGCCTGCAAGGGGGAGAGCAGTGGGCCTTGCATGTTGGCTGTGATCCGGGGGATGGGCAAAGGGAGGACGACACGGGGCGCACTTAGCCGCGATGCATTGAATGTACGCGTGCGTGCGCGTGTGCGCGCATGTGTATCTGCGAACCCCTTGACCACAGAGCTCCCAGGCGTGGCACCATAGCATAGCTTGACCGGCGGGCAGGGCAATTGGCGACTGGGAGGGTGTGCGCCTGATGGCAACCATGCACGCAGGGTGAGTGGGCACTGAGTGGCAGGCAGGCACAGGCAGGGCAATTGGCGAGACAGCGGTGGGGCTGCCACAGATTGCCCCTCACGTGGCGGCAGAGCATGCTACTAAGGGAGTCGCTGGGTTTGCTGTGACAGCAGCAGGAGATGCCAGGAACGTTGCCAGTGGGCTTGTCTATGATAGCAGCAGGACAATGCCGAGGAATCGGCTGCTGGGCTTGCCTGTGACGTCGCGCTTCTTGCCGTAAGGGTTGCGTGAGTACTGGACCCGGATGCCACCTTTGTCCAAGTTGGAGGCCAGCACAGCGTTCTGCAGGCACGGGCAGGGCACCCTGGCGCGTGGGCGAACTGCAGTGCTAGCCAACACATTGGCAGCTCCTGCTGCTGCTTTGCTGCACACCTCAGCCTGCGCTGCTTTGCGGTTCCGAAAATTCACAAGCGCACACCTACTCTCTCACACACAGCACAGCACCACCTGGATGAACAACCAGGACCCGCAGCGGCACCTGGATTAGCAGGGCGGCAGGCGACATGAGCGCACCTGGTGCGCATCATGCGCGTGCATCGCGTTCTCTAAGGTGTCATACTCCACAAATGCTGTGGTGTTCCGGCCTCGGACGACCTTCAGCTGCCTGAATCCTGGGGAAGCGGCAAAAACTGCAGCAGCAAACGTATGCAGCAAACGCTCTCAATGCTGGGTGCATGTAGCACAGGTCTTCAATTTTGCACATGTGCAAACACTCGTTGTTGAGTGTTAGGAGAGGCATAGATGCACCATGTGCGCGAGACCTCCCAAACGCATGTGTGCACGTGCACAGAACTTTGCTGAAGGGGGATGCTTTGCAGGCTTCACACGGAGGCCGAGCCCAAGCCTAAGCGCGCGCACCAGCACTGAGCTCTGCCTCGTTGACGGCATCGTGCAGGTTGCCCACAAACAGAGTGTTGCAGGGTGGGTTGTCGCCAGGAATGGAGCTCGCCGACCCAGGCTGCGACCACGAGCACCCATGAACAGCCTTTCAACCACTGAGCAACAGATCACACCACATGCCTGCAGACTCTGCAGCACAGCAGCAGCAGCAACAGCAGAGCAGCACGTGAAAAGGGGTTGCGGCTGGGGCTGGGGCTCAATGTGTGGGTAGCTGTGCAGGGCTCCACACACCATTGCTCCTTGGAACGGTGGGAGCGAGGCCATGCCGCCAAACGCGCCCTGGGGTGCTGCTGGGAAGCCGCCTGCAAAACAAGACAGAGGCAGGGCAGGGAAAGCCCTATGCAAAGCAGGGCCAGCAGCAGCATTACCTTTGCCCTGTGCAGCTGGGTTAGCATGGGCAGAGCGCATGTCATCATCATCATCATCATCAGCAGCAGCAGCAGCAGCAGCAGCACCTCTGCCCCGTTGTACCTAGGCAGGCTCACAAGCAAGCCCGTTTCCCACAGGCGAGCCTTGCGCCAGACGAGCTTGTGGCAGCTCGCATGGGGTTGCATGGGCAAGTGCAAGTGGGTTGAGCACAAAACAACCCCTTGCGGACCTCTCAGGACTCCAATCCTGACATTGAGAAGTGTCGTCTGCTTCGGTGTGGGTGGGGATGTTCCGGGGATGGGAATGGTCATAGGCATGAGCGTGCACTTCGTGCAGCCAGCGCACCTGGGCCGGTGCGCTGCCGCTTGCCCTCAGGCTCCCCCGCTTGCTTGATGTACATGTTCTTCCGCGCGATCTCACAGCGCAGCACCGCAGTTTCATCAAACCTGGGGAAGGGGCGGAAAAGCAAGGGGAGGACAGAGGTAAGCACCCTGCCAGCATGCAGCATAGCTCCTGAGGCTGTGCACGCCCCTCTCACTCCCTGTGCCAGGACGAGTCAAGCGAGAGAGAGGGAAAGTGCAGGGGCAAGGGCGCCACCCCCCCATGCCTTCACATACGTCACAGCCCATTGCAATCGCATCCGGGCCCTAATCTGTTCTGAAGGAGCGAGAAGTGAGCCATGCAAGGACTGGTAAAAGTAATGCAGGAGGGCCAGCCACTCACACAAGCTGCGCAATGGCAGCGCAGGCCGCGCGTGCGAAGTTCCCTGTCGTGAACAGCGCAAACCCCTGCGCTTGCCCGTTCTTCCAATTCATCTGGGATGCCTGCAGGGATCAAGACCGTCCAATGCAAATACTTGGCAGCAGTGTGAGAACAGGTGTGGGATTGAGTTCCATCATCGCTTGCACGGAAATGTGCCTGTCTCAGGCAATCAGACATCGTAATGATGCCTTGTGAGGTTCAATTCAGGCAGTCAAGCGCTGGCCTGAGCCACCAGCTGCGTTCCAAGGATATGCAGTGCTCCAGCTCCATACAAGGGTCACATGAGGGCTCAGAAAGCGTGAGCTGCTCTAGAAAATATTTCAGGCACCCGCACCTATCCATGATGATTGCTGCAGACTGCAGGGACCTGTGTGTGCTCATAGGCACGCCACTCACTCGCCAAGGCAGCGTTCCCCTCCCTATCCAGTCATTCTCTGCAAAGCTATCATGTTTTCTTAAGCTCGCATGGAGCCCCAGGATAAAGCGGCCACCGTTTGTCCAGGCCTGACGGGGTACTACCACTGCCATGGAAGCATGATGTACATGTCCAGCATGCATGCGCCACATCATACCAGAAGCTACCAATCTCACAGCTACCCAGTTTAATACAAACAGTTGCGCCAACAGCAGCTCGTGCCAGCCTGCGTGAAGGGGGTGCTGCGATTCACTGACCTCGTATCCGGGCAGAAAGCGCAGCAGGTTGTTGAGCTCGCGCTCCTTGACGTCGTTCGGGAAGCCGGTGATGAAGATGGTGCGTACTTCATCCGGCCCGCCCATCATCATGCTGGCAGGAGTTGGGGCTGCTCCATAGGGGTTGGGGGGGGCAGCTCCATAGGGAGAAGGGGCATACGGATTTACGGGCGGAGGGCCTCCGGGAAATGTACCAGGTGGAGGCATGCCACCATATGACTGAGGTGGGTAGAGTGGGGCAGGTGCGGGGGCTGCGCTCACGGCAGGCGCAGACGATGAGGGGTCTAGCGCACCAGCCGCGGAATAATAGCTGCTGTAGTCGTACGACATTGTTTAATCAAACTTTTTTATGGACTGGAAACGAGCAAACAGGTTGTGTCATGAGTTGAAACGCAAATCACTGTGTATAAACCATATCAATTTAGGATTGAGCCACTATTCATGCTCACACAGTGTAATTAATCCTCCGATCACGTAGAATGGATGTGCAGCTGCGGGGCAGCTGAAAGGCTTCTGGCCCATCCCCTGGTGTATGGGTCTATGTAGGCCGAATCGATTGTTATCACAATGTGGCAGCTACCGAGACCGTGGATCGTTAGGATTCTCAGCCAGGCGGATCGCGTGGGAAATCCTCTTTGAGGTGTTGCTTGTCGTGCTCTTCCTCAAGCTCTACAACCACATACGCAACCAATTTGGCTCCCAGAGATGCTCTCCTTATCTTGCCCGGATGCACGCCCTGCAAGTCATCCGGGTGGAGCAGCTGCTGGGCCTCTTCTGGGAGCATCAAGTCCAGGTGCGAGCATCAGGAGGCCTGCTTGTCCGCAGCAGCCCGATGCCTGAAAGCTTGGCGATCTGAAGTCAAGCCAGTGGAACTGACTGAGGTAAAGGTGGGAAGGGTGGGACAAGCTGTCATGTGCCGCGCTGTCATGTCATGTTTGAAAGGGGGGGGTTGACCATGATCAACACAAGAATTGGGCATCAACATGTATGATCGTTTGATAGTCAAGCGTGGACGCGAAAGCATCAACACTAATGGTTCCCTGTGCTTAGGGAACATCACCATTTTCAACCAATTTGTCTCTTGTCTGTGCAGCACTATCTGGGCTCGCTCTTCCCTCTTCTGATGACCCGTGCAAAATAGATAAACCAGGCTAACTGCCAATATGTCTTCTGTTTGCATACGCGCGCACACACACACAAACACACACAAAAACAAACACGCAAGCGCGCACACAAACGCACGCACACAAACGCACGCACATGCGCACACACGCACACACACACACACAATCATGCACACATACACGCACACGCACACACACAAGCATGCATACACACACACGCACACACGTACGGGCCCTCAAGCCTCATGCGTCCTCCAAACTGCACATGCTCGCTTGTTGCCCCTGCAGAGTAGGGTCCTCCAGTACCCGCTGTTCATCAGCTTTTGGAACGTCTTCTATGGCACCGCGCACATGGCTGTCACCGTGTTCGTGCTTTCCTACCTCTTCATCCTCAAGCCCTCAGCATACCAGCGCAGCCGCACTGTATTCATGGTCATGAACATGATCGCCCTGGCTGGCTACGCGTGCTACCCGCTCATGCCGCCGCGCCTGCTCAATGATTGCATTGACCCCTATGGCGGATGCCTGAAGGACCCGGAGCTTAATTTTGTTGACACAATGGAGGAGTACGGGGGCCTTTGGTCCTGGAGGAGTAAAGGTTTGACCAAGGTGTCCAACCACTACGCTGCCATGCCTAGCATGCATGCCGGCTACTCAACCTGGTGCTCAACCTCAATCCTAAAACACTCACAGGTGAGTGTGACCTGCTCGTCTTCCAGGCTGTTGATGTGATTTTGCCTGAGCAAGGGCTGCCAGATTGGTGCATGTTTGTCATCTCGGTGCAATGAACAGTGTGTTTTGTCAGGCCCATGCACTGGGTGGTAACTTTTTTTAAAGGTCAATGCAATGAGGGTTGCCTGTTTGTCCTATCTATGCGACGAGTACAAACACCAGGGGTTGCCCCTGAGGTCGTGTCCTGAAATGTGGACCGGATGCCACAGGCCTGACCTTGGTGGAGGCCTGACCTTGGTGAGGTGCCACAGGCCTGACCTGGTGGAGGCCTGACCTTGGTGGAGGCCTGACCTTGGTGAAGTGCCACGGGCCTGACCTGGTGCCACAGGCCTGGCCTTGGTGAGATTGATGATATCAAAATGATGACTGGCGAGGCTGGTTAGTGAGCCTACTGAATTGGAAGCTCCAAATCAAAAGAGTTAATCTATACCTGACGGCCGTGGAGGCTAGCCAGTCTGCGCGACCTATCCATGTTGCTAAACCTTCTGGCTCAGGCGCAATCTGTCTTGTAAGCCTTTGTCTGTGACAGCAACCAGCCTCAGGATCTATCAGGTGGCCAGCCTGTCTGTGCAGCCTGTCTGTAGGGCCTGTAGGTCAGTATGGCCTGTGCAGCCTGTGCAGCCTGTCTGTAAGTCTGTAGGTCTTGTGCAGATGTCTTTTCAGCCTGTTGGTCTGTTGGGCCTCAACAGTGGCTGGGCTCAACTTCATACCCCTTGGCCAGGATCATGGCCCGCCTGCAGCCTGCTTACTGCCAAATTTATTAAGCAATCAGGAGCCAAGCTCTTGCAAGTCCGAGCCCGCACCTGCTCTTCCTCATCCAAGAAGCGGCAGTCTCAGCTGTTAGTATCCGACACAACCAGCACATTCTGGCTTGAGCTCTGCTCAATGGTGTTTGCTCTAAGCACGGGATCACCCCAAAGCAGGCAGTACACAGGCCCTGATGCAGTGGTGTTCTCAATGCCTGTTTGGAAAGCAGGCTGGATGTGGAAAGCTGCCACCTTGAGGTTGAATTGATAGTCTGTTATGCGGGCTCTAGTGTGAGACCGAGGGAAGCAGCTCCGGCACAAGACCACTGCAATCAGTTGCCACTGCCGCCCCATGAGGTGCTACCCTTCCATTTCACACTGTCCGCCCTTTTGCAACTGTACCAAGGGACATTGGCTGCCTCTGCTTGAGTCAGGCGCCACGCAAACCTAACTCATGCGTCATCTGGACCCGGCAGCGCTGTGCCAATACATGGTGGAGCGCCAGACCTTGAGTGGAGCAGTAGGCCAGACCTTGAGTGGAGCAGTAGGCCAGACCTTGGGTGGAGCACAGTAGGCCAGACCTTGAGTGGAGCAGTAGGCCAGACCTTGAGTGGAGCAGTAGGCCAGACCTTGAGTGGAGCAGTAGGTCAGACCTTGGGCGCCAGACCTTGAGTGGAGCACAGTAGGCTGTACCCACACAGCCAGCGCCTAGCCTTGCAGCACCACCGCCTCTCTGCTGCCTCCTCAATGCGGACAGTCTTTGCTGCTCAGAGCATCGTTTATTTCTGGTGTCTTCTCCATGTGCGCAGTCTTCGCTGCTCAGAGCACTGGCCATACTTTACCCGGTGCTCACGCTGTATTGCATCACCGTGACCGCCAACCATTACCCCTTGGATGCCGTGTTCGGGGTGCTGGCGCTGCTGGCTGCTGCAAAAGTGGCACCATTCATGCCACAGGTAAGGTAACATGGATTTCCGAGCCACCCACAGCGCATGTAGGAGTGCTTTGAGGCTGAGCCAAGGTTACAAGATAAGGTCTTCTGCCAATCTGTTTGTTAGGCTGTTTGGTTTGCTACTGCTTATTGTCAGCCAAAGAATTGTCCATGACATCTAAAATGAAATGGCATAGTTTGTTATGCCTCTGCGCCAAGCCTGATTATCAACAGAGGTCCAAAATGAGGTCAAAAAAGAGGACAAGAATTTACAAGGCTGCAGGCTAAAAGCAAACTGATTGAGCTTGGAAGAGAGGCGTAGATGCAAAAGTTACCCTACCATGGACATCACGGACTAGAGATGAAGAGATAAAGCCAGTTGGCTTCAGTGCTTGAGCAGGCGCCATGAATCTTGTGAGCAGATAGATCGTGGTGTTTGTGTGTTTTGCAATGGACAGCTGGAATAGAGGAGGCCTTCCAGACCTATTAGCTGGTTTGGTAAAAAGGAGCCTTTGAGCCTCCGAAAAAACCATGGGCAAGTGTATTCTGAAGGGTTACCGAGGTGACTTGATAGGACGTAGGTGACTTGAGACATACAGTTCTTGATTTAACCCACTACATGCCCCTACCGCAGCTTGGGCGCGGGGCAGCATCACATGGTGGATTCGCGCTCGACAACAAATCAGAGGAGAGCATCGACCTCTCAGCCTCAGTAAGATTGGATACATTGCACCGCTAGATCTCACACTTACCCACCATTTGGATGCTGTGCTGTATGTTGCCTTGAGGAGCCTGCTGACAAACCCCTTCATGTGAACGCATGCGTCTGCTTTAAAAGCTTTGTAACCTAACCTTATAAGTTGGCAGGAAGTTGGTGTGAGCGCAAATGTATTATTAAGTTACAGGGACTTACCATTGCGGTTCTAGGCCTTGTCAGACATGATGCCTGTTTTACATGTCTTGAATGTATTTATGTGTCTGGTTGCACTTATTTGCTGGGTGTAGGCTACAATATGGTCCTGTTTTGCTGCGCTTACAAAAGCAAAAAATCCATAGTAAATTGTCAAGTTTGTTTGTTTGGTTTATGTGAACAAAAACCCCAGCTATGGCTGATCACGGATAGCTCTTGTTCTTGTGGTTCCCTTTGATTCTCCACTTTTTTTGCGAGAAACCATTCCTGCGTTTTGTCAGGCGCACCTAAGGTTGAGGCTAAGGAACCTGCACAAATGCCATGTTTGCAAACCATGCCTACTGTCATGCATCATCCACAATGCAGAGTTCATGCTCGATGAGGCGTACTGATATTGAACTGGGAAACCCAGAGGAGGAGCGGATTACCCGGGCTGAACTGTTTAGTGACTACGTAGGATGGGCGTACAGCAGCATAAAGAAGCGATAGTTTCTAGCACAGTCCATTGCATTCCATGTTTCAGGTGGGGCAAATCTTTTTTGAATATGTATTTATGATCGTTCCTATCAGGCAAGCATCAGTTGATGGACTTGATGTGTCTCTACTTAGTACATGCTTACCATTATGCTTTCTCAAAGCTTTTGAGTTGAACTCTGACTTCCTGAGGATGATGCTCGCCTGTTTTTCGAGCTGAGCAAGCCTGTCTAGTTTTGGGAAGCTCTAGTGGCCTGTACAAAAAGAGTGACCAAAAGAGCACCTTTGCATGCCTTGCTTGCGGCGGGGCTCTCCTGCTAGCCAGCTTTGCAGGGCTCGCTGTGCTCGCTTTGCAGCTTATGTTAGGGCCCCTTGGAAAAAGAGCCTCCCACACCAATAGGAATTGTGTGAAGGATAACTTTCTTGGCCTTCAAGCGCTTACAAAGAACCTCGTGTTGTTTTTTAGAGGCCTTCACACCTCGTTTGCATACACTCCAGCAGGAATTTTGCTATTTTGCTTCAAGAGTAGAAATGGACAACTAGAAGTAGAACTTCTAGTTTGCAGGTATTAGCCACTCAGCACATGCGCAAAGCAACCTTGTGGAGATTGTCAAACATAGCTTGAACATGATCTGGTCATTGAGCAGTGAGACTTAAGTCACTGGCATGCAGCATATGCGTGACTCGCACACCATGAGCTCGTGTCACAGCCCCCTTCCACCCCTTCAGCGATGCAGACAACATCACTTTGTACAAAGAAGACAACGGAGGGGATAGCAGGCAGCCCTGCTTCAAACCACTTGCGGGCCATACTTTATCATGCTCGTGCCCATCTATTTCATTACATCATCCTGGTCATTCACGGCCTCAATGGCAATGAGCAGGAAGGTAGGTGTGTGAATGTGGCGTAGATTGTGACCACATCGCCTTTCTGGGGTTGGTGTCACTCCTTCAATTATGACATGCGGGCAATGCCGTATTGATGGTAGCCTATTTGATACGACACCCTTACGCCTCGAATGAACCAATTTCCTGAGCAGGTACATGCATGCAATCCTCAACTTAATTACAAACTACAAGCAAAAGATTTCTTGAAAGACTTCAGTGCACTGATGCCATTGGTGTGGATTTTTCCTGGGATTTTTCACCAAAGTGCATCGTCCTTCCCTCCTCATTGAGGCAGCAACTAGCAAGCAAGGCAGTCCCCGGGCCTTATTAACTACTAGTTAGTTTAGTAAACCCAGCACCCAAACTATCCATGTAATGCCTTTGCGAGCTTTGGTTGCATGTCTTCTCACCATACATCATGCTCAAAGAGATCAAGGTCAAAGATGCTGATTCAAAAAGTAAACAAACATGAAAAATGCGTCTTGAGTGGCATGAACCTTGCATTTCACATTACAAGCAAGGAGTCTCCTTCTTTGAGATGTCGGTCATCCAAAGAACCACAGCAGTTTTTAATTTCAAGCAATCCAGCATCCAACCCCAACCTGACCATTCTTTTACCAATCCTTGAAAGGTGATGGCAAAGGATAGTTCACACATTTGAATAAAGGCACCAGTACTTGCACTTTGATGCGCCAGCGCATATTCTACCATCCATCCAATTTTGTTAAGCGCCAATGCACCATCTACTCTATCCAAGCTGTTTGATAATCTCCGATTGCCTGTAACTTTCTGCACAGATGAACAAGCCTCCTAACCCTTCAACTGCAATATCAGCAGTGTGCACATCTCCTCCCCATCCCCCCAACCAAACTCACCAGCCCACTACTAGTATGCACCACCAAGCGGAGTAGCAGCAGCGCCCCATCCCCCACCTTCCTCAGCTGTAACACTAGCGGCCCGCCCACGCCCTCTCTCCCCACCACCCCAACATCCACCAGCCCACCACGCGCTACCAAGTGGAGCAGCATCAGCAACAACAGGACCCCATCTCCCACCCCCCTTAGATGCAACAACAGCAACAAGCACTTGCCCTCTCCCCGCCACCCCATCCAAATCCTCCAGCCCACTACACGCCACCAAGCAGAGCAGCAGCAGCAGCAGCAGCAGCAGCCCCCCATCTCACGCCCCCTTCAGCTAAACTCCAGCAGCAAAACCATGCCCCCGCTCCCCTCCACCACAACCTCAGCCACCAACCCACCACGCGCCACTGAGTGGAGCAGCAGCAGCAACATCAACATGAGCAGACGCAGCAGCACGAGCCTATGTGGAAAGTGGCTGATATTGCTTAGCCCTTTTGCAGGCAGCAGGTCCTGTGCCATCCCCCCCCATCTTCTTCTGGGTAGCATCCTCAGGCCCGCCTCAGTCTGGCATGTCATTTAGGGACACCTCATCCAGGGACACCTCAGCCTCGTCTTCAAGACGCTCTTCACGGTGCGGAACGTCAACTAACTCCAACTTGAGTCTGCCAAGGCAAGCAGGCATGCTGCCTGGCATCTTTGCACTATGAGGGCCATAATGCTGGGGGCGGAGGACTTCCAGGCCCCTGACCCCAGCTGCAGGGCAACCGAATTTGTCCATGCCCTTCCCCCCAGAATAAAGCAGATGCGTGGACTCCACTGCCAGTGTGGGGATTGGTGGAAGGAGACATGGTGGTGTCTCCTGCTGCATGGCCTCCTTGAAGCGGGTGGACATGGGTGGGCATGGGCCTGAGAGGCCGGATGTGCCTGCGGGTGGCAACCCTCTCAGGTGGCTATTACGGGTATCAGGGCGCTCCAAATCAGAGATCACGCGCTCTGGGGGTGTCCTATTGCTCAGGTTGTGATAGGGACCCTACAGGAAAACCCCTGCCAGAAGGTGTGCCTCTTTTGCCCCTCCACCTCTGGCTCCACATCCCGCCCTGCCAAAGTGTGCATTCTACTGTCTGGTGGGTTGTGTGCCTGCGTGTCCTAGGTATCATGCCGCAGGCGGCGGTAAGCTAGGAGATTGGGGGAGCCTGAGGGAGTGGCAGGGGTAGAGAACTTTGTTTGGGAGCCCTGAAGGAGGGGCATTTATTGTGAGGCAATTTGTACTGTCCAGGATGAGCAACATGCCATCTCTCACCGTACACATCCCCGGTGGTCTCTGTACGCAGGAGATATGCCCACCTGTCCTCTCAAACATGATCTCTTGATGTGTCTGCTTTTTTAGATCAAAACAGCAACCAACTTCCGTTTTTCCTTCATGATATACTTGCATTCTAGCAGGCTAGCAGTTGCACTTCTTGACTGAATGCCTTATTCTCGTAACCCTTGTAACCCTTGAAGGCCTTATCCTTGCAATCCTTGAAGGAGGGGCCTTAAGACTTCATTGCTTCCCAGAGGCTTAGCTCTAGCTCCCCCATGGGTCATGCATTGGGTACAGATCATCGTTTCCTAGCCTCCTTGTACGGAGCCTTAGTGTGCATCCTGAGGTCCTAGTCCTTAGGGGCTTCTGGCTTGCTTTTGGTGACCTTTGCAGACAGTGAAGACCTTGCAGCCCTCGCAGACCTAGCAGGCCTGGCCCTCTAGCCTTCCTGCCTTCTCTTTAGCGGCCGCCCTGCCCTCAGGCTCAGCGCAATCTTTGTAGCTTGCGTTGCCTACCTCTCTTGCCTTCTTCTGGGCCTGCCTTCTTGCTGATTCCTTTTCCTTGAGCTTCCTCTCTTTGCTTTGGCCCTTATGAGAAGTTGCTACTTCCTGGGCCCCTTGAAAAATCTACTTCAAATACAGTCCACACATCACTCGCCCCTGGATTTACTCGTCAGACGAGCCTGTGGACCACACCCCGGGTGCAAAGACTGCTGCTTAGCACACACACCCCACAACTGCTTCAAGCAAAAACTTTCCCAAGCCAGGGGCACTGTTCAAACGGGACCAGCACGGTGCTCCTCAAGTAGCTGGGGACCACAGGCGGGGCATGCAGTTCCATCTCCTGATCACTCAGGTCTTCATCTGCACCTGGGCTGACCTTCTGGCCCTGCGCTGACTTCTCCTTCATCTCCTGGAGCTTTTCAGCTTTCCTGCTGGAGCCCTTGGGCAGCAGGTCGCCAGGCGGGAACAAGGCAAACGGCAGCACAGCCAGCACAATGCACAGAGCCTCCAGAGTGAAGAACGCAGCCTGGTACTCTCCAGCTCCTTTATCACGCCTCGCTCCACTGGTGTTCTCTGCCACGGACCGCTGTATGAAAGCCACCAGCCGGTAGATATTACGGATCTGCAGGAAGCCCCAAACCCAGTAGACCATGAAGAACAGTGCGCGCGTCTCAACCCTTGAGGCGTACTCTCGGTCCATGCGCCATTGGATGTACAGCGATTCCTGTAGGAGCACCCAACAATACAAGCATGATATGCTCTGCAGCAGAGCTAAATTGGGATGAAGGCCATTAGGGCAGTGCGGAGACGCTGTAGGGTCACCCCCCGTGCAGCTTCTGAATGTGTTTGATCTACACTCCTGCTTCAGCTCAATGCAATCAGCCTCACTGACAACTCTGTAGACCCCTTTAGGTGCCCAAGAGCAAGCTTTTGTCAGATAAGGCCTAGAGGCCTAGTTGTGGTATGCACCTTACGCGTGTCGCTTAAGGTGGAACCAAAAAAAGGCCAGAGATGGATACGAAGCAAGACCATTTAGGTGCATGGATATTTGCACGTGCATGTGCGAGTGTCTGTATGCATGTGCGCACGTGTGTGTTTGTATGTCCGCGCATGTGCATGTGTGCAAATGTGCAAAGCGCATGTGCGTGAACGTGTCGCACGTTACGTTTTCCATGTGTTCGCAGCGCGTGTATGCAAATGTGCATATGTGCCTGTTACATGTGTTGCATGCTTAGCATGTGTGTTTGCATACGTGTATGTGTGCATGTGTGTAAAATGGGGCATTTTTGTGTGCATGCAGTGTGTTTCCATGCATGCATGCATTTGCATTAGTATGCGCTCATGTGCATGAATGCTTTTGTACTTAAACACGCACCAAGAAGAAGATGCTTTGGCTGGCAATCTGGACAATCAGGCCAGCAACCACGATCCATGCACCGATGTCAGCTTGCCTTTCAACAGCCTCTTCGTCACTCTCATCGTCAGATGTCCTTGCACTTCCCCAGATTCCAATACCAATGGCCTGGACAATGATAGTGATGACATCTGAAAAGCTGTAAAACCAGGCCAAGAAAGCTGGCCTGAGCCAAAAATGCTTGCGAGGGACCTTCCCAAACGCTGAAATCTTGGATGCCACCGCGTACATTGATGCCTCAATAAGATTAGGGATAATCAGAATGATAACCTGAGTGCACACAAGAATGAAAGAGGTATGGGTAAGTGGATGCACGGACACGCGGAAGGATGGCAGGTTTGGCCATTCTTGCTGTCTGTGGATAGATCTTCATCTTAGCTGGTGCAATATTTTCTCATACCAAGGTGATAGATTGATGGGAGAATGGCAGGCAGTGCCACTGCATCAGGTAGGTGGGGTAGGACCAGAGCAGCACTCTTTAAAAGGTGTTGCAAGCAGCCCGTCTACCTTTTGAGATTGGGCAGGGTTGCTGGCTGCAACAGTGGAACAATTAGAGGGGATGCACATTGGACTCTATTGACGTGGAGAATATTGCTGTGCTGGTCATGAACAGCTTGTGGTGTTATTCATCCATTTGCCTACAAATTAAATATATGCTGATTTTGTGAGGAATGAGAGGGCCTTCAACAATGCTTGATACCTTATAAGTGTGGTACACCAACACATTTGTGCAGGTTGGTGAAGTTTGATACAATCTGTGTGCATGCATGAATTATACGGCATACTAGAATGTGTGTGACATCCTACTTCAATACAGCATCTTAGTATGCGGCAAGGCAAGAACAGGCAAAGTGAGCAGGAGCACTCTTTACCAAGTCAAGATCCAGGGGCACTCTTCACCAACTCATTGACTCTTGCTACTTCCATGTGCACATTTTGTCCACAATCCACATACCTGTGATGCCAAAAATGCATCAAACAAATCCGATTTGCAATCCTCCCTGACGGTATGCACAGCTGCTGAATAACCTCCTCCCTCTGCTAGCGCGGCTAAGACAAGCCAAAACATGAATATCCTACAGCAAGGCGTGTGAGGATTGGCCACAAACACTGTGTGTGCACGCTTGCGTGCTTCATTTTGGGTCATCAATGCAAGAACACCGTGTTCTTTGACGTGACCATGTTGTTCACCAAACCCTTACTGAGCTGTTTTCTTTCAATCTTTCCATCATTTTTTCAGAGGGGGCTATCTGACCAAAAGTCCGGGCATGATCCTTTTTTGATGCAAACTGTAAAAGCATCATATAACTAGGCTACTGGTAAAATTTGGGGTGAAATGGACGACCCTTGTGGCCTGGGTGGGTGCTCAGCCTCTGTTTTGGGCCTAATTAAACAGCCCACGTATACCCTCAACTCGACCCAACCACATATCTTTCTACCCCCAAAACACCATCAAAATACTTCTAATATGTTGCAAATTGATATTGGATGTTGAAACTGAGGTTTGGAGGGGGTCGGATTTTGACCCATTTTGGCACCCCTTCTGCTGCTTTTTCTAAGGAAATGACCAAAAATCGACATCTCACCAACCACTGGGTCTTTTCACTCCAATTCTTTTGCAATAATGTTTGTTTATTACAAGAGCACCAAAACACCAAAAATCATGTAATTTAGTGCAGTGGGTGATCTGGTGTGGACATCTGGCTGTGAAAAGTAGGGTTCACGCCGCGGCCCATTGCGCATGGGCGCCGTGAACGGGCCCTTTCAAGCTTAGGTGCTATGAATAGCTTGCAAGCAGGGCAGCCATGTAGAGTCTGTCTGCACCAGTCCATCGAGCTGCTTGGATATATCCAAGATATATATCAGTGGATGATCCTTTACAGGCCCAACCGCAACCCTTTTCTCACGTGGCAAGGTGTTTCTATTAGTGTGCTTTTGTTTGGCCTACTGGCAGGCATTAACTGGGCATGCGCAAGCAGTCTACCTGACAAGGTATGACATGGAGTGCTGAAAGTCAGGCAGAGTTCTGGTGGGGATTTCCACTTACGTGTTACGGTTCCTTGCAGTTATCAGCTGGATGGTGATGATTATGGAAAGCAGAAAGAACAAGGACAGCGCCGTTGCAGGCCCTCCCATCTTCATGTCAAAGCCCCAAAGTGCCTCATTGATGTTCCGGGTTGGAGTGCCCGGAGGGCAACTAAAGAACTCTCTGCTCTCTGACATCGGGAGTCCTGCTGCCAACAGGCAAACACAATTGCCATGAATGAGATGCTGATTTAAAGTGTGAGGGTGAGTGAGAATCAGACTGCTCCATTAGATATGCATCATGCGACTTCAACTTAGAACCAGGGAGTTGTTGTAGGACTGGACGCATGCGTTCATTGTGCCGCAATGCGGCATAACTTCCAGTAGTATGCTATATTTGCACAGTGATGCATCCGCACACGCTGCCACGCGCATATTTTTCAAGCGAGTGCATTACTAACACTAATTGGCTATAAGGAATTGGGGTGAGGCAGACGTATCAATTACTAAATGGCATTTAGGTATTTTTAGTGAGGCCCTGAGGCAAATGCTCAGTCATATCCAACTTCAGACAAATATGACATGTTTTAGACTTTAATTGACGCAAGAAAGACAGCCACAGCCTTGAAATGAACAAAAGCGCAACAATTGACAGGCACATTTGCGGGAACCTGCACTTGCGGGCGCGCGCGCGCGCGTGTGTGTGTGTGTGTGTGTGTGTGTGTGTGTGTGTGTGTGTGTGTGT
>LKMJ01000727.1_pt1 | contig 26714 bp, 33 predicted proteins | sample 643391 | NCBI WGS metagenome assembly LKMJ01 (sample SAMN04112250, study PRJNA286221) | soda lake metagenome | biome: soda lake; feature: Kulunda Steppe; material: water; isolation source: sample PL-Br10 brine of Picturesque Lake | place: Russia: Kulunda steppe | collected 2010-07 | reverse complement strand
TCCCCCCCTGCCCCCCTTGCCCTGCCCGTACAGGCAAGTCAGGGAGGCCGGCCAGAAGTGCAAGCAGGCCCCTCTGCACACGCTCACTAATCCCCCCCTGCCCCCCTTGCCCTGCCCGTACAGGCAAGTCAGGGAGGCCGGCCAGAAGTGCAAGCAGGCCCCTCTGCACACGCTCACTAATCCCCCCTTGCTCCCCTTGCCCTGCCCATACAGGCAAGTCAGGGAGGCCGGCCAGAAGTGCAAGCAGGCCCCTCTGCACACGCTTGTCCCTGTGGCGATGCCCAACAATCCCAGCTACCTGCGCATGGCCGCAGAGGCCATTGTCGCCTTCAACAGGAGAGGTGAAGCCCATCAGCCGTTTGTTGCCTTGAACAGGAGGGGTGATGCGTGTGGGCTTGCAGCATATTCAGGCGCGCTGTCAGGGAATGCGGGGGCGCACCTACTGATGCCGGCGGTGAGGCTCTGCGCCTGTCTACGTCATTCCTGGCATGTGTGCGCCAGGGCACCAAGGACTTGCTCCGGTTGCAGCACGGAATGCGAGCTGGGGAGGAGGCAGGCCACATGACTTTTGAGAGGTGTAGCTCCTTGTATGAGGCTGTGCGTGTCAGAGGGTGAGCACCCAGCCCTCACCGCGGCAACTGGCAATCCCCAAGACTTTCTGGCACACTGCTTCTATGCAGCGCGAGCACCAGCTGCCCCATGCGTCTGAAAAGCATCTGGCCTGCAGGGTAGAGCAGCACCTGCCGCCCCAGCAGAGGGTGCTAGGCAGGGGACCAGCCGTGTCATCCGCGCCCTGCTCTGATACCTAGCGCGCACAGAGGCAGCCGCAGTAGCAGCACCACCGCCGCCGCCACTGCTTTTGCCACCAACACTGTGTTCCCGCACACCTCATGTGTGTGTTGTGTTGTGACTACAAGCACACGCACTAGACGCACACACACACGCACACACGCACACACGCATACACACCCACAGAGCGAGCACATCAAGACACTGTACGCGCACGCACCAGATGCACGCACATGCGCACGGACACACACATACACACTTGAACACTCACAACGCGCACAGCGAACACACACACATATGCACGCGCCTGCTCACAGGCCTCATGCTGACGCCTTACATGGACGCCACGTGCGTGCCCATTGCTGCCGTGTGCTGCATCCAAGCGTGCTGGCGGGGCCACAGGGTGCGCAGGGGCCTGGACGTCTCAGGCCACCTCATCAGGCTTCGGGCCGTCACCATCCTGCAGCGCAGGTGGCGAGCTTGTGAGTGTGCGTACCGGGGTGCGCTGCCTGCAAGTGCGTGCAGAGGCGCCCTGTTGATCACGCATGGGGCAGATGCAGGCAGATGGCGAGCCTGGGAATTTGTGCCTGGGTCTCCTGCTGGCCTCCCAGCAGCGCTGCCTGACGGGCACGCACACAGCACTGGCCTGGGTGTGTGTAGCGCACGTGGCCAGCTAGTCGGTGCCCGCCAAGGCACGCTGTGTGTGCCGCCAGGTGGGCATGCTCACAGCGCTGCGCCCCTCTGGCAGGCGGAGCATGCGCAGCGTGGTCTTCCGGGAGGTCTCCCAGCAAAGTTCTACTAGAATTAAACAGTGGCGGGTCTTCCGGGAGGTCTCCCAGCAAAGTTCTACTAGAATTAAACAGAGTGGCGGGTCTTCCCAGCAAAGTTCTACTAGAATTAAACAGAGTGGCGGGTCTTCCCAGCGAAGTTCTACTAGAATTAAACAGAGTGGCGGGTCTTCCCAGCAAAGTTCTACTATAGAATTAAACAGAGTGGCGGGTCTTCCCAGTGCAACGGCTCGTGCCCTCTGTGCAGTGGCTGTAGCCCAGCTCCGTGGGCCGCTTTTCCTTTTGTGCGTCCCCCTTGTGGCACGCCGCTTGCTCGCCTGCTGCGCTGTGTGCCTGGGCTCAAGCGCCTGTGTGCCCTGTCAACGCACACTCAGCACCTGCATTGCGATGCGCCTCATTGCAAGGCACCCTCGTTGCAAAGCACCCTCGTTGCAAGACCACTCGAGCACACACCCATGCATGCACGTCACATGGGCGCACTGGTTTTGAGGGCGCAGGCGCGTGCCTTCAGCCCCTCCCCCCCCGCCCTGCTCTGCGCTCTGTGTGCCCATGCAGACCTCCTGCGCCACCGCCTGCGCATGCTGCACCAGATGCACGTGCTGGCCACCAGCTTGGGCGACCTGCTCATGTCTGGCCAGCTGGCGCTGAGCGTCGCCAGCTGCGCGGTGCTCCGGGACCGGCTGGCACGCGGGGCAGACGGGTTGTTCCCGGAGCACCACAAGCGTTTTGCCTTTGACCAAAAGGTGCGCGAGCATGTGCTGTGTCCCAAGTGCACTGCAAGCGCCAGGCTTCTAGCCCAAAGATGCAGGCTTGTGTGTGTGCACGTGAGCACGTGCGTGTGTGTGCTCGTGTGTGTGTGTGTGAAGTTTGGAGAATAGCCTGTGTGTGCATGTGTGTGTGTGTGCGTGTGCATATGCGTGTGTGTGAGTGCAGTTTGGAGAAAAGCCAGTGTGTGCAGCTTCCTGGGGACGCCCTGGAAGATGCGCGCCCGGTTGCTGTGTTTGTGATATGGTGTGTTGATGCACGGACGAGGTGTGGTTGCGCGCCTGCGTTGTGGGCCCACTGTACGGCTACATGTGGCTGGGGCTGTGCATGCAAGGGCTGCAGTTGCACTTGGTGCCTTATGAATGTGCATGCAAGGGCTGCAGTTGCGTGTGCTGCCATGTGGCAGTGCATGCAAGGGCTGCAGTTGCACGTGCTGCTCACAGAAGCTGGTGGAACGCGGCTGATCTGAGGCCCACGACCTCCCAGCCGCTTCTTGTCCAGAGCCGTTCACAGCTGCATCCCCCTGCCGCAACTGGGTTGCGCTCTTGCCCTGTCCTGCGGTTTTGCGACAGCAGCTCATGCCATGGCGGCGTGCGGGCGTGATCTGGGTGTATGTACTGAGCGCCCATCAAGACTCGGCAATTCGTGTCACAGCCGTCTGCCTGGCTGTCCTGTGGCATGCAGGGCCAGCTCTTTGTCGTGGCCAGCGAGGGTGACACGCGGCCCGGCCTGCCCCTGTGGGTGTCCTCCTTGGTGCACTCGCTCACTGAGGAGGAGGCTAGAGCCAAGCACGCAATGCAGCGCGCCTTTGGCCAAGAGGATGCGCTGCTACTCCTCACGGCGGGCACGGTGTGGAAGGTACGCGGGCGGAGGCATGGCGGGTCGGGGGGTGCAGGGGCCGCAGCGGGGGGTGCGTTGCCATCCACAATGCTAGGGATGCAGCCCGTGCGTGAATCCACGCGTTAGCGTAGTTCTATTGTTCGTGTGAGTGGCTGCGCACCCATGTGTGCAACCTGTTTGGCAAGGCAGCTGCACAGGCCTGTGGGAAGCATGCCTTCAGGGTCAATCCGTCCCTGCCTTGGGGAGCATCAATACTTGAACCTGGTTCTTAGGTGTCTCAGCCATCCCTTCCTGCATCAACCCTCTCATGCATTGCTCAGCTTTCCCTTCCTGCATCACCCCCCTCATGCACCGCTCAGCTCTCCCTTCCTGCATCACCCCCCTCATGCATCATTTAGCTGTGACCCTCCTTGCCCATCGATGCCCTGCCACATGACTTACCACTTGTGTACTGCGTGACCTGGTGTGCAGCCTCTTGTGCGGCATTGAGTCGGAGAGGGAGTCTCATCCGACCAGAGACGCGTGATCGCCACCTCTCACCACCCTCTTCACCTTCACCCTGTCTGCACTTCTATGGCCATTCACAAACACCGCCCCCTTCACTTGCATGGCAGGATCCGGAGGGCAACGAAGTCCACAAGTCGCGCGGCCTGCCCGACCCTCCCAATGGCAGCAAGGGCAGTGACATCGTATTGCAGGTGAGGGCCTGCTTCCACGAGCATATCACTGCAGGCGCAGGTTTGGAGGCCGCTTATGTCAGTGCATCAGTGCAGCTGGCATTGCGCGGTGTTCTGGCGGCATCCAGGTGGCAGTTCAGAGTGTTCTAGTTCTAGCAGCATCCAGCTGGTAGTGCGGATCGTTGTGGGAGCATCCAGATGGCAGTGCGGAGTGTTCTAGCAGCATCCAGCTGGCAGTGTGGGGTGTTCTGGCGGCATCCAGCTGGCAGTGCGGGGTTTTCAGGGAGCATTCAGCTGGCAATGCGGGGTGTTCTAGCAGCATCCAGCTGGCAGTGCGGGGGTTGTGGGAGCACTAAGCTAGCAGGAGCAGGGAGGAGCTCGCAGGATATGCAGCACAGGTCACGCGCTCCAGCATACACAAGCACGGCAGCCGGTTGCCCGGTCAAAGCTAGATGTCGTCTTGCCACTGACGCCAGCTGCAAGGCTCCAGGCTGCGTATTGCCTGTGGCCCTCTGCCAATTCAGGCGGCCCATGGGGGGCTGATGGGATGCACTGCTAGCGCTGTGTGGGGCCAGATGCTCGTGCTGTGTGGGATGAGGTACTCGCAATGTTTGGGGCAGCGCAGGCATTAGCACCTCCTGGCTGAGTCACAGCCAACTCTGCTTCTGCCTCATATGGTGCTTCCCACACAACTGGAGCACCCAGCCGTGCGGGGCGCCAAAGGTTCCCTGCCCCCTGCTCACCTTTTTCTGCTACGTGCCCTCATGCTTGCGCGCAGGTCACGTTTGACTCCGTCCTCGAGGCGCGCGCGCGCGCCTGCCTGCTCCTGGCGCTGACCTATGACCTGCGCTTGAGCCATGGCTGCCTGCTGCTGCCCCTCAACACCACCAACATCGCGCAGCGCATGACGCTCCCAGGCTGGAGCCGAGGGGCCACCCCGAGCCAATCCGACCTCACCATGCACAGGTGCGCGCGCGTGTCCCTGTGACATGCTCACAATCGTCAAGTCCAGCAAGAAAGCAGGGCCGTTCCGTGCGTATGGTGCCACTAGTGCTCCTGTAGGCAGCCCGCGACCCCTCCTTCAGCCAGCAGTGCTAGCGCCCATGCCTAGGTGCTGCGCACCGTGCGCAGGTGGTCATCCCTGCACTCCCAGCTGTCATCCACCTGGGCGTCCCGGCTGGCCAGCCCTAGTCAGAACTCCGAATGGGTGCACTCACAAGTAGGCTCCTTGGCCAGCCGAGGGTCTATGATGAGATCACTGGTGCGTGAGGCGTCCACGTGGCAGCTCCCTGCAGTGCCTTAGGCCTTACCAGAGCGGCTGCGCTTGACCTGGCGCTGCTTTAGCACACGTGCTTCTTGAAGCCTTGCGCTCCTGGATCTGCAGCCTGATGCTCCAACTAACCCGCCAATTGACAAGGCCTCAGTACCCCCAACAAGGCCTCTGTACCCCTTACAAGGCCTCAGCACCCCTAACAGAGGCATCAGTACAATGTCCGGATCCGTGCCTGCTGGTGCTGAGACCTTAGAGAAGTTCCTGGACACACTGGTGCTCACCCCTGTGCTTGCACTCTACCTCTCTCCCCCCTTGCGCACACACTGTTTGCATTCCCCAAAGGTGCACGGAAAACCACGTCGAGCCAGCGCCGCCCCCTTTTCCTGGCCCTGGGTTGCGCTGCAGCAAAGGGAGCGCACAGCCTGGCACAACCCTGGCCTTGTGTGCACGCACCCCAGCAGATGCGCCCCCCAACACAGCATGCCCGCGCGTATTGCGCCATCCCACGTGGCTCATGCACCATAGCATGCGTGCACCCGCACTTTGTAAGGGGCCTCTCGGGCGCCCTATCCCTCACACCCGCCCAGCCTGTTTCTTCACACACCTCCACGGCGGGATGCACCCGCTGTTCCCTCCGCAAGGGCGCTGTGCAAGCTGTGCTGCTCTGCCCGCCCGCGCCGTGTGCACCTAGGTCGGCGCCTCCCCGCCTCGCAGCCCGCTCCACCCTGTGTCGCGCGAGGGGCGTTCTGGGGACAGCACCAGGGGCGCCTCCCGCAATCAGGCATCCCCCTCGCGCGGCTCGCAATCACGCAGCCCCCTGCGCACGCCCCCCTCTCCGGACGGGAATCGCGTGCGCGGTGGACCGCTGTCGCAGTCTACCTCCTTGCGCGCCTCGCGCCCGCGCCTGCCGCCGCTGTACCAGCAGCGCCCCGGGACGCAGCCGGACGCCTCAAGGTGCGCAATGTCTCTGGGTGGGGCAGATAAGCTGCAAGGGCACACACAGGTGGGTGGGCAGGCGCAAGCAATGCCAGTGGGCGGCCCTTGTACATTCTGCGGGCAGCTAAAGCACCGCGGCTTGCCCCCCCTGCTTTGGGTGCTCCGTGGCAAAGGGGGCGGCTACATGCGGGATTAGAGATGCAGGCTCTTGTGAGCGGCTCCTGGCCTGTCCATCATTGGCGCGCTGCCTACTCTTGGCTACTGCGTGTCCACGCGACGCAGCAGCCAGCCAGGCGCCAGACTGACAGGGCGCAAGGGCTATATCTGTGCCGGTGCAGCAGCCATCCCATTCAACCAGCTGTCAGGAAGGAAGGGATGGACACGTGTGCACAGACACACACACATGCACATATACAGACACGTGTGCACACGCAGCTGCTGTTGTTCCTGTGTGCTGTGCCATACCGCCTGCCTGTGCTGCACGCCAGCTGGCGCTTGTTAGGCGCGTGTAAGGCCCGTAGTGTGCTTGCACGGCCTGTCCTTGATGCCGCCTTGAATGGGGTCAAGTCTTGGGGGTGGCATCCACGACCTTGGCCGCACAAGGCCTGTGCACCAGCTGCCCAGTGTGGTGCCTTGTGCTCCCCGTCAGGGCTGCTGGTTGCTGCGCCTCAAGTCTCCAAGTTTGCACATCACGGTGCCCTGACAAATTCCTACCTACCCCACACCTACTGGTGCGCAGGGAGCCCGGCAGGCCCGCTCCTCCCAGGGCATACCCCTTGGACCTGGCCACAGACGCACAGCAAGAGGAGAGACATGGGGACAGGGGGGTGCAGGATTGCAGCAACGAGCAGCAGGCGGCGCAGCAGGAGGAACAGCAGTGGAGGCTGGAGGACGAGGAAGTGCAGCGGAGGAGGCAAGAGGAGGAGGAGGTGCAGCGGAGGAGGCAAGAGGAGGAGGAGAAGCGGGAGCGGGACCGGCAGCTGCTTGTGGAGCTGCGGGAGAAGGAGGCCCAGCTCCAGGAGCGGCTGCGGCATGATGAGATGCTGATGCGGCAGCATGAGCAGGCCCTGGCGGAAAAGGAGCAGGAGCGAGTGCGGCAGCAAGAGCTGGAGACGCAGCATCAGGGGGAGGTGGAGGAGAAGGAGCAGCAGCAGCAGCAGCAGCAGCAGCAGCAGCAGCAACAGGAACGAGAGGAGAAGGAGAAGGAGAAGGAGCATCAGCAGCAGCAGCAGCAGCAGCAGCAGCAGGAGGAACGAGAGGAGATGGAGAAGGAGCATGACCGAATGGTGGCTCGCATGCAGGTCAGCTCCTCGCGCCCTCTGCTGTCTATCACACGGCCTGAAGCTTTAAGAGCACCACACGCGTTGCAACCAAATCAGACAGCACCAAGCTTCAGCCCAGGCTGCTCCAGAATCACACAATGGAACAGCGGTATACCTGAAGTATGCATGTGTATGTATGTTAACGAGTGCGACACAAGTAGGTACTGTAAGCTGTCCTGCAAGCTGTACGCAGGCAGCTCAGGCAGCCATGCAGCCTCATCACCCGCCCGCCTGCCTGCCTGTACCCTGCGCGCGGGAGCTCAAGCAGCAGCAGAATGGGCATGGCATGCTTGCCTGCCTGTTGCCTGCCTACATGAGCTCAAGCAGCAACAGAGAGCGCCTGCCTGCCTGCTTGCCTGCCTGCCCGCGCCCTGCCCTGCCTTGCAGGAGCTCGAAAAACAGCAGAGAGAGGCCACGAGAGCGCGTCGCAGGGCCCACCTGACTAGTCCACCCAAAAGCCCTAGTGCGTTGGCGGCTGTGGGCCAAGGCACCAGCTCCTCCCCTCTTATGGACATGTACACCGTCCCTGAGGAGCGCCAGGTCTGTGGCTGGGTGCGTGTCGCACTGCTCTGCAGAAGGTGTAAAGCACCATATTCTCAAGTGCCCGGGTGACAAGAAGGAAGGGGCGCATGCCTCACCCCCCCCTTGGCTTCTCAGGGGCTTCTGCCACGCACGTGAATATGTGTGCCGGATGTGAGATGTGCCGGATGCCGGATGCCAGATGTGTGCCGGTTGCCAGCCAAACGTTCCAACTACTTGGTAGGATACTATTCTCTCAGTTTTCCTGGTAAAGGTTGGCAGGTTGACGAATGTGGCTAGTCCGTAGACTAAGTGTTTGGGCGCCCATGTTGCACATATCATATGTGCTTGTGATGGGCTCTGTATAAGCAACAGCCGCTACTCAAGGACACTGGTTCCAAGCTCGTGCGTCGTGCTTGTAATGAAGCAGATGCTTTGCACTCTTGCCAGAACCAAATGGAGTGGGCATGTTTGAATGCTGCAGTCAGAAAGGCTCTTTCCTCCTTCAACTGTGATGTTTGGGTCAATGTGTTGTCCTAATTACTTGAGGCAGGTGAAATGCTGTCATAACCTCTCTGTCCCTGCACCATCTCAGTCAGGGAGAGGGGTGGGTGGAGTGGGCAAATTTGAAGTGAGATGAGGCAAGTCATCATGGGCCTTGGAGCTGTGTTTGGTTTCACCTACTCATGTCCAAGGCCTTCAAAGGATGCCTGCCACACTGTTGGAACACAAATGGGTGTTGAGGAAGCCAAAGGGTGCTGGGCTACTTTGGCAGCATTGGTCACTCCTTTGTACCAATGGTCACTCCTTTGCACCAGTGGTCACGTTTTTGCAACAGTGGTCACTCCTTTGCAACAGTGGTCACTACACACACTCGTTGCAGGAGGCTGACACGGAGCTCTCGCACCTTCGCATGCGCCTGGAGCTGGATGCTTCCTACCTTTTGCTTTCCAACTCTGCCAAAGAGCGCTTAGAGCGTCAGGAGCTGGTGCATGTGAACGACGAGGGCGTACCCTGGGAGGGTGCTGAACTCGCACTTCAAAAAAGATGCATGAACGGGTATGGTGTGCGGTTGTACATGTGCAGGCTTGTGCCTTTTGTGTGCATCTCTGTGTGCAAATGGATTCTTTTCTACCCATGCGCATGCGTCTCTTGTGTGAGCACGTATGTTTGTGTGTGTATGTGTGTGGATGCTCATGCATTGAGCATGTGTGCGCATGTGTGCATTTGTGTTTATCAACGCATGCATGCAAGTGCGGTTGGCCCCTCTTCAGCAGGTAGTAAATGGCCATTGCTTTAAGCGCACCACTGCTTCTTAGAGATGGTAGCAGTTGTGAATGGCCATACTGAGAAGCATTTCGACCCTTAACATTTTCAGGCTTTCGAGATTTGAAGCAGCTGCCGCTCGGGCAGCAACAGCTGAAAGAAAAGAAGGCACATTGCCACTGGATGGAGCAACTCCTGTCAAAGAGCCTGATTCCAGGGCTCGGAACTTGGATGAGTTGCTTGCACATGATCTGGAGCAAAAGCAGCTGCTTTTGCAGCCTGTCACTGGCCCTGCGGTGCGTACACACATAGCCTTTGGACATTGACCTGTGTTCAATGCTAACATGTAATAGGATCTACACAGCATGCTTGGTTGCGTCAAGGAGCTCTCACAAAAGCTTGCCTCTGGTGCACACATAACCACATTCTGTACATTTGCACATTCATGCACAAGGTGATGCATGCAAATGTTCGCGCACACACATAATTCTGCTTTGAATGCACGCGCACACACAACACATATACACACAATTATGCCCATCTGTAGGGCCTTAAAAAGGATGGAGGGCCTGTGCAAAAGTCAGCGCGCCTACCTTGTAAGGCAGGAGTGCAATGGGAGTCCTTGCCTGGTGTTTTTTCCCGAAAGAGAGGTGCTGCAGCTGACGTGAGCTCAAAGCACAAGGCTGCTGTTTTAAATTTGCTGAAACGACAGGTGCGTATTTTTTTGGTAATGACATCTGGCATCAAGATTATCAGAGGGGGTTATCTGAGGCCCAAAATGGGTATGGTCTTGGCCCCAGGGTTTAGTCTCCGTGACAAGCACCATTCAAGCTTGGCACCGAGTGGTGACCCTTTCAAGCTTGGCACCGAGTGGTGACCCTTTAAGCTTGGCACCGAGTGGTGACCCTTTCAAGCTTGGCACCGAGTGGTGACCCTTTCAACAGCACCTGACTTTGAAAGATGCCTGTCATGGAGACCGTGCCTAATGAGCCGCGTCATGAACCCTACTTTTCACAGCCAAATGCCCACACCAGATCACCTACTGCACCAAATTGCATGATTTTTTTGTATTTTGTTCTTGAAATAAACGAACATCATTGAAAAAGAATGATTTTGGTTTATTACATCATTAGAGAATGATGTTAAGGTCATACAAAAGATGAGTGAAAAGACCCTGCAGTTGGTGAGATGTGCATGTTTGGGTCATTTACCTTTGACAGATTCAGCGAATGGGTGCCAGAATGTGTCAAAGACTGACCCCCTCCAAACCGGGTTTCAACATCCAATATCAAAAAGCAACATAATAGAAGTTGACTGATGGGGTTCTGGGGGCAATAGGAGCTCTGATGGGCTCGTGGTGGGGGCGCTCATGCGCTCTCTGTGCCAAAATAGGCCAAAAACAGAGGTTGAGCACCCACCCAGGCCACCAGGGTCGTCTTTTTCACCCCAGATTTTGCCAGCAGCCTAGTGAAATAATATGATTTAACACATAAAAAAGCATATGCGCGGAATTTGGTCAAATAACCCCCTCTGCAGGACTGTGCAGGTTATGTCTACTAATATAACTGGTCGTCCCCACCACTGGGTCACCCCTTTCTTAGGCAAACGTGGCCAATTAGGCCTCTCAAGGCATAACTTTGCATCCACCGCACCGTTTCCTGACCTAAGCACACCATCGAATAGCTTATATTTTTCCGGTTCTGATGGTGGTCTTGGGGTCGAAATTGGTGCAGTGAGTGGAAGGCAATTTCGGAAAAATGGTATGTGATGTTGGAAGATTGCGCGCTCTTTCCCACTCCAAGCCCCAAACTCCTTTGATTTGATTGGCCGCAACCCTCAGACTTGTTCTGGCTTGAAAGCATGCATGTGTTGCGGAGATATCGCATTTCCTGTGTTTGGACCCTTATCAGGTCGCGACAGGGTCACCCACGGAACACGCCTTCCCGACCGCCTTCCCCTAATCCAACTTCGGAGCATGGAATCATCATTCAAGAGCAGCTAAAGTTCTGGAAAGCGGCAGGATTGGAGCAAGTTTGGGGATGCACCATTTGCCTGCCAAAAGGGTGCAAAATGTTGCCAGAATGGCCAAAGGCGCACACGCCGCGCCCCCACCTTGCATTTTCTCACACAGCCTGACTTTTTATGACATGTGTACATGTTTTGCATGGTTGGGTCTGGAAATGGGGCCAGCAAGTGGGCGGAAATGCTAATTGGCCATGTTTGGGGGGGTCCAGTGGTGGGGACGACCAACTTATATTCTAGTTGAACTAGAAATTTACTTGTTGCATGGAGTGAGTTTAGCAGCTAGATTTGAGCATGATATTTGTTTGCGCAGCATGCACGTGCATTGCATATGGGACAAGGATGATTTTCAACCAAGACAAGGGAGAAACTTGCTCTTATGATATTATGCCATAATTTCCAAGGATCCAGGTCGCAATTTCCTCATGGTTGTGTCACTTGCCATTCCAGGGGAGCACTCACTTTTTGATAAAGAGCAAGAAGTAGCGCTTTCGTTTGGAAAGTAAGCCCAGGAAACTCCTCTTTTTGCCATCTTTTCGTATTTAGAAAGCATAAACGCATGCTGAGGTGAAGCTCTCATTGCCAGTCAACGATAGGATGGAGATTTATATAGGTCAATACCAGCATTGCACCAAGGCTGGATGCAAACTAAGCTACCTCCAATTGCACAAAATCAGGGAAACAGATCAACCATGTTGATATTATGTTTTGATAACAATGCAAATTTTGCTGGGGCTAGTCATGGCAGGAATGATTGCATTAGGCGTCCAAATGGGTGCAAGGCCCATAGAGTCGGCAGGTGGCACTTGAAAGATGCGAAACATAAAAATGCTTGTGATCCAGAAGACAAAGGACCTATTCCTGGTTATGCCAGGTAGTCAGCACATACTTTCAATAAGGGTTGGGTCATTTGGTTCTTTGTGTATTTTCACAGTTTTTAATGAGTAATTCGCAACTCTCAAAAGTGGCGTTTGCAAATGTATGGGTCTCACACCCATTCCGTCCCAATTTTTCCCTTTCTGCCTCATCAACCCCCATTTTTCAGGAAACTTTATATCTTACTTGAGTTTCATAGTATGCGATTTACATTCACCATTGTCATTGTTAGTTTCATGCAATTCGGCTGGCTTCCACTGTTGCTATGCATCATATGATCACATGCATGTTCCAGCAAAAGAACTCCAACCTGTCATTCTTCTTCTTGTTTCGAGTTGGAGGCAAAGCACCGTGGCGGCTGCAGGCATGTGCCACCTGCTCACACCATCCTCACAAATCTCAAATTACATTGGGTCTTAAATTGTGAGAATAACAAGAAACAAATGCTCATGCTTTGGACTCACTGCAAAAATGTCCTGGGATTTGGGCTTTGAGAACGGCAGATGGATATTTAGCAGGTAGACCAATTGGACCTAAATTGGGTGAAATTTGCAGAGAGAAGGCCCTCCTGGGCCAATCCCCAAAACTCAAAGAGCAAATAATTTGCAAGTTTTGCATAGCCGTATCACTCCTAAGGTATTGCGAGTCCTACTTCACGCGAGGTCCTCAATTGATTTCAGTTTACTCACGAGTATTTGGTGTCTGCAAGGCCCTCAAATCATTAGGTATTAAGCAAACTCTCTCAATTTGACACTCTCTGCTTAGCCCAAAGCTCCCTGGGCTGCCCATCTGTCTCTGACTGCTTACGCTTTGTGCAGCTTACATAAAATAGCGCCCTTTGCCCCTTTGGAGCATGGAGCTCCATAATCAGGCCCGAGCTGGGCCCTGGCTAAACCTGAATAATTTGCGAGACTTTTCTAGATGTTACTTACAAATGGATTTCATAGCGCGGAGACCTTCAATAATAATTTTCTCGCAATCACCCAAGGAGCGGTATGCTATATTGAATAGTTTGCACCTAAAAGGTTAAAGATGTCCGTGTGACACAATTTCACTTAAAACTTTTTAGTTTAGCTGTGACTGTGAATTACTACTTCTTGCTTTTGGCCTTGCTACTACAGCTGGTGATGGACTTGTTCAGCCCCTTTTCTGCTTCCTTTGCAGGCTGGATTGCTAGGCCTTAATGCTGATGAGCTTGAATGCCAGGGATTGGCCATCAAAAAAGCTTCCATAGGGAGCGTGGATGCAGCTGAACTTCTTGAAGCGCTTAACCTCACACAGGTTGGTTTAGCGACCACCTTCTGTATGAAAATGATGAAAATGGCACGAGCTGCGCGTTATACATGCAGCATGTCTGAAAAGAAACAAGAGTTAAATTCGAAGCATGACTATGCGCAAGCAACACTGAAAGTACACTTATGCTTGGTCTGCGCCCACCACCAAATACATGCTGTTTTATTTTGGTCAATGGATGCTGCTGTATCTTACCTCCAGATCTTAGCTCCCATGCCTTTTGAGCAGTTTGCTTAAGAATGCTAGAAAGGTGCCTGTCTTGGAGGGTGCTTGGAAGCTGATCAAACTTATGCCAAGTTCAATTTTGTCAATAAGACCGAATATGGCTCATGTGGATATTCCAATGTTCTGATCTGGTATGTATAAGTTTGCACAGACCATCGCTGCAATGTGTGCATAACAGGCTGCGCTGATGCGTGAGGAGATATTCCAAATGCAGCAGGATGCGTTTAGAGAGAGAGAGGCCGCAACCCAGAGGGAAATCAAGAGATGCCGTGAAAAGGCTGCCACCAAGCTTTTATGGGTCAAGCACTCTTCAACATCACATGAGTAAGAATGGGCGCTTTACAAACCTCTTGACATCATAGCTGGTTTCCAATGGGTGTATTAGTACAAAACTGCAAACTTGCTGCATAAGGAGAACTGGAGTAGCTGCATGAATTGCAGTGTGCAGCAGGTAAGGCTGCGTGTGTCTTTTCGCAATTTGGCTCCCCCCGCTCCGCACCAGCTCTCATGCTCTGTTGCACAGGCAAAGCTTACGCGCTTTGTGCTGTTGGTAAGTGCAGCCTCAACAACATTGCTCATTACTGTGGCTCAAAGAAGCCACATCCTGACTCCTGGTATCGTACCCTGAGGAGTACCCTGAGTCATGCCCTTGACACAAAGGAGGGCGTGCCCTGACACCTGGTATCCTACCCTGAACCATACTTTGAGCCACACACTTGGCTCACAGGAGGGCATACTCTAACAATCGGTCCACTCAACCTTCTTACGTGCCGGCTCTGCTAGCTAAGAGCCCAACTCCCTTCACTTCCAACACGCAAGGCTTGGTACCCAACAGCTTGCCTCTTACTCTTAAGCGCCCTCTCAGTGCGCCCCGCCATTCTCCTGTCACTTTGACATGCACAGCTTAGCGCCCGGATACGTGCCTCTCTCCAGTATGGCCATGACACGGCTTGTGGCCGAGATGCGAGCTGTGTACCGTGCCGCAGCCATGGAGCAGGTGGCAGGGATGCGTAGGGAGCACGAGGAGGTGAGAAGTCATGTGTGCCAGGAGGTGGCAGGGATGCGTAGGGAGCACGAGGAGGTGAGAAGTCATGTGTGGATGCACCATAGGGCTAACGAGGCATTCGCCCTGGCACTGGTTTCAGGTGCTGCCTAGAATGAAATTGAAGGCCTGGCGGCCTGGCAGCTTTTTATGCACCTAGAATGTTTTGTCTTTGTAGCTAGGCTAGAGGTTGGGCATGCACACGGTCATTGTGCCTGGATCAAGGAGGCACCAGCAGCAGGGTGCAGCATAAGTCTATGGAAGGCCCCTTATGGCCACTTGTTCTGGTCTTCAAGGAAGCACAGCTGTTACGTTGCCTCTCTGTGAGTGCTGTATCAGTGTGCTGTATCTCAGTGTGCTGCTTGTGTGCCACGCAGGCCATGCAAGAGGTGAAGGAGGACCGTGAGCACTTTCAGCAAACAACCCATGCTGTTGGGCAGCGGCAGGCTGATGTGATGAGCACTCTGAGGCAGGTGCACGAAGTGCGCTGGGATAAGGCTGCGCAGGGGCGTTACACGTGCAGGACAATGGCAGAGGAGCGGCACAGCAGGCGGAAGCACGAGCGCAACTTTGCACAGGCAAGAGGATGGATGGATAGCTGATGCTTTGGCTGAGGATGGATGGATAGATGGATGGATGGATATGTGGCAGCTCCTTCTGAGCAATGCACATTGCTTTGTGCACTTTGATTGCTTACAGTGCGGTCCAGCACTCTGCTGCTCAATCTATGCAAGCCTAGTCCCATGTTCACTGTGAGTGTTCTCTCACAGTGACTCATTTTTGATGCAGAATCGTGTGCGTGTGTATGCGTGTATGTGTGTCCATGCTGTGTGCTGTGTTAACACATGCATGACCACGTGTGGCATGAGAGGGATAGCTGCAGCCGTGCTGACTCATTCCGTAGGAGGAGTGTAGTGGCAAAGCTGTCCAGCTCCTGGTGCCGTCCATAATAGAGGAAGTGCTGTTACAGCCATCAAGCAGGCTTGGCAGGGTGTGTCAATTGCTCATTATAAATCATTCACGTATTCCATTCTGCCAATTCAAATATATAAGGCAAATGATGGGCCCTTGAGGCCTGAAAATGCTGTAACGCTCTCTAGTTTACCTGCTCACTGCATTCTCCCCCCTCTCTATCTATAATTCAAGGGTGAAAGATAGAAGTGCTGTGTGTCATTTATTGCAAATTTGAGTGACCAAGAAGGCAGACAAGCAGGTAGATTAGAAAAGCAGACAAAGCATGCAGGCGTGTGTAAAGGCAATTGCATGCAGATAATGACCAGGAGCACTTATTGCCTTTAATTCACAGGCATTTGGTCGCCAGGCAAATCTTCTTGGGCGAAATGTGCAAAGGGGAGAGCGCATTGTGAAGCACGCCAATGAGGCTGCACTCGCATCTCAGCGTGCGCATGAGGTGCGTTGTATTTTAAACATGCAAGTAGCACGCACCTCGTGTCACCCATGCAAGAAACGAGACACCACCCCTGTATTCATGTTAAAAAGGCATGGATTATGAGTCTAAAGAGTCTGCTTGTGCAGGGCATTTGCTGGTGCATGTGCGTTGCAAGCAACAAGTTGTTCCTTAGCTCAAGAATCTTATTATGTATGCATAACTTCATGTTCAACCTTGAACACATGAATGCGTGATTTGCAGCTAAAAGTGGCAGATGAAGCACGCCAGGCTACGATAGCCCAAGAAAAGATTGATATCGAAGCACTCAACTACCACAAGGCCGCAGCTATTCGTACGTGGGAGAAGCAACAGGTATGCGAGTTATGATAATATTTTGTCTTACATGTTTTGTCAATTACAATGGCAATGAGAGCTCTGACGTACCCAAATAAGGGCACTGCATCTGTCATACTGCTCCTAGAGTATCGCGAGCCCTACTTTTTGCGAGGTCCTCAAATACTTCATTAAAGTTCCAGCGAGTAATTGGTGTTCATAAGGCCCCTCCAAATATTACGTTCTTAACATACTCATACTGCACTGGCTGCTGCCTGACGCCTCATGCTCCACCTGGCGTGCAAGGACAGGCAAATACAATGCTCCTTGGGCTGCCCATCGGCCTTTATTAGTGTGTCAAAATACATCAATGTGCCTCTTTGCCCCTTAGAAGCACGGAAATCCGTGACATAGCACAAGTAAAAGCGGTAGATTCCTGAACACTTCGCGAGGTCTTGCAGGAAGAAATTTCCAGACAGATTTGAAAATGCAATGATCCTGAATAATTATCTTAGTTGTTTGCAAAAACTCAAGGAGCAGCACGGTTGGAGCAGTACGATGAAAACGTGCTGTGTCAAGACCTGGATTTATCCAATTGAAGGAATGTTTTAATGGCTCATGAGACAGAATAGAATGAAATTGAAGCTGGGTCACAGGGCAAAAATGTGTTCCTTTTGTTGTCATGGTTGGGCCAGAATTAGGCCACACACAGGTCTAAGAGACAAGTCTCTTGCCCCCATTTCTAGAGGAAAAAAGGCCCACACAATTGTTTATGTTGAAGCTACTGCATGCAATGGTACAATGTACACTGAACCTTTCACCTGCATGGAAAAGAGCACAAAAGCATGTATCGCAGCGGACCCTTGCCGCTGCATGAGGATATGTCTTGGTGTTCACTGGTTGCTGAAGGTTGGCTATAATGGCGGCGATGTCTATCATGTCCAGCTGTATCAGCGGCCATAAAACCCTACCAGTCTGCTTTTCAACTACATTTTTATGCCCGCACGCACATTACCAAAGTCTGAGGTTCGTTGTAGGACAAGGAGCACAGCAATAGACTATTCCCACAGACATGCCCGAGCCGATGTCACTTTCCACATTGTATGCTCTCCGACCCTTTAGGCAAGCCTGAGAGCATCCGCAGTCAAACTAATTGTCTGGGTAACACGCTGCTGTTATAGCATGACATATTGAACACCATCTTCCACCCTGCCTAAAATCCCCCCAAGCTCCATCCGGTGCAAGCATGCATTGCTGCCTAGCCATTCATGCTGAGGCCTTGCTGTGCTGCCAGGACATGCAAATTAGTGACCATGCAGCTAGCGTGATTTGTGTCATCATAAGGCCTTGACTGCGGGGGCACAACCCTTGGGCACTCCTGCGTGCAGGTGGCCGCCATGCAGCGCGCGGCTATGAGGGGCAATGAGGCCGTCATGCTGCGGCGGCTGCAGGGCACTGCACGCAAGGCACGTATGGGTGCCACTGGGGGAGGCGTGTGGGGCGGAGCATTGCCGCGCGAGCTGCTGCGCGAGCCCATGCACCTGTCGTCGGTGGTGTCTGGCGCAGCTGCGCGCCGCCACAGGAAGGCGCTACGCCAGCAGCACCAGCTGCTCCAGCACCAGCATCAGCAGCCTGCGCAGATCAATCAGGGTGCACCGCGCTGGGCTGAGCTGCTGCAGCCGCAGCAGTTGCAGGACGGTGGTCAGCAGCAGCAGCAGCAGCAGCCTGCGGGGCTTCATCAGGGTGAATCGTGCCGGGCTGGGCTGCCGCAGCAGCAGCCCCAGGCCCAGAGCCCAGCCTTTGGCACTGTGGAGGGCCAGCCGCAGCATGACAGCAGGCACCTGGGGGTCATTGCCGAGGGCACAAGCACCGACGCCAGGACCGCCAGCGGGCAGGAGCTGCAGCCACAGCACCACCCGCCCGTGGCCGCCGTAGGCACCCGGACCCTGAGCCTGGACGAGCTGCTGGACGCAGACGTCCGGCCCAACAGTGCAAAAGGCAGCAGCAGGCCCACCTCAGGCGCGGTGGGCAGGCCCCCCTTGCCCCACACCCCCCACGCAGCTGTGCTGCAGCGGGCAGGCAGCAGGAGCGCTGGCAGGCCACTCAGCGGGGCGGTGAAGGGGGCGAGCGGCGGTGTGCCGCGGCTGCTGCCTCCGCTGCCGGGGGCCGCTGTGCGTCCAGCATCAAGCCATCTGAACCCCAGCAAGCACGAGGTTGCCAGCGCGCCCCCGCGCTCCCCTTCCGCACACTTTGTGGCGCGCACTCAATCAGCAGCAGGAAGCGCGGTTTGGCAGGGTGACGCAGCAGCCGGGCGAGCGTCAAGTGCCCGGTTGTACCTAAACTCCGCTGCGTCAGGGTCATGCACGTGCACCTCCTACTGGACTGGCACCAGCGGCTATTTCTCAAGCGGGAGCGAGGGCAGCGGGGATTGGAGTGACAGTGATACGGAAGACCATGGCCGCGAGCAGGAAGTGCCGCAGCATGCCGGGGCTGGAGTAGGTGAACCACAAGACCAGCAGCAGCAGCAGCAGCAGCAGCAGCAGCAGCAGCAGCAGCAACACAAGTGGTGGCTTCATGCAAAGGCGCTCACAGGCGCACACAGGGGTTCGCCGCTGCAAGGGTGGGAAAGTGGGGACGAAGAGAGCTGGGCAGGGCAGAGAAGCGAGGAGGGCAGCGGGTATGAGGCGCCTAGTTTGCTACCCGACCTGCCAGCTGTCAGGGGTGCCAAGAGGCCCCAGGCAAAATCGGCAAGGCCCGTGGGCATTGTTGTGTAGGCAGAAGCAACTTATGCATTATTTCTGGGTCATCCCTACATGCAAAGCTGGCCAGCCATGCAGCGCTAGGGGCAGGTCTATGATATTGTAGAAATGCTGTCTTGCATGTGTGCAGCGAGAGGCAGAGCCATCCTTTCGTGCTGTATAGATAAGCATATTTTAGATGTTTCTGCCATTTTGTTCCAGGTCTTGCTAGTGTGACCATAGAGAGTTGACCGTAAGCCAGGTCGCTAAGCTGGTAGGGTTGAAGTTGAAACATGAGATCTTGCTGAAACTGATATCATTGTATTCCTATAAATGGCTGAGGCCCTAGGTGGCCCCTTTTTCAAACTTATTGCAGAGTATTTTCATTGCATACCATACATTGTTTGTTTTGGATTGACTTTGTGAACAATGCTGATGTCGCTGAGATGATGCTTGCAGACAGTATCAGCTGAATAAAGGGCAGGCCTGTAATGAAATAGTTTCAAATAAGGTAAGATTATACCCAGCCTGGTTGTCGGGCTGAATTTATTGTGGCTCAGTCATTGCCAAGAAGAGAGATAGATGAGACTACCCACCCTACCACTTGAGCCAGCCTTAGGCCATGGTCACAAACAATTTTCTTCCTGTGTGGGATCACACTGGAAATCTTTTACAAAATTTTCACTCCATCTGCTCTACCCACCCCCATGACCACTCCTCTTCGAATCTAATTACTGGAAACCACACACGCCTGCTTCCTAGCTTCCCAAGACCAACAATAGGATCCAGAAAGCCTGCAATGATGCAGGCGCCCATGTTTATGCACTTGACTAATGGCCAGCAAGGTCTCGCATGACAGTCAATTGATGGTGAGCCATCAGGCATACCCCTATGCATGTGCCCATACTGCACCATTCCTTGCCTATATATGAGAGCTTGTCCACACGCATGCAAAGATAACCTTTCTTGCATGCAAGCGCTCCTCAAATTGTCAGTCTAAGGCCAAGGAAATGACAGGTATGACAATCCCTCTTATTTTGTATTTGCCTAACTTTCTTCATGTGTATTGCCTAGAAAATACATACCAGTTCAGTAGATGCACTGCAGCTGAATAAATCATGCGCGCATGTAGGTATCTTGGCTACATCATCGGACTCAACTTGATTGTTTGACGCGCACCATAAGGTCTCCAACTCCGGAAATGTGCAAAGGAAACATACACACCAGAGCATCACAAGGTCTCCGACATCTGAAATGTGGAATTGACACATACAGATTAAAGTAGCTTACAGTTCTTTTGGTATGCTGCCTTGTTATGCTGCTTTAAGGAAGACATGGAGACGCAGTCAGAAGCCGCTGGCACACGGAGGCAGCTCAGCACTTAGGCGCTCATGAGCTCAGAGCTCTGAGGAGCGCAGTCAACAAGAGGCTCCTCATGGGTGTCAGGGCTCATCGTACGTTGTCCGCCAGCAGGGGCTGGATCCCCCACTCCACAATATGGCGAAAGAGCTGCAGCCATTGACATCACGAGCAGGCGGTCCTACGCAGAGATTCACAGAGTTAGCAAGCGCTGCTAGACTGCTTGGAGGGTACACAGTAGAATTGACAGAGGATGTTGCATCAGGTGCTGCCAATAAGGGAGCAGAGATACGCATGGCTCGAGGCTGCAGGATCAGCCATGCTTTTCTTTAAATCAGAGATAAAAGTCGTGTAAATTGAAGCAACCTCTGTCGCTGTGTTGGTAGGAATGCTGGCGCTGTGATCTTTCCTAAAGTATGCCTCCAGTGTCATGCTGCAGCCTGCTGCAACCAAATAAGACTAGCATCTAATTGCTTGCACCAGCTTCAAATCCAGGGCCTCCAACAGATCTTGATGCCGCCCTTGGAATTAAGTGCCGATGACCTCAAAACAAGCCTTCAAGGCTCGCAAGTCAAGGATAGCAAGCGCTTTTTAAAATCTTAAAGTGGACACATCGCTTCTAGCTTTAAGTAACAGTTGCAGCTGGCCTTCTCAACTGGTCATGTGCCGTATACGTCCCAACAAGCAAGGATGATATTTAGGAAATAAGACTCAGGGACCAGGGATTCTAAAACGCCTCCCATTCACGCGCCTTAGTAAAAATTGTCTTAGTTGACAGACTTTCCTTGCAAAGATGTCCCTCACACCACAGAGCATCCATGCTACCAGTGCAGTACTTGACACAGGTGCCCATTGCTAGTGTAACTCAGCAGCGGGCATGAACTGCGGGTGGCAGCCCCTGAAACCAGATCATTCCAGCCTGCAGGCTTTGCTGCTGCTGCGTTTGTTCTCAAACCAATTATACTGATGTTTCCTACCATCTACTTCTGCTGCTATTGCAGGGACTGCTGTGGGGGTTGCTGTTGATATATCCTGCCAGTGAGCTGGTAAAGCAACAGGATGATGGACGGCAATGCTTGCGTATGTGCACTGCATGGGCAGGAACAGTCGTGTTTGTAGAAGAGTGTGTGCATGCAAAGTTCAGCGTTTGCATGTGTGCATCGTGAAGTAAGAAGGCGCTGGGTTTGACCAGCATGTGCCTGTCATGATTTAAATTGTTGTGAATCTTGAAGTGTTGTGTGTATTTGGAATAAGTGCAGTCGTGGCCCCACGTTTTCATACAGTGATATGCGCTAAAAGCTGTTAAAGGAAGCTGAAAATACAAAGAGTTTGTCTGATAGTCGCTGGGGCGAGAGATGGCTCTCCGCCAATCTGCGAGCTCGCTGCTTGCTCGGCTGGGACGAGGAGCAGGGAGCAGCAGCAGCGGAGGGTGTGCTCCGGCTGCTTTCAGCAACAACTTCGGGCTGCTCGGTGGCTTCAGGGCTGAGGGTGAGTTCCCTGAAAAGAGAGCTGATTGGGCACCGGGAGCCCCTAGCAGGTGCAGAGCTTGGCATGCCAGGACAGCGGCAAGCCTGCTCAGATGGCGATGTGATCCCTGATGCTGCTGACGGCGTTGTCCTGACAGAATGTTTGTGCATCCTCATGTGAGGAGCCTTTCTGACCTGCCGCCCCTCCCCCTCTCCCACAAACAGAGCGCAGCAGCAGCAGCAGTAGCAGCAACATCAGCAGCGTGGATGCCCCAGCAGAGATCCGTAGATACGTAACACAAGAGGTGAGCCAACCCACCTGGGCCCTGCTCGCTTTCCCCTTTGCCTTGATGTGAGAGCGCACTGCTCTGCTTACAGTCTCAGACGGGTCAGTGTTGTGCATGCCGCCTATACAGCCCTCATTGAACCCTTCCCTGCCCTTATCACTGCAGGTGAGGCACCATCACCAGCTGCCTACCTCCCTGCCTGGGCTGGGTGGGGCAACCCGCTCCTCCCTGCTGTCAAGACCTGCAGGGGAGAGCAGCATGTCGCCCTTCCTCTCTGCCGGGCAATCAGCGGCCATGTCTACAGGTGCGCACAATTAATGATGTAGCAGGGGCAGCCCTGCACCTCACGAGCGGGCAGCAGGGGCTGGCTCACAGGAGAGGCCACCACCCGACACTCTCGCGAGCTTGCGGATCTGTGCGCGGCTGAGACGTTGCATCTCCCCCTTTTTGCTGCGGGATGCTTGTTTGACGCATTGAGCTTGATGCCTCGTTCGCCTGTTCCATCACGCGTGCGTCTCGGTGAAATCCCTGTGCAGCTCGTCAGGTGCAGAGCGGATCGGCCGTGAACTCGCTGCTCGTGGGCGTGTACAAGTTCTGGCGCAGCCAGGCGCCCTTTGACAAGTCCGCAGCTGCCGTGGACAGCCGGATGCTGCCCTCCGTGATAGCAGCATCGGATGAGCGCGCGAATGTTGGCATGTGGGCCACTACGTTCTTCTGCACCATCTTGTCATGCAACCTGCTGGGTCTCGTCCCTTTCAACGAGGCCCCGACTTCTGGCCTGGGCTTCGCCACTGGCTTGGGTATCTCCACCTGGGCCACAGCCACAGCATTGGGCTTCTACAAGCTGGGTTTCAGCTTCCCAGGCCACTTCATTCCAGGTGAGCAACGGGTGCTCACGCTCCCTTTTGCAGATACAAAGCGTGCTTGCAATCGTAGCGCGAATTGGTCTGGTGTATGGCTCTTGTATGGGGCTGGAGAGCCTAGCTTTGGCACATTGAGCCAGGCTCGAGCACACCTACCATGCACCAACCATGCTTCAAATTAGCGTCTTGCTTGCTGAGCATATCATGCTGCCGAATGTCAATAACTCCGAGAGTGAGCATGATTGGCGATCGGGCCCTGACCCCATCCCTGCTGCTCAAAGGCAGTCTGTGAATACATCATCTGTCAATGAAAGCTGGATGAGGGTGGCGCTGGTTTAGCTTTAGATAGCTTGGGATTGCATGCCAATGAACACTGCATGTGCAAGGTTGCAGCTGGTCTGCCTTCCCCTGCAGACAGGGGACTGGAGCCAGCTAACCAGTTAGTCAGCTGTAAAGATTGTAGGGGTCCGCGTATAGCGCTATATGGAAAAATAGCTAGCGCTATATAGCGATGTAGCGCTATATTACGGTATATTCTGGGCGCTACATGTGCCAGAATGCCCACACGCAACTGGAATTTGTCATCAAATTTTGTCATCAAATTTTGAGCGATGGTAGGAAACCCTTTAAAACTCTCTTGCGAAATACAATAAGCAAAAAATAATTCAGATGTGCTCTGCTTGGCCAACAGGTCGAGATATAACCTGATATTTGGCCATGCCTATCAGACTTAGCCATCTCTAACTATACACTCACGGTGCATTTTGCTTCGCTCTTGCTGGCTTACATCATGTTCATTTCTTTCAAGGGACATGCTGTAGTGTCCCAAAAATGTATGATGACTGAAAATGTCAGTATGGGGGCCTTGCCATGTCAGATCTGATCTACCTAGGCAAAACTAACATGTTATGTTATCCCCCTCAGAGGGGGTATCTGATGTTATACGTCAAAATAAAACACTGAATCAGCTTAACTGTTCCTAGCTTTACCAAGCTGCAGGCATGTTTGCCTTTACATAAACCATCTTCTCAACTGTCTCAATGCTGAGGCTGTTGCCGAGTGGTGTGGAGATGTGCCCCCAAGCTGACCAGTTCCGCTCCACTGCAGCTGATGTTGCATGTGCTGATAGAAGCTTGTTTGCTACGGAGAGCAATGGAAACTGCTTTGCTGCCTTGCACAACCAGAATTTGCGCACAAAAGTCTGGCTTCACAGGCTCAATGATCTGCAACTGCGCTGAGTCAGCTGCGCAGTCACGCTTCTTGAGGTGAATACTAGTGAGTACTCACTTCAGGCAAGGGCAGTCTACATCCACGAAGGGGCGCTCTGCCTTGATGGTGTGCATTGCGAAAAATCTGTGGAACTGCATGAGCTGGGCTGCTGTCACTGCAAATTCTGGGATGCTCTGCTTGTGCTTCGTCTGCTGGGGTGTCCAATGCGATCCACTTCCCCTCCTCCTCCTCCTCCTGCTGCAGTTGCTCACTGGGGTCTGCATTGCTTGCTTGCCTCTTTTTTGCAGCTGCTAAGGCTGCAGAGGGGCACGTGTGGCGCACTAGGGTCATCGACGGGTTTGCAGGGCTGAGGTTCATCTTGCACTGTTTGCAAACTAGCACCACAAATCCCCTGCATTCTTCCTTAATGACTGCAGTGAACCTGATCTCCCATTTCTTTAGTCCACTAGACGTCAGCTTCTTGAGCAGTTCAGCATGCAGCGCCCTTGGACGCACGGTTGCTTGCTGTCCCCCAACTTCATCCATGACTCGGGCTCAGGGTCTTTATCCTCCATAAATATATTGATATTGCATGCTGACAACTACGGAAAGGGCCCGCGGGCCCAATTCAGTTGGCAGCCACTTAAGATGGCCAAGTTAACATGTCAATTTTAAAAATCTATAGCGCTAGAGGCCAACGCCGACCCCTAAAAGATAGCAAGTGATAATTTGCTCTGACGCATTGATCACGAATGTGAAGGCCTTTCGACAAAGCCTTACCCTCGACATTGCTGAGAAGCTTGCCTTTTCCATGATTTGTGCAGGTGGCACCCCCTGGCCCATGGCTTTCATCTTCGTGCCTCTGGAGACAATCTCATACAGCTTCCGTGCTGTGTCCCTGGGAGTTCGTCTTTGGGTCAACATGCTTGCAGGGCACACTTTGCTCCACATTTTGACAGGTATAAATTCGATGGTATGGTATTCTGTCTAAGGTGCTGTTCAATGCATGCATGTTGCTTGCGTTCTTGACCCTCACACTGTGAAAGGCAGACTGTGAAAAGCACGTTCCACTTTGTGATGGCCGCATAAGTCACTTGTCCGCCTGCTGATACGGCTACTTGGGAGGGCCAGCCATCCTGCTTTGTCATCAGGCATGCGTGCTGGCTTTTTAAAACAACCTGGGACGAGGTGCAAGGACATAAATGTGTTTGGTTGTGCAGTTTAAACACAATTGCAGTCAACCCTGCTTGTTGCTTCCATTCATTCATTGGTGCCGCCGGATGCACATTCGGTCAGGGCACCCTGCCTATGCACATGCTGCTGTAATTGTGCTCATGCAGGTATGAGTTTGGCTATGCCCTTCTCACTGCCTTTTTACTCGGCCATTCCATCGACATTTGCTGTGTGCTGCCTGCTGTCCGCCCTGGTGGGCCTGGAGTATCTGGTGGCTGTGCTGCAGGTGAGCAGCTCTTTGTATCAAGTTCCTCCGCTCCTTCATCAGCTTGTATGAACACGCTTGTGTGTGCACGCGCATGCGCGCGCGCACGCACACACGCACATGTTGACTGCATGCTGCCAATCACTGCACCCTTCCTGATCTGTATGCCTAACTCCGTATGCTCTGTCTAGGAGGATGGCATGACAACAACAGGTTTCACGCTGCTGATTTTGCCTGTGTTTCTTGCGTATCACCTTACTTCCCAGAATAACCTTTATTTGATTCAAAACTGGGACTTCATCCCCTGAATGGCTGCACTTACCACTTTGGCATTGCCTTTACTTGCGCTGCAGTCGGGAGTTTTCTCTATCCTGAGCACTGTGTATGTTGGCGAGTTCAATGGTGCCAAACTGGCAGCTCCCCTGGCAAAGATGGTCAAGCACTGAGCGTTCTGCAACTATACGCCCCTGTGCTCCCAATCCTTAAATCGACCCACCCTGCCTGGACTCGTTTCCCAAACAGCTCATGATTTAAATTGTGGTTTAGAACACTACTGGCTTGTCATTCTTGTCCTTATCAAATATCCCTTGAGCACTCCTTAAAAAGTCATTGCTGGCCTGCTAGACTCCTCAGCAGTGGGTTGTTGAGGAACAAAAATGCAACAATCAAAAGACCCCAGGCCAGCATTTGACTGCTTGCTAGAGGAACGAGGATAACAATGATTAAAAGGATGAGGCCTGAGGCCTTGAAGTGCCAATGCCAGCCTGCTCATAAGTTAGGTTACAAGTTTACGAGTGTAAGTTTGACCTTCGGCCAGGTAGTTTGGCTGATCAGGTTGCTGGTGAACACCAGCCATCAAAAAACATCCATAAGCCAGGAGGGTCCAGTCCTCATAACTTTTGGACGCCACGTGTCAAACCAAATAAAAATTAGATATTCGGAATCCTGGCGTCGAGAGCTATCCATCGGTATATGTATGGGTCCAATCGGAGGAGGGG
>LKMJ01000726.1_pt1 | contig 26731 bp, 34 predicted proteins | sample 643391 | NCBI WGS metagenome assembly LKMJ01 (sample SAMN04112250, study PRJNA286221) | soda lake metagenome | biome: soda lake; feature: Kulunda Steppe; material: water; isolation source: sample PL-Br10 brine of Picturesque Lake | place: Russia: Kulunda steppe | collected 2010-07 | reverse complement strand
CGTGTTCCCCCGACTTGACGAACTCGAAGAGCAGTACTAACCACCCCGCCGCTGTTCACGCTGTTTCAATCTCCGCAGGCCGGTACGCATCAGGTTGCTCCGCGAGTGGATACGTTCGCTCGCGGTTCGAAATCGCTCGATGAACGGTCTTAGCGTCGTACTCCACGCCGTAGTAGACCACGTCGTGACGCGGGGTTGCAGAGGGTGTGATTTCGACAACCTTTCCGTTGACCTCCAACCAGGCGTGTGGCATAGGGATTGGGCGCGAAGGAGCCGAATAGTAGCCTTCGACGTACCTGAGTTCTGACGACGCGCTCGTCTGCGCATTGTAGTAGCAGCGATTCGGTTCGCGGTTGAACACACACTCAGCAACGAGGGCACGCTCGTCGGCGTCAAGGGTATCCGTCGAGCGAAACGAACCGTGTTCGTAGTAGACTGCCACCGGTTCATACACGTCCGCCCGACGCTCGACGTAGTTTTCCAACTCGTCCCGAAGGTTGTGTGGATTGAAACGGTTGAAGTACAGTTCGGCGGCGTGATCCCACCCCCATTCGGTGTCGGCTGGTTCTTCGCCTCGATCACGCATTCGCCGGGCTGTCGCTTCAACCTCGACCACAGAGTCGGCGTCGAGCGCGTCGAGTAGTTCCTGCTTTGACGCCTCCACGATGTCATTTCCCGTCATCAGGCTCACCCGAAAATCTCCGTTCGGTAGTGATCTGAGTAGCGGAGCCCGTTGAAGTCCACCCACTCTGGAACGTGCCACTCAACATCGCCCTGAACGACGCCGAAGTCCTTCGAGATGAGCCAGTCGTTTTCAGTGTAGTCGCGGCGTTCTCGCGTCTCCAAGGAGCGAATGCGGGCGAGGATGGCGGCAAGGTGGGCCTTCGTGACGTGTGTGCGCCCGATCAGCTCGCGCGTGTCGTAGCTCTCCGCTCCGAGTTCCTCGTAAATGGCAGCGATCAAGTGGCCATGATCGTACCGACCTGCGAGTGCGTCCGCTGGATCGTGGAGGTCGACGAGTTCTTCGACTACGTCCTCGAACTGCGCTCGGTCACGTTCGCCATCCTTCCACTCTTCGTACGCCTCAACTGCCTTCGGAGAGGCAACGCCGAGGTAGTACTTTTGAGAGGATGCTCGGCACGCCACAGCGTGGTATCCTTCTTCTTCCAACCGTTCGGTGACAGGGTTTGAGGACGGGGTGCCGTCGTCATCGAATTCGCGTGTGTCTGCGCCGCGTACGAACGTGAAGTTGTTCGTAAGTCCAATTCTGCCTTTGCGGCCGCAGATTGGGCAGTGACCATCCTCCAGTAGGCCAATAAGGCGGTCGCCGTCGTTGATTGAGACTCCGTGTTCGACACTGTTCGCTACGTCTCCCCAGAACGAGTCTCCCATTTCGATTTGCGGGTGGGTACCCGCTGTGAAATGGTTTTGATGGTGTTCTTGCGCCGAAATACGGTCGGGGAGAGGCCGGGAAGGATCCTCTTCGCTTGACTGCGTGGGTGTTGAGCTTGTGGTTGTCATCTGTATGGCTTTGCCTCGTGAGTACACTTAAGTCTCTGTGTGAGCCGTCGCTCGGCAGCACACACTGGCTACAATAAACCCAAAGTATTATTATAGCACACTCGGTAGATGTAGGTGAAATGTCCACCACCCACGACGCCCCAAGCGACGACCAGGGCCAGGAACTCCAAGACCTACCGACGACGGACAGCGGAACGGTGCGCAAACGGCAGGCGATGCAGTGGATGCAGAGCCTCGGCGAACCCGACATCGACGCCGTAAAGGACGCCGTCGTCGCCCAACCCTACGACCACTCGGGATCGACGTACCCCGAACCCATCACACGGATCCGCATCGACGGCCACCCCGAGTTCGTCACCGAAGTCGCCAAGTTCTTCACGGAGATGCTCTCCTTCGAGAACATCGACACGCGCCTCTCGCTCAACCTCAAACAGGTCGAAGACAGCGAGACGGGCGAACTGCGCGACGACGTCTACGCCCTCTACATCTCGGTCGCCGACCGCGGGTAACGCCCACCGAGTACCCTTAACAAGGGTAGCGTTCGCCGCACTCCCCGCACTCGAAGACGCCGCGCTTTCGATCACCGTCCTTTTTCACTACATCGCCAGTCGCATCCAGGACGACATCGCACGCCTCGCAGGTGTAGTAGCCGTCGTCGGAAATGTAGACGCCCTCCACATCAATCTCGTGAATCGAAAAGTCGATTTCGCGTTCATCGTCGGTCATACATCTGGAATTGAACTGGGGCACCGTCAAACTACCGACAACAGCGACAGACGCTTTTCAAGCGCCCCCGAATCGTGCCTTATGCGGCCGCAGTTAGCACAAGCGATTGAAACTGGCGTTGAAGCGGGCGACGCCTTCGCTTCCTTCCTGTCTTCAATCTACCGTGAGGCAAGGCGAGTGTCGACTACCCTGCGGATAGTTGAGGCGGACAGCGCAGCGCACGCTTTCGGATTCGATGAACGGTACACGAGCGTCCACCACGAATTAAGCGCCGAATTTGCCAGAGAATCACTTCTCCTCTTCCCAACTCGATTGCACGAAGAGATGACTACCGACTACTCACTGGATGCGGGACAACATCGAATCGTCGATCGGGCAACCAAAGTCGAGCAGATTGCCCACGACCTCACCTCTGGAACCTTGGCCCGTTACACCGACGAGTCTGCCGAAGACGAAGTCGATGTCTCATCACCGACGATGCGCACTCTCAACCCGGTCGAAGGAGCCCTTGCGTCCGTCATCGAAAGCACTGAACTCCTACCGGTAATCGAGAACCACATCCAGGCCGGCAACCACACTTTCCGCCACATCCTCGTCATCTACGCGGATCGCCTTCATACTCTGGCAGGGGACGAAGAAAACGACCTGAAAGCGAGAAAGTACATAGCGTCCACGCTCCACCTGTTCAGAACCCTTGATGAACGCCTCGAAAGCGAATTTCCAACTGGGGGGATGACGGGAACCAAATCTGAAATTCGCCACACCCGCTCCATCGAACGGCTGTCTTTTCCAGAGTTCGATGAAAACGCTACCTACTCCGGGGTTCAGATCACCAGTTCCAACGGAGGAGAAATTGGACACGCAGTCGCACTTTCTTCCGCAACCGAAGACCAACTCGAATCCGCGTTCACTCACGAATCCGAATCAGAACCGAACGCTGCGGTTGTTCAATCCTTCGCCACACAGATTGGTGAAGTAGTCGCCGACACCACGAGCGTTGAACCGACGCTATCTGGCGTGATGACTGCCGAAATGGATACCGACGAATACGCAGCCGACGGCCTGGTTAGCGCCGTTGAAGAAGACCACGCTACAATCTTCATGCACGAATTCAGTCACTCATGCGGTGGTCGAACCGTGTTACTGTTCGGAGCGAGTGCCTCAACACTGCACGGATTGCTTGTGGATGATTGACCGGAAAGGGAACCGAGTACCACTTTTCTGCAAGCCGCGCAAATGACAATTAGTGAGTCGAGATCTGCTCCCACAGGCGACCGACGTGTTCGCAGAAGTGGGAGCAAACACCGCAGCGAAGGTTTCTCACGTCAATGAAGTTGATGTCGTGGACACGTCGATCAGAATCCTTCCCGTCGTGGATGCGGCAGAACGGTTAGATCTGGAGGCTGGAACAACCGTTCTCCACCATCGGTTACAAATCGACGAACACCGTCACGACTCGTTCCTTCTCGCACCGCAGTCAAGGGGTGAAGAAGGCGGTGAAATTGAAACAGAAACCGACAAAGACATCATCCCATACCTCTCCGAAGCGTTCAACGCCTCGCTGTCTGAGGTTGCGGAGGTGTCATCGTACAACGTCACGTCGACGGAAGTTGCCACCCACAAGGCAGGTGAAAATCCCTTCAAGCGGACGCTATCCGAATGGTCTGAAGTGACACCGAAAATGTTGATGTCGTTCGCAGAAACCCGTATCCGGTTGGCCGGTCGTGAGTTCCGCCACATCCTCGTTTCTGACAGCCTCACGTTCAACGTTCTCGTCAACGGTGAAGCAACGAACGATGAAAGCATCAATCGGTTCATATCGAATGCTTTCGATGCACTGGACGTGAGCGAGTGGGTGCTTGAGGATTTGTTCGACGAATACGCCGACCTGGATGTGGTTAACACCGTCGCGGAGATGCAGTATCGACGATCCGACGAACCGATGCAGAAGCACGACTTCGGGTTGAATGCACCGTACGCACTCACTCGGATAGAGTGTCCTGAGGGAAGGTTGTTCGGACACGCGTACGCCTTGTACGATAACGGATTCGAGTACACGTTGGAAAACTCTTCTAAACCGGACGACTCCGCGTTCTTTCCAGCTCCCCGTGTTTCAGACGAGAGCATCGAGGTTCACGATGATACTGAAGTAGCGGAAGTGACGCGTTGTATCTTCGACTCGTTCGGCGTAGCAGTCTCTGAGACGGCGGGTGAAGAAGTGTTCCGTGGGAGCGTCTTGCGGAAGAACGCTGATTTGAGAGGGCACGATTTCGCGGCGGAGTTAGAAACTTCGGAGAGTGACCACGTAACAATCTTCACTATCGGGTTAGAAACCGAAGCCGGAGATGAGGGGTTGATCGTGGTGGTCGGTGAGCCAAAGGCACTGTTTGACGCTCTAGAAGCGGTTGATGGCGATGTCAACACACAAGGGGAGTGATTTGTTCTCTGCCAAAACGATAGTTTTCGAAGAAGAACAATTCCGAACTGTGACATAAGATTTAGGGGGGATGGCTTCCCTTACCGGATTATGGAATGGAGACAGGGATTGGAAGTTGAAGACCTGGACGGTATTGACGAATTGATTTCACTTATTGATTCTTTGGAAACCGAGGGAACGATACAACGTGCATCCTTCGAAATTGTGGCGGATGCACCGATCAACGCACATCCACCCTCAACCAAGACCGACACAATCACTGAGACTAATTCGGAAGACGGATCCAGTTCAACCGCGCTCAGTTCCGATTCTTCACACAAGTACACGACGAAGGCTTCATCCTCTGCATCGACAACTGCAACCCACAAACAGCAATCAGAATCCACCCCAACCGTCGATGATTCTTCACCTCCAACAAAGTCATCGCCGGTGGCAGTAAGGAAATGGCCGCGTATGCGTCAGGAACTCGGCACCGACTCCGACCACCCCATATCCGCGGCGGCATACCCAGCAGAAACCGTCGACTTTGACGGATACCAAGAGGAGGACGTAGAGAAGGGGACGATCTACGAAGCTCGTGTCAATGGCATCGAAGACTACGGCGCGTTCCTTACCCTGAACGGTGATGGCTATTCTCCTCACAGCAAGTACAACGAAGTCACGGGACTCCTCCATCACAGTAAGATGCTCCGCAAAGGCCCGTTGGAGTACACCCAGGGCGACTCCGTTATTGTGGATCTCATCGACCACACCGAAAAGGGGCTGGCTCTTCGGGAGCGCCCACTCCTCTCGGTCGAGCAAGCGAAACAAGCCCGACACTCCGAAGTCGTTCGCCTTAACCGTCTCAACACGCAGGAAGGGGACGAGATCCGATTCTCGAAGTGGCCTGACGAACGCGAGCGCACCGGGACGGTGAAATCGGTCAACGAAGGAAGCGAAAGCCCACCAACTCCACCGAAAATCGAAGTCTCAACCGCCACTGGGACGCACGAAATTCGACCGTCGGAGATCGTCGCAACGGCTCAACCGATCACTGCCGGCGAACGGCCAAGGGCAGAAACAGGAGCCGAAGTAATTGCGACGAACGGTGCTGCCGCAATTATGGACGCCAGCACCATTGGCGAAACCGCAGACATCACGGTGTCAAGTGAAGATGATTCTGTCGAATCGGCTTCGGCACCGGACGGGGAGACGTCCGGCGAGGCAGTCGAAGCGGCGGATGATTCCGCCAGAAGTGACGACGAGGAGGATGCAAATGACGATTCCGCTTTAGAATGCGCGTGCGGACAAACGTTCGACAGTGAACCTCAAATGTGGGGTCATCAATCATCATGCGAAGTGTACCAGGCCGGAGAAGCCACCGAAGAAGACGTTGAAGATGGAGATACCGACGAAGACGCAGACGACGATTCGGGGACGAATGCGGCGTTGAACCCTATCCTTCTGGACTCACGTTACCAGTATTCGAAGGTAGCAATGACCCTGCTAGAGGCCGACGGCGAGGAACTCTCGGTGCGTGACACCACGGATCTGCTCGAAGGCACCGAGTGGGAGATGAACCTCTCGAGTGTAAACACACACCTCGAAACCCTTCGAGACAAGGACGCCGCAACGAGGCGGGACGCAGATGTTTTCATGTATTCACTGACTGATCGCGGCGCCGCTGGTGCCGAACGAGCAGTGGAAGAAGTCGGCGAGTCAAAGATCCCCGACTTCTAGTTCCTCCACCAATTGATGACGGTTCTCTACTCCTCCAACAACCCGATAGCATTCTGCGCGGGGACATCCTCAACGTGGCAATTGGAAGGGAGTTAATTTCACAAGGAGAAGCGTTTGGGGAGGGAATTAACACAGATGGGGCGGTGTTCGGACGGTTGGTGGCAAGGAAAAGACGGGAGGCAACCGATTTACTCGACAACGGTGTCGTTCAGCAGGAGCAGATCCTCTCGTAGGTCGTCCTCGTCGTAGTCGGGGTTCCCGTACTGGCGGACGTATTCGACCATTCGGTCGCCGATGATGTCCACCAAATCGTCATCTCGTTGAGGCTTGCGATTGAGGAAGTCGACAAGGCCCCCTTCGATGGTCGAATTCTCGATATGCGGCCACGAGAGTTCGGTGTCGAGGTCGATTCGGAGGGAATAATAGTCTTCCCACGAGTCCACCCGACCTGGCCAGTGGTTCTCCCACGCACCGTCAGAGAGTTGGCCGAGGAGTTCGTGGATCCATAGCGCGGCAAGGCGTTCGTTCGGGAAGAAGATGCGCCCCGTTCCCCGCCGATTACTTTCGTTGAACTCGATGATGCGTTCCGCGAGGTCGTCGTCATCGATGCGTTCCGCAAGGTTGTCGGTCATACACGTTCAAACACCAAGTAACAACTTAATACTTGTGGTTAACTCAGGTCAGTGAGCGGTGTCTGTAGCCCAAGTTGCCGACAAACACAACCCTGGTTGAAAAGTACGATCAGCTATGCCACATCCAATTAATCGAGTCGTCAACGCCGGCATTATGGCAGGGAACAAAATGACCGATCGCCTATCCACTGTGTCCGGTGACGACGCGAGACGTAAGTCGACCTTCTTACGGTTGATTCGCAGTGACGATGTAGCGAACGAATTTGGTTACAAAAAACCTCACACGAGCGTCCATCACCGTCTTTGCGGCGGGTTGAACGCCCACTCACTTCTCGTGTTTCCAACCAACATCCAAGACGATATCGTGGAGGAGTATTCGATGGGAACGAACGCGAACACCGTCCCCGACGACGCATCAAAAGTGGAAGAAGTGACCCATACCCTGTGCAACGCAGCCATCGATAACTACGCTGATCTTTGCTCTGAGGGCTCTATTGATGTTTCAACGCCGACGACGCGAACGATCAACCCCGTCGAAGGCGCCCTCGATGAACTGATCAATAACAACGAGATGTTAATCGTCGTCGAAAACCGCGTTCGCACCGACGACCACGTCTACCGCCACCTCCTCGCCATTGGGTTTGACGAGCTGGCCGCACTGGCCAATGTCGAAGACGAGCACGCAAAGGAACTCGAGGAAGGATTACTGACATCCATATCTATTCTTTCGAATGGCACGGAATTCATCAAGGAAGCTCCCGAAGACGAAGCTCCGGTTACGAACATTCAAGCAGAAATCACCGTTCGACACGCCGAGGAAGCACCGTGGATTTCCGGGCTTGGAGAAGCGGCTCGCTACGCCGGTTGTCGAGTTGACGCCGTCACCGGCGAAGAACTCGGCATTCTCGTCGGTACCCTCAGCGACGGATTCGACCGCGAACAACTCAGCCCGATACTTGATGGATTGCCAGATGAAAACCGCGTGGTGGAGGATGGAGTCGAAATGGAACTCGTGAGTACATTTACCGACGTGCTGGGAATCATCATCTATCAACTTACGGGCGTGGGCATAGGACGAACAGAGATTCAGAATCTCGAAGGGGACTTACGGTTGTACCGGTTCAATCGGGAGTTCGATGTCCTTGAAAGCGACTACATCGTCGTCCACCTGTTCAAACTCGAGTTCTTCAACGATGACGCCGCCTACATTATGTTCCTCCTCAACTCAGACGCTCTGCACACCTTCACCGACACCGATCGCGACGACTGACGAAGAAGAGTCAGAAGACGACTATTCGGAGGGGCGAGTGCCCCGGCAGTCAGGGAACGAAATGCAACCCCAGAACGGAGAGCCGTCATTAGAGTTCTCTCGCTCAATCATCGCCTCACCACAGCACGGACAAGCAGGGTTGCCTTCGACCGGCGTCGTGTGGTCACAGCGCGGATAATCAATACAGCCCCAGAAAGGCGTCCCCTCCTTCTCGCGCCGACACTGGAGGTTGCCGCATTCGCATCGCTTGAAGTCACGCCGCTCTATGGCTCCTTTGACCTGTTCGATGTCGGGGCGAAGGTTCGACTGCCACGTAGGGATTCGCTGCGTGTGTTCGGTGTCAGGGACGGCGACAGGATAGGCTTTCTCGCCATCTTGCGGGCGGTACATCCCGACGGTGCGGATGGCGTCTCGCCCTTTGTCGCGGGCCTCACCGCAGTGAATCGAGGAGTAGATGCGAATGATCAACTCTCCGCCTTCGAAGTCGTCGTCGATAATCGCTTCGTAAATGCGTTCGTTCGACCAACTGTACTCCTTGGGCGTGAAGACGATGCTGAGGGCGACGGCGATTTTTGCGAGGCCACGTTCGAATTCGTTACGGTCGAAGCGGTGGAAGTTGCGGTTAGACTGTGCGACCTGGGTGTCCTGGTGGGTTTCTGGGGCGGACATTGTGATTCTCCTCACCCCAACAGACTACACTGACATACTTAATACTTGTGCTTAATTAGAAATTGAGGTCACCTTCGAAATCCGTCATCGGACTCCCGATCAACCGGCAAGCGAACCCGCTCACGGGTTGAAAATCGACTTACCAACGATCTCCCTGAACGCTCCCGGTCACCGTCTTCCTCGGCAGAACCAGGGACAGAAGAAACACCACCGACGCCACCGTCAAACGGCACCATCCACGTGACAAAGTTCCAAAGAACGATGCCGAGACCCCACAAAATCCCGATTGCATACCCAATGACCACGGCAACCGCTATCAATCCGTGTTGGAACACCGGGAGGAATCCACCGTACGCGAACCAAGCCGTCCAGATGCCCACAATGTTCGCCACGTGCGCGGACTCGTACGGGCCAAGCAGGATCCCGTAACTCACAACGATCGTGAGGAGCGTCGGAACCACCAGACTAACGATGGTACCCCGCGGGAACTCCCCGTCACGGTTAATGAAAAGAGCGGCGATGATGTTGCCGATGAGGACAAACGCTCCATAGGTTTCGATGCCGTTGACTACCCCCGGTTCCATTGTCTCACACCACAGTTATCCCCCGAGAAACTTGAACGCGTCCCGCATTGTCCCTCGAAGCCGGCGGCACGTCCTACTCCGATGTCGCTGCGGAAAGGGAGAGCATTTCACCGAGCAGGGTAAACGAGCGACCAATGGCCGACGAAATCGAGTGTGACGCTTGCGGCGGGCGGCACGAAGTGATGGAGTCGCTCCCTGGGCGGTTGCTTGACGCGAACGAACTGACGGCCCTCGAGACCACAGATAGAGTCCTGTACGCGGGGCCGACATCGATGGAACACGATCCAGAGCAGAGCGCACTGCTCACTCCGATGGCCGTCGTTCAGACGCGGAAGCGAACCGTCATCGCATCCTTTCACGAGGATGAGGGAGTGTGGTGCATCACCGAGGAGACGGACACGCCCGACGACAATCCACGGAAGTTTGCCGCGTTGGTGAACGAGATGGCGACCCATTGCGTTGAGGATGGACACCTGTGCGTCAAGGCGTGGTGTGCAGAGAACGAGAACGGTTCGTTCGTTCCGGGGATGGGGGTCGAAGGAGATTCGACAGCGCACGCAGAGGAATGAGTCGATCGACGCCACCCGATTGAACCTTGCCGCCGGCGGGCAGTATGCAAAACGTTATGACACTCTGTTCTCTTTGAACGACTGAAGCAGGATGAGCGCGATCGAGAAGTGCGAACCCCCGACAGTAGAAGCCCTCATAGAAGGGATGGCAGTCGCGTTCTCCGTGGAGAACGACGACTCGTCTGTTACTACCCGGGCGTTCGTCGACGGCTACACGTACCGCAACCTGGACGAAACCGGCAACGAGTACCCTCGTCGAATCGAGTGTGTCGAATATCATAGTGGCTCAGAAGGAGAGGCGACGAGAACTCGGTGGAAGTTCGACCCACTCAGTCACCGCGTCTGGTGCAAGGCACCTTGCGACGACGAATTCGAACGAGCGGGCAGTCTCGTCGGGTTCGAACTGTCCCCCTAACCAACAACATCCAGGGAAGCATAAGTATTAAGTAACCACTGTGCGTTGGTCAACTCGAAGAGATGTTCACCGCTACCCGCACCCGCCACGACCAATACGTCATCGAACCCGACGATTCCGGCAATTTCACCGCCGAAATGGACGGCGAACAGATCGAACTCCTCCTCGTCGCCGACATCAACGATATGGCGGAACACCTCACCAATCGCGAACTCCGCGAGATGGATTTCGGCGACCACGTGTTCACCGTCAACCTGCAGATCGTGCCGACCGCCGACAGCACCAAACCTGCCGCCAAAGACAAACTCGCCTCCACCTACGGCGCCAACCGAGACGAGTTCACCCCGGAGATGACGGTGGGATACGGGAGTGGCATCCCCATCGACCCGGAAAGCGTCACGGACGAGGAATCCCCGGCCGCTGACGATCTCGACATCGAATCCACGGGCAAACAGGTCTCGTTCACCAGTTGGGAAGACGCCGAAAAGTACGTTGAGAACCACATTCCTGGCAAGGCCCCCGCCATCGCCGGACTCGTCGGGTTCTACCTCGACAGGCCGATCAACCGCATCGGAGAGACGGGTTGGGATCGCCTCCGCGAACTGGCCGTCAATCCCGACTCCCGCAGCCTGGACGCCGCTATCGACCGGCACGCCGCGGACTAGCCGCCTTCTCAGAATCTGAGAGAACACTTGCACGGTGGAGTCGGAAGGTTGTGAAACCCTGTGAAAAACACTTGCACGCCGGTGGGGGTGCCGCCAGTTTCACGTGCATATCCGCGTGAAGCGGTTGGTGGTTTCACCTGGTAAGGGTCTCAATCTCTATCTCCGACTCGTCGTATTCCGTCCCGTCGAATACATCTCCGATACGCTCCTCGTATTCGTGGATGTCCTCGATGTCGCCGTCTTCGGCAAGGAACTCTTCCTGCAACTCCGCTATTTCACGCTCCAAACGCTCCTCGTCGGTTTCTTCTGACGATTGCTCCCCGTCGTCACTCCACTCGTTGAACGCAGCAGTCACCAACCGCCCAATGACCCTCAGTCCGTAGTAGACGGCCAGTGCGAAGAGAAGGGCACCCAAGAGGCCGAAAAGCCCGGTCAGGTATCCGACGAACCACGCGCCAAAGAACGTCGCATAGCCAAGCAAAGTGACGATGTCCTCCTCGTCATCGCCCTCGTCAGGTGCTTCACTTTCGGATGCTTCGACCTGAGAGTCCTTCTCAGAGTTTGACTCGGATGTCTGGTTGACAGTCACGGAACTGCCTTCGGTGTCGGTAGAAGTGGACTGCTTCTGGACACTTCCCTCTGAAGAGAAGGAAATACGGATCCCTGGCCCAGTTAACTCGACATCTACATCAGATTCGATGACCGTTCCATCGGGGAACCTCACCTTTTCAGTGGCCGGTTGGCTCTCGATATGGGTTCCGTCAGCAAGCGTAATCTCCTGAGTAGCAGGCCCCTCTTCGATTCGCGTGCCGTCGTCGGCTTGGAACGTAAGAGAGCAGACGCCTTCATCAACGAAACCGTCACGACGAGTGTATGTGTGTTTCTCGCCGTCAACGACCATATCCACCCTTCCACGATCCGTAAGGGTTCCCTGCACGGTGACGGTTCGCTCCCCATTGCTCACCTCGTAGGACTCCATCTGGTTGTGCTATCTTCTGACAGCGAGAGAATCCCGCCGTTTACGGCGGGCGTGAATCGCGTCACTCCACGACGCATTCCGCCGACTGCAAACGGCAAACACTCAATCTAATACAAACAATTAACTTACATCACGCCGTAGCAATAAGTGCAATTCGCGGGGAGAGAGTCCCTCTGAGAAACCGAGGGTCGATGACTCGCCGCGAAGCGGGGCTCGCGTGGCAGAGCCACTAAGACACCGTCGAGAGCGAGGGACTCCCGCTTCGAGAGACGGGCTCCCAATGACAACGCGTCGTCTAGCAGTCCGAAGCTGCGGGGACGACGTGGATGACCTCGACGACGCACACGTCTTGAAACCTCAACTCGGTCTGTGACCGAGTGTTCCACCTGTGGTGGAAGCCCGCGCCGTTCACGGCGGGCGAGGATGTCACTGTCGGCCTTCTTGCCGCATAAACACTCCTTCGGCACGAGGAAGCAGCCCTTCGAATCGGAAACACTTCTAGACGGCCTCGTCGCACTCCTCGCCGTAGAGAACGTGGAAGCACATCAGAGTGAGGCAGACGTACCAGAACCCAATTCCGAACGCGACTGCGGCACCGAACTGCGCGCCGGCGGTCAACTCAATGGTCAACCCCGCAACCTCCAACAATCCAACGAATCCAGCCAACATCACCTCACCAGTGACCGTAATGACGGTGGCGGCCAGGACGGAAACCGTCTGGAGTGGTTCAGGCGCCGCGAGTTCAACGCCAGAGAACAGGGCGGTGATGAGGCGCGGTACTGCATACGGAAGGACGAGGAGGAGCGGGATGGCGAGGGCCACCCAGTCGATGCCAAGTTTATCGCGCAGTTCCTGGTGGCCGTCCAATATTGGGCGCAGGGCGACGGTCACAGCCCACCCAAGCGGGAGAAGCAGGTAGACCGCGATGAAGAAGTTCAGGACGAGTGCAGGCGTCGCCATCACGGACGGCGAACTCCCACTTTCAACGAACAACGGGAACGTGTACGATCCACCGGCGAAGTGGGAGAACAGGACGGTCATCACGACCGCTACCACGTACGTATTGAGCAGTGTCAACTGGTCGATTTCCTCAACCCAACAGTCGACTCCGGTTCGCGACGTGTGACCGCCCATCCTTACTTATCAGTAGTCCGAACAATGGTTTACAATTTTCTGCCGAACGGCGTTCAACGTGGGCGGCGCAGATCAGCACCCCCGGCCCAATCCAACAGAATCACCGTTATCAAAAAGGTGGGCAAGATCAAAAACAGCGACAGAACGCCGTACGCAATCACCGACGACACCGCCAACGGGCCCACGAACACAGAACCTGCAACGCCCGCTACCAACGCGGAAAGAACCGTGATTGCAGTGAAGGATCGGTCGTCAAAATCAAGCGCGTGGCTATGCGGACTTGATTCGGGATCCCGTCGAGGCTTGAACCACGGCATCCAGAGCAACGCGAACGCCGCTCGCGCAACAGTGGTTTGGAACCATGAGAAGAACAGCGGGCGCGTGAACTCGACCTGACGCCCATTGAACGAAACGGCAACGCGTTCAGTTTTTTCACACGGTGGGGTGACGAGCCGCCATTCGCCGTCAACATCGACAACAGGAACCGAGGTTAAACTGGCGAAGTCACGGATGTCGACTCCACACCAACGGCACAACCGGACGAGCGGTTCCGATCCGTCTCTCGTGTTGTCCGGCCACGGCAGATCAAACTCAACCTCATCTCCCTCAACCTCCACAGTGATGACCAACCACTGATCCGAACGGTGGACATCGGCCACCCGCGCTGTTGCGACCGGAGATTCGAAGTTAAGAGAGACATCCATATAGATATCCACGTCAGTCTCCTTTTCCTCAAACTTGTCGTCCTTACGGCGCAACTGCTCTTCGATGTCGACGATGCGTTCAGCGCGGCGTTCAACGGTTGCGTCCGTTTCGCCCTCGTCTGACCGATGCGTTCTCCGTTCCACGCTGGCTTCCATTCACCCGCCTGTTTGCTCCGGAGGCAGTTGAACGTTCGAATTGATCCCCTTCGATGTGGCGAGAAGCCGTCCGTCCGTGGGCTTTTCTCGGCCACGCTCCGAGACGGTGGTGGACACCGGATGGGAGACCAGTCGAGAGTGAACGCAGTCGACCTCTTCTGTGGGCCAGGCGGAGCCTCCTGCGGTATCGTACAAGCCGGGGCGGATCTCGTCGCAGCCGTCGACGCGGACGAAGCAGCCATCGAAACGCACGCAACGAACCTCCCCGGCGAACACATCCAACACGACCTCCGCAATATCGACCCGTCAATTCTCCCCATCGACCCTGACGATGTCGAATACGTCCACGGTTCACCGCCGTGCCCTGGGTTCTCCGTCGCCAAACAGGAGGCACGCGACCTTGGCGATGAGCGGAACGAATTGGTCTGGCGGTTCGTCGAATGGGTGGACGCCCTCCGCCCAAAGGTGGTGACGATGGAAAACGTCAAAGGAATGGCAACCATCGCTGACCACTTCCTTGACCGACTGTGCGGCCACGGGCGCGACGGCGGGTCACAGGCGACGCTCACGGGCGACATCGCTCACAGCGATGAACCGACCGACGGCTTCGCAGACATCGGTTACGAGGCGCGCTGGCGGGTTCTCAATGCCGCCGACTACGGTGTGGCGCAGACACGAGAACGGCTCTTTCTGGTAGCCGTCAGAGAAGATGTCGGCCCACCTTCTCGTTGGTTCCCGGAACCAACGCACGGGCCTGGAGAGTATCGCAGTGCTCGTGACGCCCTCGAATCGGTAGCAGACGACATCGAGCCAGGAATGTGGCTCACCAGTCAGCAGAACGAACGGCACCAACTCGAGGGGAGGAGACCGATGCCTACGGTTGACGAACCGGTGGCGACGATTCGAACCGGAACGACACCGCTGTTATTGCCGGCGGAAACCGAACCTGACGAAGCGTTCGACCGTGGGAGGCGCCTCACCACGAGGGAAATTGCGCTCCTACAATCGTTTCCCGATGACTACGAGTTCCACGGCACGAAGACTGAACGAATCCGCCAAATCGGCAATGCTGTGCCACCGCGCCTCCAACGTCACGTCAGCAAGAACGCGGTAGAGATCTGTACCAGTGGGAACAGTTGTTATTGATCCCTTGTTATACGCTGAACAAGCGAAATACCACGGTCTTCAGGCCGTGGATACGCGCCGTCACCTGGGAATCACTCCACGTGATGCAGCCAATCTGAGATTTGAATGCTAACATTGAACTGGGTAGGCGTCATACCATAAAGTAGGAATCGGGTTGGGAACAGAGCGATTCCCGCCAGTCCTACGATGACGGCTTGTCCACCCCAAGCAACCAAGCAGTAATCGGAACCAGTTGATGACCGCCCGATTCTTCTCTGAATCGGTCGCGGAGTTGACTGCTGCAAGCACGACGAAAAGTAACTCCGAGTCCGTTGACGTTGACTCGACCCTCGCCGGGCAAAAACAACCACGAAGGTCAGACGATGCAGAGGATAGGAGTACCAGGGGCTTGGCACTCCCAGCAGTCCCACCCGCCACAGTCCGTGAACCCCACGCGGATTCTTACCGTGTCGGGGTTCGGTGGAACTGTAAACCTGAAATCTCCAACGCTCAGGATTCCTCCGTGTTTACGCGGAGGAGGATGTCAACCACGCTCCCCATTCCCTTTCTTCTCGATACGGCGGCGTAGCCTGTCGGTGAGTTCTATTCGATGTTCGCGGCCTGACGGCATATGGTGAACAGCGTAGATGTCTGTCGGTTCGGTGTCGTCATCTCCAGTATGATTGGCGAGCGCCTCGACGACGGCATGACGAAAGCCCGTAGCAAGCACTGTATCGATGTGGTCGAAGTTGGGGTATGTGTCGACTGCGTACTCCTCGCAGTCGTCAGTCAGATCGTTCACACGTCGCGGTAGGACGATTCCAAAGAAAAGGACAGTGGGTCAATCGTCGTCCGACGAACTGTTCAGTCCGAAGAGGATGGTAGCGACGAGGAACTTGAACGACACTTGTGCCTCGTACGACGCCGGCAATTCCACCCAAACAGTCATTCCCGCGTGGTATACCAGGAACAACACAGGGACGGCGATGAGGAGGAGGGCGCCGAGGATTATCACGAAGAACAGCGGCTCTTCGATGGCGATGATGGCACCCAGCACAACCGTCAGTAAGTAGTTGAGAGCAGCGACGCCGATGATGATCCAGAACGCCCAGGAGATAACGGTGAAACTCGGTTGGGGAATCCACGCGAAAATCGTACTGGCCACTCCCGCGGCGATTACGATGTACGAGATAAGGGCCACTACGTAGCCTAGGATCAAAACGACGGCAGTAGCTCCAATTGCGGCGGCGAAAGATGACTCACGGGCTGATAGGAACGCTGACAGACTCACGTACCCGGTGGTAACGGTCGGCGACAAGTAAGGATATTGTCTCTATGCCTCGCAGAGGGACAGCAGATACATTGAACGCCGTCGCTCAGTGGGTTGCACTAAGAAAATATTCGTTTCGGAAAGGTGTCGCCCGCCGCGTTGGAGGACGACCGTTCCGTATTCGGAGTTCGAAAGCCGCCCGTTACAGGCGTTCGACGTTAGTCGCGCGAGGGCCCTTGGGGGCGTCCTCGATGTCGAACTCGAGTTCCTGTCCTTCTTCGAGATCCGGGCCGCCGATGTCCTCCATATGGAAGAAAACGTCGTCGTCCGCGTCCTCAGTATCGATGAAACCGTAACCGCCAGTGTCGTTGAAGAAATCAACAGTTCCGTTTGCCACTGTAACCACTCGTAGTCGTGGACAGGGATAAGGGCTCCGACGAAATCCCCTCGTCCGACACAGCACGTCACTGGAAGAGGGTGCGACTACGAAGCAACCGCCGCATATAGATATCGAGTTGGTTGCTGTCAGTGTGCCCGTTGCACAACGGCGGATGGCACGTGTAGCCCCCGGGCGGGAACTCCGCGGGATCGATGTCCTGGTGCTGACACGAACTGTATCGTTCGCGTTCGTGTTCGTCGAACTCGTGGGCCTCACGGAGCAGGGCGCGATGGTCGGTGATTTCGTACTCGGCGAGCGACTCGAACTGCTCGGCGAGCGGGTTTCCGATCTCTCGGTCGTCGTTGCCAGCGCGCTTCTCCTCGATGAACATCTCGATGGTATCGATGTCCCATCTGTCGAGCAGATCGTCGGAAGCTTCCTCCTCAATGAACCGCTCGAAGTCAAGGGACGGGAACTCGCGGGTGTCGCGGATGTGTTCGGCGTACAGTGCCGCGCGGGCGGTGTACAGATTCCGCTTGATCGTGCGGTCGTCGCCATCTCGGATGTACTTCTTGTACATCTTCTTGGTGAACGACTGGTAGTGGTTGAACAACTCGATTGCGTTGAAGTGGTCGTTCATATACGCCCGGATCTGCTCGATGATCGGGTGCGTTCGGTAGGCAATCGGGGCGTTCAACGCCTCCATAATCGAGGGGTTGTTCTCCGCCGCCAACTGCAGGAAGCGACGGGCGTCCCACCCCTCAAACTCGGCAAGCTCCGGGTCGATGTCCGTGCGCTCGGTGAGCGTCTCCAACTCGGTGCCTTCCCCCTTGATCGACTCGAGGTAGAAGGCGTTGGTGGCGTACTGCGTGAGGGGTTGGGTGTAGATAATCTGGATGTCCCAGTCACTGCCCTCGTTTGCGAGGCCCCAGGAGTGACTCCCGGTGTTCCATGACGCTATGATCTTGATTTCGTACTCGTGTTCGATCGACGCGAGGTATGCGTCGATGTCCTGGTGTGTTGGCTTCATACGGTGAACTATATGTACCTGGCAAGTTAATACTTGTGGTTTATGATGGGTGAAAGAGTAGCCCACTAGGCTTGGCCAATAGCGGTCGCTGCTACGCGATTCGAACGTTTTTTCACGGCGGCGAACGAACTCCGACCCGAATGTCAGCAGGCAATGCCGCTTGCCTCCACTCGTGGCTCTGCGATTTCGCCGAATACTCCGATGTCCCCGTCACGCTTGACGGTGACGAAGTGACCATTCACCACTCGCAGTACGCCAAGTACCCGCTTGAACGCGCTGCGAGGGCCATCCACGATCACCTCACGTTCGACCCGAGCGACTACGATGACTACGATGGCTTCCGCGACGACTACTTCGAGTACGTCGGAGACGAAGCAAAGGAAGCCGTCGAAGGAACCCCTGGCCTGACCGTCGGCCTCCACGACCAGAAGCACTTCCGCACCGGCGAGTACATCAATGAAACAGACCTCTCCGGTGCAGCCACCGATCTTGTCACACTGTATGATGGCTTTGAACCGGCGGAGGACGCAGACCATCACTACGAACGGTACGGCGAAGGCCGCCAGGTTCCCGAAACGAAGGCGCAACTCGTTGCCGATTTGCTCACGGTGTACCACGTGAATCTCGCGGAGGAACTCATCGCTGACCGTCGTTTCTGTCTTTTCGACGAGGATTGGACGAAGGAGGAAGCCGACTACGGGTTGTTCGCGCTGCGCGATCTGATCGAGCGGCAGCACGGTTGGTCGGTGTTCGACGCGCCGGATCCATCGATGGCGACAGTCGAGGAACTGTGGTTGATTATGGAGGAGATTGGGTTCGAACCCGCCGTCAGGTGGACGTACGCACTGTTCGTTCTTCCGCACGGGGCGAAGCGGTACACGCCGGACGATGCATCGTTCCGTGAGGCTCGCGCCGGATTGGATCGGGCGTTCGCCAAAGGGATGGGTGCCACGGTCGATGATATGCGGTACGCCGCTGAAGACACGACTCGCGAAGAATTGGAGGAACACCAGGAGTTGATGCGCGAGCGGTGGGACGAACGGTTGGAGGAACGGGCTACCGAAGATTAACCCAAAGTATTATTATACTGCGCGTCGTCATTTTGACTATGAACGACGCTTCCGCCATCGTCGAAACGCTGGAAGGGATGCACGTTGCCGCCGCCCTGGCCGCACTCCGCAACGTCGCCGACGTCGAAGTTAGCGCGCCCGACGACTGGACGCCCGAAGAGGTCACTGTTACCCTCAGCGATGAGACCCCTGACTACACCGCGGACGTACTGGCGATCCACGGCTACCGCTACCGCCGCGCCACCGTCACGGACGGTAAGCCGACGATTACGTTCGTCCGTGACGAAACCGTCGAACGCCAGGCCAGAACCCTTGACGAAATGCTGGCTGGACACGACCTGAACGAAGTCATCGATCCCTCCTCGCTCCCCTCCGCGTAAACGATGACCGAAGATCCTGCGTCCGTCGTCCAGGCCGCTAACCTCAACGAGGTGTGCGACCCCCACACCGGTGATTGCGTCAGCGTCGCGGTCGCGATCGAGAACGTGTTCGGTGGCACTTTTGTCTGTGCATACGAGTCGCCGGGGGATGTCCGCCCCGTCCACGCGACGGTCGATGTGGACGGCGTGCTGATCGACGCCGGCGGGAGTACTCACAATGACGTACTGTACGAACTGGCCACCTCGGGGCTGCGCCCCGACGAGATTTGTGACGACCCGGATGCTCACGTCGGCCCGGTCAAAACGTTGGAGTCGAATCCCCTGTACGATGACGACATACGACGGCGCGCGGAAGAAGCGATTCGCTCCGAACTGGAGTGATTTCAGCCCTACCGACTCTGAATTGGCGTTCTTTTCATCGGGCCTGTCCTGAAATGTTCGTCGATCACCCCCACACCACTCCATAAAGCATAAGTTTTAAGTACCCACTCTCCATTAGTTGAGGGTGACGCATATGCCCCGCAAGAAGTACACCAAGCAAGACATCGTGACCGACCTTCAGAAGACCGCAGACGACCTCGACAAGGACGACCTGACGATGAGCGACTACCGCGAACACGGCGACATCTCGATGGGAACCGTCCTGGATCGCTTCGACAAGTGGAATCACGCGAAGCGAGCCGCCGGCCTCATCGTCAACGAGCAGGATGTCCCCCGCTCGCGCCTGCTCGGCGAGATGATGAACGTCCACGACGTCCTCGGCCGCGCGCCGACGAAAGACGATATGGACGAACTCGGCCAGTTCTCGTCCACCACGTTCCAGAACGAGTTCGGCTCCTGGACGGCCGCCCTTCGCGCCGCGGACGACCTGTTCGCCGCCTTCGACTACAACCCGGCCGAACACCGTCCCGCGGGTAACACGATGCCCGCCTGAAGCCGGCTGACTCACGCTACCGTCTCACCCCATCCCTTCTCACCCTTCACTCGACACGAGTGACCCCTCGTACGCTTCAGCCCATTCATCGCGCACCGCGTTCGGATCGCACGTCCCCGTTTCGTAGTACACTTCGAACTCCTCACTGTCGGGATTGTACCGGTGCATCTCCCACCCCTTCCTGTCGCGGCGAACCCACACCTCGAACACCGAATGCTTTCCATCCACCTTCGACCGTGCCCACGACCGGTAGTACCGACGCGCTTCCGCCTCGAATCGGTTCGTCTTCACCTGCACCAACGCGACGGGCAGGCCTGATTGAAGCCCCATAATGTCCGCGAGACGGAACGGGTCGCTGTTCCCGTACGCATCGACACGTTCAGCGCGATACAACCGATTCAAGATGTTGCCCGCTTGGCGTTCGTTCCGTTCCCCCTTCCGATGCGATTCGATGTCGTGGCTCGTCGGGCGAGTGGCGACCTCGATGAGAAGTTCGTCGCCATCAGTTCGATTGACAGTATCGATTCGACCGCCTGCAACCACTTCCCCATCAACGACAGCCACGGCGCAGGATCCATCCAACGTTCGCTCAACCCCCTCCATCTCCGAAACCCTTGCTTCCCATCCACCTTCAGTGCGAGAAACAACATCACCATCGAAGCAACGCCATCCGAATTCGTCTACGAGAACGATGCCGTCCCCACTGTGATCGAGTTCCAGGGTGTCGTTGTCGTTCATCGCCGGCGTTTGGTTCTGTTCAACCGTGTATCCCCCGGTTCGGAACGAAGCGATAAGCGACTATTCGTCGTCCCAACGCCGAACCGAGGTACTCCGCGTCCCATTCGCGTCACGTTCGATGACCCTGACCGTAGTGGCGAACGGATGCACATCGAGATTGACGCGGTACCGAGCCGCGTTCGCAGTTGAACAATCCTTGTCGACGTACCCCCTCCAAGAACGGGATTGGGCGATCAACACGGTGATCCGATCCTGATGCGGCGAGTACGTGACATCCTCAACGACAGGTACCTTGGATTCACCAACGTGGAGTGCGCCGTCGATGCGAACGCATCCGTCCTCGGGGGAAAGTTCAATTGAAGGATCCGATTCGATGTCAGTGGGTGTACCAACCAACCGTTCGAGTTCGACGGATTCCACGGGGCCGGGAGTCGACTTGGTGGAAAACATCCGGTAGGAGATGTAGCCCGCGAAAGCGGTTGCCAACACACCGAGTACTTTTCGTCCGTTCATTGTCAGTTTGTAACACCTCTACGTGGTTAGTCGTCGCGCCAGTAGTAGCGGTCAAGATCGGCGAACAGTTTCCCGCGGGGCCACTTGAAGCAGTCCCCGTATTCAGTACCGTGTTCGGCGTCGTAGCGTTCCACCGCATCGATCAGGTCTCGACCGTATTCGACGGCGGCGTGGATGGCGTCGTCCTCCGGTTTCGCGAACCACACCCACTCGGTGATGTAGTACCCCACGGCATCCATCTCGTCGAACTCGCCAGCGTCGAACATATTGGCGAACGCTTCGTACGCGCGGTGGTCATCGTCGTAGGACTGCTCGGGGGCGGCCCACCACGGCGGGTCTCGTGCGCGGACGACCTCACGACGGTCGCTGTCGGTGAGGTACTGCTTCTGTGGGAACGCTTCTTCGAACCGTTCCAGACCTAACTCCCGCCCGGTGCGGTCGAGGATGACCATACCCTCTTGCGGGATGTGGTGCATTTCAACGTCGGTAATGCGTGCTATTTCATCGGTGATCAGTGGGGCGTGGTACCCGTAGTCGATAGCGACGCGGTCGTCCTTCTCGATGAGCAAGCGCGCGAAATCGATGATGTCATCCCCCGAAAAGTACCCGCCGTTAACGACCTCTGAGATTGCTTCGTCGGCTCCGGGATCGTCGAGTGAGTCGATGCTGCGGAGGAGCGAAAGATGGTTGGCGTAGGTATCGCTGTCAACCTCTGCGGGCGAATACATCCGGGGCGTGTCGTGGTAGTAGAACCCCATCGTGGTGTTACCCCCATAGTCGATGCCGAGTTGCCGCCAACCGCGGACGGCTTCATCGCTGAGATACGTGATGCCTGCGGAATCGAACTGGGCGATGTACTGTGATACCTCCTGATCGACCTGGAAGACGGCAGTGAGGTCATCAGTGAAGTGGATCTCGACGGCGGGGCCATCGTCGGTGATGAACGGCGTCATATCTTCGGTGGACAGATGGACGGTCGTCGTATCAGAAGCATCGTTCGTCCCTTCGTACCACGCGACGGACTCCTCTCGTCCCATTCGCCCGTAATACTCAACGGGATCATCCGGCTGCCACCGACTACGGTCGACCGACTCCACAAGCCCGGTGTACGTTGAGTTCCACTGTACGTCGATGAGGCCTTCGATGTGGCGCAGTTGTTTGTCGGGGAGGACGACTTCCTCGGAGAGGTCGTCTGCGGCGTCCTGGACAGTGTACTCGTAGACGGGTTCACCGTTGAGGAACCGGCGCTTGCGCTCCTGCTGGACGAGGGCATTGACTTCCTCAGTCTGCTGAAACATCAACTCGAGAACGCCGGCGGCACGGCAGTCCAGGTCAACGACAATCTTGTCCGATGAAATATCTACGAACTCGGTTGCAGTCGGCATCACAGCGGTCGATCTACGGTCGGAGCCGCACACATAAAAGCGGCGCAGTCAGTGCAGCCAACTAACTCACTCCTCGAAGCATCTCCCACTGCAACGGAAGTTCTTCGGCCGTCGGCGTCAGGTCGTGAGGCGGTACTCCGTGCCGTCAACCTTCCCAACGATGTAGACCTCTTCTACGTCTTCGACAGTCGCGTTGAACGTCTCGATCACATCATCGATGGCGGATTCGGGGATGCCGTAAAGGTGGAAGACTCCGTGAGGCGGGATGAACTCCTCCATATCGTACGCATCCTCGTCGAGGCGGTCGACGAAGATGGCGCGGAAGAACCGAGCCTCAACGGTACCGCCCTTGAATCCGATTTCGTAGAGCGTCTCGTCGGCGTCGTCGGAGTTGAGCGGGTTCTTGTCTTCGCGGACGTTCGGGTGGTCAGTCGGATCGTCAATCTCCTCGTCGGGAGTGGTCGCGGTGAGGTGCATCGTCGTTCCAACAACTCCCATACACCCACTTAAAACTAACTGTTTACTGGGTCTGAAGTCCCTTCAGACAGCTTCAGACACCATTTCCCAGTCACAACCAAACAAGCGAAGATACCCCCACCGACCAACGACCAGCAGCCGGTAAAGCCGTGAGCTTTTGCACCGATCGTCTCGTACCACCGTGTAGAGCGTGATCATCTGCTCCAACTGCGAGACGGCGCAATTCCTGCAGATAACCCAGAGCCGCGTCTACTTCGAGAACGACGAACCGAGTGAAATCACTGAGAAATACGAGTGTACGTTGTGCGAAGCCACCGGGAAATACGAGTACAGCAAACACGACCACGAAGACGACGATGTTGGGGACGTAACGGGTGACATCGAAGTGGATCAAGAAGAGTCACCGCTGCGAGCGTGAGCAGCACAGAACGACTCGCAACTACCCTCCGAAATCGGGGCGAGATACTTCCCTATCTTTCTCCTCTCCGTGGATGTCGTATGGATACTCGCCGGTGACACATCCCATACAGAGATCGTCCTCAGATCGTCCCACTACTTCCGCGACAGCACCAGGAGAGAGGTAGCGAAGACTGTCCGCTCCAACTTCATCTCGAATCTCCTCAACGGATCTCCCGGCGGCAATTAACTCCTCGCGATTCGCCATATCAATTCCAAGGAAGCACGGAGCAGTGATTGGTGGCGCGCCAATGCGAATGTGTACCTCTTCAGCTCCGAAATCACGAAGGAGGCGGACAAGTTGCGTCGACGTGGTTCCCCTGACGATGCTGTCATCGATCACCGTGAGCGTTCGCCCCTCGATCACGTCACGGATGGGATTGAGCTTCAACCGGACGGCGCGCTCACGTTCGTCCTGACTCGGCATAATGAACGTTCGACCGACGTACCGGTTCTTCATTAACCCCTCTGTGAACTCGATGTCTACACCGTCGTTGGCGGCTGCCTCAGCGTAGCCCGAAGCGAACGCTCGTCCGGAATCGGGAACCGGAAGTACGACATCCGTGTCTATGCCGTGGTCGTGCCAAAGCCGACCGCCGAGGTCACGTCGAGCCTCATAGACGAGCCGCTCATCAATCCGCGAATCAGGGCGGGCAAAGTAGACGTACTCGAAGAAACAGTGTGCCGATGTCTCCCGATTGGTTAACTGGTAAGAGTCGAATCCATCACCATCATCCGAAAGCACGACGAGTTCTCCAGGGCGGACATCACGGACAAGCTGTCCGTCGAGTGCGTCGATAGCGGCGGATTCGCTAGCGATAACGTAACCGTCATGAAGTTCGCCGATACATAGCGGACGATTCCCGCCGGGATCGCGAACACCGATAACCGTGTCATCGTAGATAATGGTAAGAGAGTACGATCCGTGAATCCGGTTCATCGTCTGCTTAACAGCCCTCACCAGGTCTGATTCCAGAAGGTTGCGCGCAAGATCGTGAGCGATGACCTCGGTGTCACCGTCGCTCGTGAACGCGTGTCCCTTCTCGGCAAGATCACACCGTACCTTGTCTGCGTTCACGAGGTTGCCGTTGTGCGACAGCCCCAATGCACCGCTCTTGAACGAGACGGAGAACGGTTGAGCGCAGTCCTTGTCGACGGAACCGGACGTAGGGTAACGAGTGTGTCCGATTCCCGCCGATCCAGCCAGTGCCTCGAGGTCATCCTCGTCGAACGCCTCGCCGACGAGCCCCATCTCAACGTGGCTGTGTTGCTGGAACCCGTCGTGGGTGACGATTCCCGCCGACTCCTGTCCGCGGTGCTGGAGCGCGTACATCGCGTAGTACAGTGGCCGCGAAACCTCACGGCCGGCGAGTGAAATACCGACGACACCGCATTTCTCGGTCATACCGGTTGGGGTCAGTTTCCCCTCCCTCCCGTCAGTCATGTGTTTTGGGAAACGACCGCGACCGGTAAATGTTCCACGCCACTTCGAAAAGAGGAATCAATCTTTTCGTATAACTGCCTCTCACAATCCTGCGATTCCTCCGGTTCCCACGGGGGCGGAGCGGTATCCCGTTCCGCAAGGTCACTACACCCGCGAACGGTGCCGGGAACCTCCTGATACAATCGACCGACCAACCACCTCTTTCCCACGAGTTCGATTCTTTGGTAAGCCCACAAGACTCCGATTTCCGCGGGGAAGATGAGAGACACCCCCGGTGGGGGTTCCTGACCGCCTCGGCAGCAGGCAGGCAAACGCATTTGAGAGAGCGCGATCCTTCGCCATATATGACGCAAAATACAACGCAACTGGATCCACACGACGCGGCAAACGTGAAGATGGTACGCGCACTTACCGATCCGATCATCTCACCCTATCCAGACGCGACGCCCGACGAAGATACGGCATTCGTTCAAGCAGTGACGCCAGCTCGACTCTCACAGGTGCAAGAAACAACAATCGATGAGCGGATCGAACTGGCGACGTGGCCAGAGACAGCAATCTACTGCCTGACAGCGGCCACTCACAACGCGGCGTGGGCGCGGGGCACGGGACACGATCTGTGCATCGTCTCGTTCCGCGAGGCACTCGAACAGTGGTTGCCCGAACATCGAGACCACCCATTCCTCAACTCTCTCAACCTCGAAGTAGATCTCGTGGAACCGGATCGAAGGCGGTTGAACCGATTGCGGAAAGCTATCAAGCGCACTCGAGACGAGGTGTTCCTGGAGGAGACCTATCCCGAGATGGAGACCGAGACACCGAAGTCCTTCTGGAAGCCAGACGGGCCGCTGGTTGCGGACATCGCCAACGAACTCGTTGATGGATGATTGACCGATGACCTTGCCTTCAGACTTTGATGAGGTCGCAGGGAAGGTTGCTATCGAAGTGTTTTCACTCTCCGTCGGGTTATGAGTTGATGACGATTCACGAATGGGAGACATCGAGGTCTTTGAACAGGCGACGGACGAACTCATCGAGGCCGCTGACCCAATCTGTGAGAGTGACGACGGAAAGCAAGAAGAGTCGGACGACTCCCCAGGCAAGGTAATCGGCGACCTGATCCAGGGAACGTACGGCGATTATGTGGCGGGAGAGGTCAAGGACGTGTACGTCGACCGCGAGGACAAAGAGGTGAAAATCGATGTGAGCATCCCCGGACACGGTGACACACGGACGTGGGGATGGGATCTCGGCCCGATGGACGATGAGACCAACTTCGTCCGCATCCTCCGAGATCATGGTATCGAACCGGACGAGCCTCAAAAGTTGGTCGGCCAGCACGTCCTCGTT
>LKMJ01000725.1_pt1 | contig 26732 bp, 27 predicted proteins | sample 643391 | NCBI WGS metagenome assembly LKMJ01 (sample SAMN04112250, study PRJNA286221) | soda lake metagenome | biome: soda lake; feature: Kulunda Steppe; material: water; isolation source: sample PL-Br10 brine of Picturesque Lake | place: Russia: Kulunda steppe | collected 2010-07 | reverse complement strand
TCTGGGACGTCCTGTTTTGCGAGTTTGGCCAGCGCCTCGGCGGCGGCGACTTTCATGGCCTCGTTGATCTCTTTGGCCCGGACGTCCAAGGCGCCGCGGAAGATGAAAGGGAAGCCGAGGACGTTGTTGACCTGGTTCGGGTAGTCCGACCGGCCGGTTGCCATGATGACCGTGTCATCGCGGGCGGCCTTGGCCTGCTCGTAGCCGATCTCGGGGTCCGGGTTCGCCATCGCGAAGACGATCGGATCCGGCCCCATCGAGCGCACCATCTCCTCGTCGACGATATCCGCCGCCGACAGGCCGACCAGCACGTCGGCGCCCTCCATCGCGTCCGCCAGCGACCCCTCGGGGCGATCGCTCGCGAACTCTTTTTTGTGCTCGTTGACGTCGTCGGCCTCCGCGCGGGCCTGCGTGATGATCCCCGAAGAGTCACACATGGTGATCTTGTCGGGATCGACTCCGAGCGAGATGTAGAACTTCGCCGTCGCGATGGCGGAGGCGCCGGCGCCCGAGAGGACGACGTCGAGTTCGTCGATCGATTTGCCGGCGATCTCGACGGCGTTCAGAAGGGCCGCCCCGGAGATGATCGCGGTCCCGTGTTGGTCGTCGTGAAAAACCGGAATGTCCATCCGCTCGCGGAGTTCGGACTCGATCTCGAAACACTCCGGAGCCCTGATGTCTTCCAAATTGATCCCCCCGAACGTCGGCTCCATCGCGCTGACCGACTCGATGATCGCCTGTGGGTCGTCCTGATCGAGTTCGATGTCGAAGACGTCGATGTCGGCGAAGCGTTTGAAGAGCACGCCTTTGCCCTCCATGACTGGTTTGGAGGCCTGTGCGCCGATATCGCCCAGTCCCAACACCGCCGACCCGTTCGAGACCACCCCAACCATGTTCCCCTTCGCGGTATAGCTGTAGGCATCGTTGGGGTTTTTCGCGATCTCGTTGCAGGGGGCGGCGACGCCCGGCGAGTACGCCAACGACAGATCGCGTTGGGTGTTCGTCGGCTTTGTCGTCGAAATCTCTACCTTTCCCGGCGGGTCGATCCGGTGATACTCTAATGAATCTTCGTCGATTCCCATAGAGGTACTCCCGTCCAGTGGCCTCAAAAATCTACCCACGCGTTCGAGGTGTCCGATGGGGTTCCCGTTTCGAGTCATATATGTCGGTTCGGAACTGAGATCCGATCATGGACTTCCGTCGGCTTCTGCTCGTGACGACGGTCACGACGGCGATCACCGCACTTATCGGCGTGATAACCGCGACGACCGGCGCGGGACTGACCTGTGAAGCACGGTGGCCGCTGTGTGACGGCGCCGTCTTCGGTCTGTTCCCGGCGAACTTCATGTCCTTCATCGAGTGGTTTCACCGGCTGGTCGCGATGATCGCCGGCCTTTTGATCGTCGGATCGACGATCGCCGCCTGGCGTGGCGGCGGCGGCCGGCGTGTCCGGTTCGCGACGCTCGCCGCATTGCTTTTGACGCCGCTGCAGGTCGTTTTCGGCGCGTTCACCGTGCTCGTCTACGAGTTCGTCTTCGGATACTCGGTGCTCGTGTTGACGATCCACTTCGGACTCGCGGCGATCATCCTCGGACTTCTCGTGGCCGCGACGGTGTGGGCCTACAGCGAGGTGTCGGCAGTCACGACCGACGGCATCGAACGGGCCGGGGCGGTCGCGCTGTCGGGCTTTCCGGTCATGGTCGCGCTCACTCCGCGGCTGTTTTTCACCTTCGGCGAGGTCGTCCAGTTCGTCTACTACGGGCTCGGCTTCGCGATGTTCGCGGCGCTCGTGGTCGTCGCACTTTGGAGCTACGAGACGGGCCTCAACGCGATCGCCGGTGCCGGCGGTCTCGCGGCAGCACTCGTCATCGCACAGCTCATCGTCGCCAGACAAGCCTTGGGCGACGCCGGGCAACTGTTGATTCTCGGGCTTTCGTTTGCGGCGTTCGGGCTGACGCTGGCGGTCGTCTGGCGAGTCAAACGTCTCGAAACCGGCTCGCCGGCTGTGACGCCGACCGCGAGCGACTGATCGGGACTCTCATAAAAGCTCGTAGTTTTAAAAGAGTCGAGACACAGTGCCGAAAGACGATCGAGCTCTCCGGTTGGCTACGTGATCTCCGGAGATGCCGGAGCCAGCCTACTTTTTTGCAGCCGCGGCCCGGACCTCGCCCCAGCGCCCTTCGGACTCGAGGTGCGCCTGCAGCGTCTCGGCGTACTCCGCGACGAGCGCTTCGGCGTCGGCCAGCTTTCCCTCGTCGACGCTGTTGCCGCCGCTTCCGTCTCCACCCAGCCCGAGCGCGTCGCGGATCGAGCCGAGGAGCCCGCCGTCACCCCCGGACTCGGATCCACCGCCCGGCGCTCCCATCGGTCCCATGTTCGCGACGTTCTCGATCTCGGGCATCATCGCCTCCAGCTGTGCGGTGTCGGCGACGAGTTCCGCGTCTCCCTCGTCTTCGGGGTTTTCGATCTCGAAGGTGATCGCGGTCATAATGAGTCCCCACTCCTGTCTGGAGAAGCGGGAACTTTCGAGACGGGAGCTGAACTCGTTGTCGACCGCCATCCGGTCACCCACGATCATGTCCTGCCAATCACTCATAGCCCCGAATAGGGGCCCGAGGCTCATATATCGTGGCGAAACCGTCGGCGATCGCGATAGCGAACGGGCGGCTCGATACTGCCCGGCGGCCGCGCGGTATCCGGGACCGGACAGCGACGCTGTCGATCACGGGATCGCCTGGCCGCCCGTTCGTAATAAACCCCCGTCCCAGCCACAGTACATATCGCACGGAGTACACTCCCAGTGTACTTCGCCCGATCGAGTGTACGTCGTTTTTCGAACTCCTGGCTGATTTAGAACGCGTTCGCGGTGACGTCGATCTCCGCGTAGAGCGACTCCTTCATCGCGGCGTGGACGTGACAGATCCCCTCGCCGAGTTCGACGACCTGTTCGATCTCGTCGTCGTCGAGGTCGGCCTCGATCTGGAGGTGGAAACGGATCGCCGAGAGGTCGTCGCTGTCGTCGAGGTCGGCTTCGGCTTCGGCCTCGATCTTGCCGAGATCGATGTCGAGCTGGCGGTTCGCTCCGGCGCGGCAGGCGAAGCTGAAACACGACGCGTAGTCGGCGACGAGGACCTCGTTCGGCGTCGGGCCGTCCGAGCCAGTCGCGTCGATGCTGAGTTCGAAATCGCCCGCCCGGCTCAGTGCGTGATACTTCTCCTCGTTGGCTGTCGTCGTTTGTATATCGGCCATAGCGGATAGATACACTCGTCGGACGCATAAAAAGATACGGCGATCGGGGAAGCTGAAAGGCGTGTCCGCCGAGTCACTCGAGGGTGAACGACTCGTCGCCGTCGAGGATCACCGCTTCGGCTCCCGCGCCGGTGGCTTTGAGTTCGCGTTCGAACGTTTCCGTATCGATCTCGATCGGCGGGAACGTGTCGTAATGCATCGGCGCCGCGTAATCAGCGCCGACCCAGTCGGCCGCGATAGCGGCCTGTGCCGGCCCCATCGTGAAGTGGTCGCCGGCCGGCAGCGCGGCGAAGTCGGGTTCGAGGAACGGGCCGATGACCTCCCGCATTTCGGTCATCAGGCTCGTATCGCCGGCGTGATAGAACGCCGTGCTGTCCGAGTCGGCCTCCTGTGTCGGTTTCGTTTCCGAGATCACGTAGCCGGCCGGCATCCCCGCGGAGTTTTCGTAGGTCGATTCGATGCCGTTGGAGTGATCCGCACGCACCATCGTCACCCACGCGTCGCCGCACTCGGCGGTCCCGCCGAGGTTCATTCCCATCCCGGCGATGGCGTTCTCGAGGCCGAAATGCTCCTCGGCGTAGGTTGCAAGTTCCGGCGTGGCGACGAGCGTCGCGTCGGGGAACTCGCCGGCGTGGGCGACGTGATCGAAGTGCCCGTGCGTCAACAGGACGTAATCGGGATCGTCGACGTCCGCGGGTTCGAGATCCGTCTTCGGGTTGTCGAAGAACGGATCGATCAGCAGGTCGGTACCGTCGACCGTAACGTACCACGTAGCGTGGCCATGCCAGGTGAGTTCCATTGCAGGTGAGAACACTCGGCGCGTCGTCTTAATATTGGGTGTCTATCGGGGGGCGGTCGGCGAACCGGAGCGGCGGTGACCGAGCTATTCTCCGTCCAGCGGTTCGCCCCGACGGTCGATCCGCGTCGCCGGGAGCCCGGCCCGTTCGGCGTGTTCGCGGACGACGTCCTCGCTTTCGGCCTGATAATGACAGAACGTCCCCGTGACCCGGTCGTCTTCGTTGGAGAGCACCTCGGAGTCGACCCATCTGACCCCGACACCCTCCTCTCTGAGTTGTTTAAGAACGTCTCCGGATTTCTCCGCGGCAGCGTCCAAATCCGCCTGACTGATCGGTTCCTCGAGCGATCGGAGGATGAGGAAGTCCTCCAGGTCTTGATCGGACATATGCCTGTGAATTTGCGAGAGTTGCGATCTTAATTCTTTCCTCACAGGAAAGTTCGGGTGCCGAACGGTGACGCTCGGCGGGTTAGAGGAGCGTCGAGGGGGCTCCGAGCAATCCAGCGTTGACGAGAAGCCCGACCGCGAGGACGGCACCTATTATATAAAAGGGTCTGGCGTCGCGGGCGGGTTCACGGATCTTCTCCTCGTCGACGCCGCGGCTGGCCTTCGCGCTCCCGATCTCGACGACGGCCGCGAGCGCAAACCAGAGGGCCAACATCGTCAAGACCAGATACCCCCTCGTCGTTCCGGTGAGGCTCTCGACGGTATAAAGCGTGCCGGCGAGGTGGCCGCCGGTGACGAACAACAACAGCGCGCTGATCCGGGTTATCCACTGGAGCTTCGAGACGGCGCTGCCGAACGCGGCCGGGGAGAGCTCGCCGTCCATCGCGAGCGGCAACACGGCGGCGACGACGAACAGTACCGAGCCGGCCCAAAGCGCCGAGAAGGTGGTGTGGACGGTGTACATCGCGGTGTCTAGGACCATACCGTTCCCGCGGTCGGCACGAACTTATAAGCATCCGAATCGCGATGGGCAACGAGAACGCCCACCGCGGCGGGCGCGGTACGGGTGAACCTATACTCGGGATACTATCCGAGCCGGTCGATCGCCCACTGGACGTCCTCGGGCGTGTCGACCCCCTCGAAACTGTCGAGCGAGCCGTGTTCGAGCAGCTCCGCCCGATCGATGACGGTGTACTGAAGCGAGGAGAGCGGCTCGATGATCCTCGGATTGGGGGTTTCCAGGGCGCGCGCACACGCATCGAGCATCGGCTCGGTTCTGTAAACCGAATGCAGCGGCTCGAACCACTCGCTCGGACGAGGGACGGCGGCGTCGTACCCCTCGACCCGCTCGAAGAGATACGAGATGATCGCCGGATCGAGAAACGGCATGTCGACGGCGACGACGGCCGAGTATTCGGTCTCGACCGCGCCCAGCCCGGTTTCGATCCCCGCGACCGGCCCGTGATCCGGTTCGGGATCGATCGCGAAGGTCGGGTCGAGTCCCGACAGCGCGGTCCCGATCGCGTCCCGTTGATCGGCACGGCAGTTGACGACGAGTCGGTCGACGACGGCCGTGAGCCGATCGGCGACACGTCGGACGAGCGGTGTTCCGGCGATATCGACCACCGCCTTCTCGGTGTCACCCATCCGGGTCGAGCGCCCGCCGGCCACGATGACGCCGCTCGTTTCCTCCATATGTGGAGAGGTTGCTCGTCATCCCTTATTAATCGGTTCGATCCGGACGCTCGCGACCTTGTATTCGGGGATCCCGCTCGTCGGGTCGTACCGTTCGCCGGTCAGCGTGTTGACCGCGCCGTCGGCGAAATGCATCGGGATGAACACGACGCCCTTTCCCGGTCGATCGGTGATCTGCGCTTCGACTTCGATGTGGCCGCGTTCGGATTCGACCCGAACCGTCTCGCCGTCACCGACTCCAAGACGCTCGGCCGTCTCCGGGTGGATCTCGACGAAGCTCTCGGGGACGTGATCGGTGATCGCCTCGACGCGCCGGGTGAGCGTCCCCGTATGGAAGTGATACAGCACCCGGCCACTCGAGAGCGTCAACGGGTACGTCTCGCTCGGCAACTCGCCGGGTTCGCCCATGTCGGCCGGGACGAACCGCGCCTTCCCGTCGGGGAAGTTGAACCCGTCCTCGTAGAGGAACTTCGTCCCCGGATGTTCGGCGTCCGGACAGGGCCACTGGAGTCCCCCCTCGCGTTCGATCCTATCGTGGCTCATCCCGGCGTAGATCGGCATTACATCGGTCAGTTCGTCGAATATCTCGGTCGGGTTCCCGTACTCCCAGCGATCGGCGTCGTGTTCGATCCGGTTCGCGAGCGCGGAGAGGATCGCCCAGTCCTGTCGGGCCTTCCCCGGCGGATCGAGCGCCTTCCCGACCCGTTGTACCCGGCGTTCGGTGTTGGTGAAGGTACCGGATTTCTCGGCGAAGGCGGCGGCCGGAAGCACGACGTCGGCGTGTTCGGCGGTTTCGGTCATGAACAGATCCTGCACGACGAGGAAATCGACCGTCTCGAGGGCCGCCTCGGCGTGGCCGATATCCGGCTCGGAAAGCGCCGGGTTCTCGCCCATCACGTACAGCCCCTTCACGTCGCCGTCGTGGATCGCCTCGAAGACCTCGGGAACCTTCAGTCCGATCTCGCCCGGCGGTCGGGCGCCCCACACCTCCTCGAAGGTATCGAGCACGTCCGGATCGGTCACGTCCTGATAGCCGGGAAGGACGTTCGGGAGCGTCCCAACGTCCCCGCCGCCGCCCTGGACGTTGTTGTGTCCCCTAAACGGCGAGAGGCCGGCGTTCGGCTTCCCGAGGTTGCCGGTCAAAAGCGCGAGGTTCGCCATCGCCCGAACGTTGTTGGTGCCGTGAGAATGCTGTGTGAGCCCCATCGCCCACCCGAAGACGACCGAGTCGGCCCTCGCGATCCGTTCGGCGGCTCTCGTGAGTTCGTCGGCCGGAACGTCGGTGAGTCGCTCGACTTCTTCGGGCGTGAACGGTTCGACCTTCCGTTTCAGGGCGTCGAAATCCCGGACGTGTTCGGTGATGAACTCGGTGTCGTGGAGGTCTTTCTCGATGATATGTCGGGCCATCCCGTTCATCCAGGCGATGTCGTAGCCCGGTTTCGAACGGAGATACTGGTCGGCGTGTTCGGCGATCCCGACCTTCCGGGGGTCGACGACGACGAGGTCAGCACCCTCACGGACGTTCCGTTTCACTTTCGTCGCGAGAACGGGGTGCGATTCGGTCGTGTTCGTTCCCGAAAAGAGATAACAGTCGGCGTTGGCCACGTCCTCGATGCTGTTCGACATCGCCCCGTAACCGACCGTCTCCGAGAGCGCGGCGACAGTAGAGGAGTGACAGAGCCGAGCGCAGTTGTCGACGTTCTTCGTCCCGAGCACCGTCCGGGCGAACTTGCTCATCAGGTAGTTCTCCTCGTTGGTGCATTTCGAGGAGGCGAAACACGCAAGCGAGTCCGCGCCGTGTGCCCCGCGGATCCCTTCCAGTTCCGAAGCGACGACGTCGAGTGCTTCTTCCCAGGAGGCCTCCCGGAACTCGTCACCGTCACGTATCAGCGGCGTCTCGAGGCGGTCGTCCCGGCCGATGAAGCCGTAGCCGAACTTCCCCTTGACACAGGTCGAGAAGTCGTTCGCCGGGGCGGCGTCTGGGTCGGTCGCCCGGACGCCGAGGACCGACTCGTCGTCGCTGTAGAGTTCGAACCGACAGCCGACCGCACAGTATCCACAGGTCGTCTCGGTCCGACCGATTCGATCCAGTCTTGCGTTCCCGACCCGCTTTGCGATCCCGAAGAGGATCCCCTCGGAGAAGACACCCGCAGCGACGTCCTCGGCGACGTGTTCGCCGGCCCGAACCGCACCGTCGGCCGCGGCGAATGCCGTCCGTTTCGCCCGTGACATGAACCGTGCGACGCCCGACCGTTCGTCAGTCGGTTCCTTTTCGGCACGCTTTCGGTCTCGTTCGGACTCCAGAACGCTCCCGACGGAATTGCGTTGCGTGAACCCGGGGAACGGGAGCGTCGTGGCGTCGACGAGTCCGTCCTCGACGAGGCTGCCGGTCGGACAGACCGTCGCACAGTGCCCACAGGAGACACACGTCGAGTCGGCCATCGTCTCGGCGCCGGACTGAAACCCGATCCGTGTGTCCTCTCCGGAGCCCTCGATCCGCAGGACGCCCTCGACCTGGACGTCGTTGCAGGCCTCGACACACCGGTTACAGAGGATACACTTGTTCCGGTCGATCTGGATGGCGGCCGTCGGGTCGAGCGGTTCGTACTCGTCGCGGTCGTCGAAGACGCCGTACCGTGGGTGGGTGATCCCCTCCTCGATCGCGGTGTCCTGCAGTTCACAGCGGCCGTTCTTTCCACAGGTCGTACACCGGAGGTTGTGATCGGAAAGCACCAGGTCGAGGTTGTGCGACCTGGCTTCGGCGGCCTCGGCGGCGTCGGTCTCGATGACCGCTCCGTCCGTCGCCGGCGTCGAACACGCCGCGACGAGGCCCTCGTCGTCGGCCTCGACCACGCAGGTCCGGCAGGTCGTTCGGGGGCCGATCTCCTCGGCGGCCTCGGTGTCGCGGTCGTAGTGACACAGCGCCGGCACCTCGCTACCGGCTGCCTCGACGGCGTCGAGAAGCGTCGATCCCGGCGGCACGACGACTGTTTCGCCGTCGACGGTGAGCGTCGTCGGCCCGTCGTCAGGGCCGGCCGCCCGCTCCGGTCGCGGCGGGTCGTTTGCCGTCCCCGTCCGGAACGTCTCCGTTAGCGGCGTCGAGGAGCGGGGATCATCGATCTCCGGGACGCGGGGGTTCGGCGTGGCGCCCTCGGATCGGTCTGTGCTCATCGGAGCCCTCCACAGGAACCGGCCGGACAGCGTCCCTCGGCGTGGGCCCGGAACTCGGGCTCGAACGTCTCGAGTGCCGTTCGCACCGGCCGTCCGGCCGTCTCGCCGAACGCACACAGGCTGGTCGTCCGCATGACCCGCGAGAGCGCTCGGATCGACTCCGAGTCGAAATCGCCGTCGTAGACGCCACGGAGCGTTTCGTGGAGCTGTTTCGATCCCTCTCGGCAGGGGACACACCGACCGCAGTTCTCCTCGCGGGCGAAGGCGGCCCGCTCGCCGACCGTCGCGACGACACAGTCGTTCGGATCGAGGACCTCGAGCACTCCCTCGGAACCGAGCCCCGACGCCGAAAGCGCCGGCGCACTCGCCGGGACGTCCAGCGAGCGAGTCAGACCGCCGAACCGCCCGCCGACGACGTACCGGTCACCGGACGGTTCGACGGCCGAAAGCGCCGCCGACAGCGAGCTATCGGTCCGCAACTCCACGACCGCCGGGGCCGAAACCGCCCCTCTGACCGATATCAGCCGGGTCCCGGGATCTGCGTTTTCGGGGTCGAACGGTTTCCCTTCGAGGAGCGCTCGGATCTGAAGCAGCGTTCGCGGCGTGTGGATGACCGTCGGGCGGCCGTACAGTCCCCACTCCTCCGGGCCGGGCGGGCGCCGACGGGCCTCGAGTCGGTCGTTGCCCTCGAGCGCCTCGAGCGCCATCGTCGGCTCGCCGACCCGGAAAGATTCGGGAGCCGGATGGACGATCTCTCCTTCGGCGACGGCTCGAAGCGGGTCGAGAGACCGTCCGGTCGCCAGCACGGCCACGTCGGTCGCGCCGACGACGTCGGCGACGAGGGCCGCGCTGTCGAGGACGGGGCCCGGAATGGCTCGACACAGCAGTTCGTCCGTCCGACAGTCGGTGTCGGCGGCGTGGACGACGACGACGGGGTCGCCGTCGGCTCCCATCGCCCGGTTCCAGATCTCGGAAACCGCTCCGCCCTCGGAGCCGTCTGCCCGCCCGCGCCCGCGGAGACCGACTGTCTCGACGCGATCGAGTGCCGTTTCCGGATCGACACGATCGAGGATCGGCTCCGGTCGGCCGGCCGGGTCGGCCCAGCCACAAGGACCGAGGACGCGACGCGTGCCGACAGATAGCGGCCCCGAATCCGGAACCGGAAGCGTCGAGATGTCTTCGTCGTGGCCGACGACGGCGTGAGCGTCGGTCGTCGGGACGCCGCCAGCCTCGAGCGTTTCGGCGGCTTCGGCCGCCTGTTCGGGGGAGGGGTCGGTGTGGAGCGCTGTGCGCCCTCCGATGGTAAAAAGACAGAGCGAGGTGGGCGTTCCGGCCGGTCCGGTGTTCAGCACCGGAACGTCGACGGCGGCCTCGATCGCGTCGACGACTGCCGCCCGCCTGGGCGTGTCGGCGGTGACCCGGACCGACGCTTCGCCGCCGGCACCGTGAGATGACATACCTCACGGTTACCTCGAAAAACGATAAACGTTGGCCCCGCGGCCGCTTCGATCCTCCTTGGGCACTCTTAAGACCCGCGGTGCGCTTGTCTCGCGTATGCAACCACGGGACCTGTCCCACCACGTCGCCTACGAGGCCGGTCGGGGGATCGAGGAGGTCGCCCGCGAGTTGGGTCTCGACCCGGAGGGTCTGATAAAGCTCTCCTCGAACGAGAACGCGTTCGGTCCCGCACCGAAGGCAGTCGAAGCGATCCGCAAGCACGCCCCGAGGGTTCACAGCTATCCGAAATCCTCGGCCGCCGACCTTCGGGAGCGACTCGGGGAACGCTTCGGCGTCGGCGCCGGACAGATCTGGCTCGCAAACGGCGGTGACGGCGCGCTCGATTACCTCGGGCGAGCGATGTTGGATCCCGGCGATGACGTCCTCGTTCCGACGCCGGGGTTCGCCTACTACGGGATGAGCGCCCGGTATCACCACGGCGACGTGAACGAGTATCCGATCCGAAAATCCGAGGGGTTCGAACAGTCCGCGGACGCGGTGTTGGAAAGCTACGACGGCGAACGGATCGTCTATCTCACCAGCCCCCACAACCCGACCGGAAGCGAGATTTCGAGGAACGCTGTCGAATCGATCGCGGCGGAAACCGACGAGGAGACGCTCGTCGTCGTCGACGAAGCCTACGGCGAGTACTCCGAGACGCCGTCCGCAGTCCCGCTCGTCGAGGAACGTGACGACGTAGCCGTTATCCGGACCTTCTCGAAGGCGTTCGGGCTGGCCGGACTCCGGCTGGGATACGCCGTCGTTCCGGCGGCGTGGGCCGACGCGTACGCCCGTGTCAACACGCCGTTCGCCGCCTCCGAGATCGCCTGTCGGGCGGGCCTCGCGGCGCTCGAGGACGGAGAACACATCGAGAAAACCGTCGAGACGGCGGCGTGGGCCCGAGAGTACGTCTACGAGAACCTCGAGTGTCGGACGTGGGACAGCGCCGGGAACTTCGTTCTCTGTGAGGTCGGCGACGGCGAGGCTGTCACCGAGACGGCACAGAAGGCCGGGGTCATCGTCCGCGATACGAGTTCGTTCGGCCTGCCCGAGTGCGTTCGGATCACCTGCGGGACGCGAGCGGAGACGAGACGCGCCGTGGAGGTGCTCAACGATCTCCTATGAGAGCCGCGATCACCGGAACGCCGGGGACGGGCAAGACGACTGCCTCGAAGCGTCTCGAAACTGACTTAGAGTTGATCGGGCTCAACGACCTCGTCCGAGAGGAGGGATTGACGACCGACATCGACGAGGAGCGAAACAGCCTCGTCGCGGATCTCGAAGGGATCGCGGAGCGACTCGCCGACCGCGACGGGATCGTCGTCGAATCGCATCTCGCGCACCATCTTGACGTCGACCGAGTCGTCGTGTTGCGCTGTGCTCCCGAAACGCTGAAACGGCGGTTGCTCGATCGCGGCGAGCACGAGCGAAAGGCCGCCGAAAACGCCGAGGCAGAAGCGCTCGACGTGATCCTCTCGGAAGCCGTCGATCGCCACGGGCTCGAATCCGTCTTCGAGATCGATACGACCGATCTATATCCGAAAACGGCGGCGGAGCGGATCGACGCCGTCCTCCGTGGCGACAGCGCGCCTTCCGCCGGGACGGTTGATTTCACGGGGTATCTATGACACTCGACAAACTCAGACCGCTGGCCGAGCGCGCGCTGGAACCGTCCGTGAACGCTGCCGATCGACTCGGGCTGACGCCCGACGGAGTCAGTGTCGTCGCCTTCGGGTTTGCGACGCTCGCTGGCGTCACGTACACGCTCGCTGGCGTCGAAATCGCCGGCATCGGTGACATTCCAGTCCTGTATCTCGTCGGTGCGCTGTTCGTGTTGGCCAACGGCTGGATGGACCTCCTCGACGGAGCTTTGGCCCGCCGTCAGGGAACGGATTCGACGGCCGGGGATCTACTTGATCACGTCCTGGACCGGTACGCGGATATCGTCATCATCGCCGGGTTGGCCGCGGGTACGGAGGAATACCTCGTCGGCTTTCTGGCGGTGACCGGAGTGTTGATGACGTCGTATCTCGGCACCCAGGCACAGGCGGTCGGTCTCGACCGCGTCTACGGCGGTCTGGTCGGCCGGGCCGATCGGCTGGCGATCATCGGTCTCGTGACCGCTGTTTCGGCCGTCTATACGACGCCGATCGGCGGGCTGACGCTCGCGGTCTGGCTGTTGGTGTTTCTCGCCGTCGTCGGGCATCTGACCGCACTCCAGCGGTTCTACTACTCGATGAAGGCGCTCGCCTGAAACGGTCGGAAAACCCTTTTGTACCGACGCGGTAAGTGTCGGTATGGTTCAGTGTGAGATGTGCGGCACCGAGACCGGGTCGCCGAAGACGGTCAAGATCGAGGGGGCCGAACTCGACGTATGTGACGACTGTGCCGACTTCGGGACGGAGGTGAAGACCGAGCAGTCCTCGACGACGTCGACGAAATACTCGACGTCGTCGTCGGGGTCCTCCTCTTCCTCGTCGTCCTCGGGCGGTTCGTCGGGAACCACGGGCGGTGGTGGCGGCGGTGGAAGCCGCCGGGACATGTTCGACGAGATGGACGAGGTCGTTCAGGACTACGACGACCGCATCCGCACAGCCCGCGAATCCGAGGAGCTGACACAGGAGGAACTCGCCGATCAGCTCAACGAGAAAGCGAGCCTCATCAGGAAGCTCGAACGCGGGGACGTACTCCCGAGCGACACGATCCAAAGAAAGCTCGAGCGGGCGCTCGGTATCGATCTCTCGATGGGTGGCTCGAGCGACGACAACGAGTGGTCCGGCGGATCCTCGACCGGCGGAACGACGCTGGGTGACGTCGTCAAGCGGAAGGACTGATCGACCCCGAAAGTAGACGCGACGATCCGGCCGGGTCGTCACGTTCGAACGGCCCTCCCGTCCGTTTCCGCGCTCGAAACGACCCGAACCCATTTGAAACGGAACCCGGTACAGTCCCGTATGGCCACGGGATCGGCAGCAGAGAGCGATCGAACGGCCCGGGGACGGTTCGAGCCGATCCGACGGATCGGCCGAACGCTCCTCTCGGCACTCGTCTCCGCGCCCGGCCGGATCACGGCCACGCTTTTGATCGCGGTCCCGTACGTCTGGCTCGGTTACTACGTCGTGGGGACCGCCCTCGGACGACGCGGCGACGTGATCGTGAGCGGCGACTGGCTCACGCTCGTGTTCACGTCGTACGCGTTCCTGTCCTCGATCGCGCTGGCACACCGAATCCTGCGGATCGGGCTCGACGGTCTGGACGTCGAATCCCTGCTCGATGTCGTGGTGCTCGTCTGGCTGACGGTCTTCTATTTCGTCTGGATGCTCGTCAGGGAACCGATTTCGACGACCACGACCGTCAGTGAGCTCTACACGCCGATCCTGAACGGTGACCCGGTCGCGATCGCGTGGGCTGTCACGACGCTTGCGATCGGGGCGCTTGCGGCCGGGATCGTCCTGTTTCCCAGGCCGGGGAGCCGTCCGTTCAGAACCCGGTTCCGGACGGCGCTCGTGACGTTTCCCGTCGTCGTTACGGCGGCGGTGTTGCTTTTGCGTCCCGGGGCCAACTCGCTGGTGTGGCCGTTCGTCGGCGGGATCTTCCTCGGGACGCTCGTCGGTGGTGCCGCACGGATCCACGTGATTACGGAGGCGATCGCCAAGGGGCTTTTCGCCGGGCTCTCGTTTTGTGTCTGGATCGTCGGCGCGGTCGGCTGGCTGCTCGTCTACCGGAGCCGGCCGCCGACGGAGGCGGTCGTCCTGATCGGACACGGGGACGGCTCGGAAAGCGATTCGGGAAACGATGGTCCGGGAGGGGTTTGAATGTCGGACGGGTTCGACCTCCACGGGAACAGACACCGTCTCAAGCAGCTTTCCGACGACGGCGACACGGCACTTTTCGAAAATAGGGACGCCGCCGAGTGTCCGGCTTGCGGAGCCAGCTTCGGGCGGCTGTTCGTCACGCGGAAGGCGACGACGACGTTCCCCGAAAACGACGGCTCGCGGTTCTGTCTCGTTCGGGACGCTTCGGATATCTACGTCTTCCGGCACTGACAGTCCGGTGACGGGACAGGTCGGTATCGGACGGATTCGATCGAAGCGTGTCGGGACCCGATCGAACGGGTCTATTTAAAAAGCGGGAAGGAGAGTGTCAGGTGGGTTCAGGTTTCAGGGCGGGAAATACGGAGAGGGGGGACGGGATATCCTCCGACTCCATCGACGACACGAACGGTGAAAGGCCCCAAACTTAATTAGTGGATCTCGACCTACCCGAAATCAACGCGGCTACGGACGGTATCGGCGACGAACACGGGACGTGAGGACGCAAGTACGGAACCGATCCGAATCAGGAGACACACAATGATCGACAATCTGCTCGGCGGAGACGACGAAGACTCGGACGACAGTACCGCGGATAGCGACATGGACGGCGGGCTGTTCGACGGTCCGGAGGACGGCGACGACGATCTGATGGGCGGCGACGACGATCTGATGGGCGGCGACGACCTCATGGGCGGTGACGATATGGCCTTCGACGATATGGATGACGGCGGAAGCGCGACCTCGGCGGAGATGGACAACCGAATCGACGAGCTCGAAAACGAGGTCGCGTCGCTGTCCTCGACGGTCAACACAGTCAAAAGCGAGAACGAACAGATAAGCGAATCCGTCGGGGAAGTCGAGGAGAACGTGCGCAAGCTGCTCGAGGTCTACGAGATGGTGACCAGAGGTGTAAACCCCTTCGTCGACGAAAGCGAGATGGGTGACGCCTTCGGCGGAGGTGGAGGCGGAGCTGGGGGGAGCGACGGATCGATGGGACTGTTCGGGGACGACGAACAGGAGGAATCCGACATCGACGAGTCTGTTGCCGACGCGGACGCGGACGAGTTCTTCGAGGACGACTTCGATGACGGTGCGGATGACGGGGATGACTTCGCCGATTTCGATGATAGCTTCGACGATGACGACGACTTTGATGGAGGATTCGACGACGGTGGGGACGACTTCGATGACGGTTTCGAGGAGGAAAGTGATTTCGACGACGGTGGGGGCGGGTTCGATGACGGTGACGACACCGGCGACGACGACGGCGAGGGGAAATCGTTCGAGGAACTCAAAGCCGAGTACGAATCCGGCGACGCCGACTGGGACGAGGGCGACGGTGACGGCGAAGCGTCGACGACGGATGACGGAGAGGACATGATTGCGGGTGACGGAGAGGACGTGATAGCGGACGACGAAACGTCGCTCGGAACCGGCGCCGGGGGAACCGAGACGACGGACGATCCTGAAGGAGGAATCGAAAATCGCGACGGAGAAGCTGACGGGACGACCGAAACGGAGACCGATGCCGGAACGGAAGACGGATCGAACGCCCCGTCCGGGGCACCCGTCTCCGGCGGCAAGCCGTACCTCGAGACGCTCCCCCCCGGGTACGTTTCGGATATCGTCGTCATGGACTGGCTGGAGTTCCTCGTCGAGGAAGCCGGCGTCGACGGGGCCGCCCGGACGATCGCCTATTACGAGGCGATCGAATGGGTCGACGAACCGGCCGCCGATACGCTCCAGACGTTTCTGAACGGCTTCGGAGCGGAGGTCGAGGCCGACCCCGATCCGCGATCGTCGCTGACGGTTTCACACCACAACACGAGTCTCCGATTCATAAGCCGGATCCTGAACCCGGACATGGAGATGGTCTCTTTCGGCGAGGACCGAACGCGATCGGAACACGCGAGGGCTGTCGGAACGCCCCGGCCACGGGACGGCCGGCCGAGGACAGTCGATCGGGGGGGATCCACCGATCGATCGACGTCGGAGCGGCGGAGCGTCGAACCCGACGGTGGGCGGGAGCTATCGGCGTCCTCGAGAGACCGGACGGCCGAACGGCACAGCGGGGAATCAGACGGGTTCAACTGGGGCGACGATCGGAATCAGTAGGTTCAATGTATGCAGGACACACGAAACATCAAGTCGCTCGGATTGGAGGATCACGATCGGTTGAACAAGGAACTCGGTGGAGGGATCCCGAGGGGGAGTATCGTGCTCATGGAGGGCGATTACGGCGCCGGAAAGAGCGCGATCTCCCAGCGGATGGCCTACGGGTTCTGTCAGGAGGGGACGACGGTGAGTCTCCTCTCGACGGAACTGACCGTGAGCGGGTTCTTAGACCAGATGAACTCGCTGTCGTACGACGTCGTCGACCACTTGCTCGACGAGCGACTGTTGTTTCTCCACGCCAATCTCGACACCGGGGGGGTACTGTCGGGGGACAAAGACGAGGACAGCCGGATGGACCTTCTCACACGGCTGATGGACGCGGAGGTGATGTGGACGGCCGATACGATCATCATCGATACGTTCGATGCGATCCTCCGAAACGATCCGACGTTCGAGTCGCTGATCCGGAAAAACGAAGAGCGACAGGCGGCTCTCGAGATCATCTCCTTTTTTAGGGATATGATCTCGGAGGGGAAGATCATCGTGTTGACCGTCGACCCATCGACGGTCGACGGAGACGCGATCGGGCCGTTCCGGGCGATCGCGGACGTCTTCTTCGAACTCGAGATGGTCGAGGTGGGCAACGACGTCCGGCGACAGATAAGCGTCAAGCGGTTCGCCGGGATGGGGGAACAGGTCGGGGACACGATCGGGTACTCGGTCCGATCGGGAACCGGGATCGTGATCGAGAGCCGTAGTGTCGCCTGATCATGACCGAGCTGGGGACCGCAAAGCCGTCGGACGAACTCAGACAGGCCGCGGCCGACCGGCTGCATCTCAGAGAACACCTCAAGAAGTTCAAACAGATCACCGGCGAGTTCCCGCTCTTTATCGACGAGGCCGACAGCGAGTACGAGACGAACTATCCGAACGTGCTGTACCCGGTCGGCGGGCCGATCTACTGTCACATCTACGGGGACGTCGGTCGCGATATGAAATACTACGCGATCGAGCCGACGCTCACCGAGGAGGAGGCGACGGTCTTCGAAGGGATCAAAGACGAGCTCCTCCGGCGCAGCGTCACGAAGAAAGCGCCGGAGAGCGAGGCCGAGTACGGCGATCGGATCGAGGAGCTGCTCTCGGATGCGACCCAGATAGCCGGTGAGGAGTCCGACAGCCTGCTCGAGCGGATCCGGTTCAAGCTCGACCCAAACACCGAGGAGGTCTCACAGAACACCTACGAGAACATCCGATACCGGCTGAACCGGGATATCGTCGGGCTCGGACCGCTGGAGCCGGTGATGCGTGATCCGGCCAACGAGGACATCCACGTGATCGGTCCCGACGAGTGTTACGTCGACCACGAGGTCTACGGGATGTTGAAGACGACGGTCGATTTCGGGACGGAAGCCGAGTACGACAACTGGCTCCGGAACATGGGCGAGCGGATCGGCGATCCGCTCTCGGACTCGGATCCGATCGTCGACTCGACGCTGCCGGACGGCTCGCGGCTGAACGTCATCTACAGCGACGACGTGAGTCTGAAAGGACCCAGTCTCACCATCCGACAGGGGACCGAGGTGCCGCTGTCGATCAATCAGATCACGAAGTGGGGCACGCTCTCGCCCGAACTCGCCGCGTATCTGTGGCTCTGTCTGGAGAACGAGCGGACGGTGTTCGTCGTCGGTGAGACGGCGTCGGGAAAGACGACGACGCTCAACAGTATCATGTCGTTCATCCCCCGGGATTCGAAGATCTACACGGCCGAAGACACCGCCGAGGTGTTGCCGCCACATGACACCTGGCAACAGCTTCTCACACGCGAGGGCGGCGGCGAGAACTCTCAGGACGTCGACATGTTCAATCTCGTCGAGGCCGCACTCCGTTCGCGTCCCGAGTACATCATCGTCGGCGAGGTCCGTGGTGAAGAAGGTCGGATGGCGTTTCAGGCAGCCCAGACGGGCCATCCGGTCATGCTGACGTTTCACGCCTCGGACATCGTTTCGATGATCCAGCGGTTTACCGGCGAACCGATCAACGTCCCCGAGACGTTCATGGACAACGCCGACGTGGCGCTGTTCCAAAACCGGGTCAAGCAGGGTGACGATGTCCTCCGGCGGGTGACGAGCGTCCAAGAGATCGAGGGCTACTCCAAGGAGATGGACGGGGTCGTCACCCGACAGGTGTTCTACTGGGACCCCGTCGAGGACGAGATCGTCTTCCAGGGGATGAACAACTCCTACGTGCTCGAAGAGCAGATCGCCGAACTGCTCGGCTATCCGGACACCCGGAAGATCTATGACGACCTCCAGTATCGAGCCGATATTATCGAGCGGATGATCCAAGAGGACATTCTGGGGTACCACGAGGTCAACAAGGCGATCGAGGACTTCCAGCGCGACGGGATCGAAGGGCTGCCGTTTACGATCACGCGGAGGGAGTAGCCCATGTCGACCGCCCGGACCGCACAGGCGACCCGACTTCTCGGCGAGGTCTTCGACGCCTACGATCGGATGGAGATGGACTCCAGGACGTACGCCCTGGCCGTGCTGGCTCCCGTTACGGCGCTGTTTTTCGGAACTGTCGTGCTCGCGATAACGTGGCAGACGGTGTTTTTCGTCCGGTTGCTGTTGCCCGTTCTGGGGGCCGTGTTCCTCGGTACTGGGATCGCATACCCCAAAGTCGCACTCGACAGCCGACGCATCGAGATGGAGAATCGGTTCCATCTGATGGTCACTCACATGACGGTGCTTTCGACGACCAATATCGACCGAATGGATGTTTTTCGGAAACTATCCGAAGAGGAGGAGTACGGCGAGTTAACCGTCGAGATGCGACGGGTCGTCCAGCTCGTCGACACCTGGAATCAGAGCCTCGACGACGCCCTCAGACGGCGGGCGAAGGAGGTGCCGAGCGACTCGGTGACCGATCTCTTCGATCGGCTCGCCTACACGCTCGGCGCTGGCCAGGAGATGTCGGACTTCCTCTTCGAAGAGCAGGGCGTCATCATCGAGAACTACCGGACGATCTACGAACAGTCACTGGAGAATCTGGACGTGATGAAGGATCTCTACCTGTCGATGGTGCTCTCGATGACGTTCGCGCTCGTTTTCGCCGTCGTGTTACCGATCCTGACGGGGACGAACCCGACCTGGACCGTCGCGGCCGTGATCGCGATGTTCGTCTTCGTCCAGATCGGTTTCTTTCTCGTCATCCGGGCGATCGTCCCGTACGATCCGGTCTGGTATATCGAGGCGGGGTACCGGACGCGGTCGAAACAGCTACTTTTGGGTAGCTGTATCGTCGCCGTCGCCCTGTTTTTGCTCATCGTGCTCTCGATGACCGCCAGTACGTTCGGCGTCGGGCCGTTCCCCACGCTCGTGCCGATGGGGTCGATCCCCACGCCGCTGTATCTGGCGATCCCGACGCTTCCGTTTCTGTTCCCCGCGCTCGTGTTCCGACGCGAGGAGAAGGCGATCGTCGAACGGGACGAGGAGTTCCCGAGTTTCATCCGTGCGCTCGGTGCGAGCGAAAGCGCGAAACAGTCGACCACCTCGACGGTGCTCCGAACGCTCAGAAAGAAGGATTTCGGCGCCCTCTCGGAGACGATCGACTCGCTGTACCGACGTCTGAACATGCGGATCGACACCGAAAGCGCCTGGCGGTACTTCGCCGAGGACACCAAATCCTACGTCATCCAGAAGTTCAGCGAGATGTACCTCATCGGCCGTGAGATGGGCGGGGAACCGAAGCTGCTCGGCGAACTGATAAGCGAGAACATGAACCAACTCGCACAGCTTCGCGAGCGTCGACGGCAGGTGACAGTCACGCTCATCGGGTTGCTGTACGGTATCAGTGCCGCCTCGGCCTTTGCCTTCTTTACGGGTCTCGAGATCGCAGTGATCATGTCCGGGTTCGACATCGACACCGGGGGTGGGGGGATGGAGTTCGGACAGCTCCTCCACACCGAGATGTACAACGTCCCGCTACTCCGGTACTTTCTGATCCTGGTCTTGCTTTTCAACGCGGTCATGTCCTCGTTGACGATCCGGACCGCCGACGGCGGCCACTACGGGAACGCGTTGCTCCATTTCGTCGCGCTGATCTGGGTCGGCTGTCTGACCGCCGTTGCGACCGAGACGCTGATAAGCACACTCCTCGATGTCGAATTATGACGGGGGAAAAGGCCGTCGCCGATTTCGTCGGGCGGTACGCAAAAAACCCCGAAAGCGGGACGAACCGGGAACCCGAAAGCGGACGCATCGTGATGAGCCGTAAACGGCTGGTCATCGCGGGCGACGAGGAGCGGCTTACGATCCCGCTCTCGAAGGTCGTCGATGTCGTCGTCGGGAACGTGCCGCCGGATCTCCGCGATCTGTTCGATAGCACGGTGACGTTCGGTTACAGAAACGACGACGGCAGCATCGAAACGGTGCTGATCGAGGGGCAAAGCGAGACGATCTCGAAGTTCCAGAACGTCGCGTTCAAATGTCTGCTCAACGGGACGAAGGCGAAGATCAAACACCCGGCGCGGGTCGGCGGACGGGTGACCGACGAACCGGTACGCAACGCGAAAATCCGGATCGGCTCCGAGCGGGTCACGTTCCGGACGAACGAGGGATCGTTCCGGATCGACATCACCACCGTCGTCGGGTTCGAACGAACCGAGCGGGCTCCGGATGGGACCTCACGGCCGACGTTGCTCGTCAAACACGCCGACGACGGAGCGGTCTCGACCTCGCTCATCGCGCCGCTCTCGGCGAGACGGCTGAACATTCTCGGCCGGTTCCTCCGAGTCAAATACAGCGGGTTGCTCGAGGAGGCCGGGGAGATCGATCTCGACGAATCACAAACACGGCTGTTGGTCACGATCTATGCGACCGGCGGCGACATCGATTTCGGGAGCGTGCTCAACGGCGACGCCGCGCGAGCGACGAACGTACTCAACGCGCTCAACAACAAGGGACTCATCTCGGAGGACGACGACGGGATCTCTCTCACGTCGGTCGGACAGATCATCGTGAGCCAGCGACTCGAGGACGTCAACGTCTGAGTCGTATATAACGGCGCCGACCGTCGGTCATCCAGGCAGCACGATACTGATTATCGCCACGACGATGGCCGCAAGCGCCATGCGGATGGCGAAGACGTACCACCGTTGCTGGGAGATGTGTCCCATATAGGCCCCGATACCGCCCAACCACACCATCCCGAGTCCGACCGAAACGAGCACCGACTGGAACATCGTGAAGACGATCCCTTCGAGGAGAAACGGGAGCAGCGTAACTACGATGCTGATGACTGGTCCCGAAGCCGCCGCCAACGCGAGGATTAGCTGTTCGTCGCGGAGTTCTCGATCGTAACGGGTGCCCGCAAGCGACTTGAGCATCGTCGCTTCGAGGTTGTATCGCTCTCGGGGGTTTCGGCACGTTCGATCTCCCAGACGCTCCAGATACCGGACGTTCCGAGACCGATCGCGGCCCCGAGACAGATGCCGATCACCGTCAGCCCGTCCGTGACCCCGCCCAGATACGCGCCGATGATGACCCCGAGACTGGTGAGTACCCCATCGAAACTATTGGCGATAAAATACCGTCGCGACAGCGAGCGGACCTCCGTTTTTTTGAGTACGCGGCGGATCCGATCGAGACGGGCTGAAACCCTCATCAGCTTTTGAGCCAGAGATCATCGACGATCCGATCTCCACATGATACCTCGTCGATCGAGTGAATAGAGCCGCTCAGATCTTCGATCTTTGCACCGATTTCGGAGACATCGAGATCCTCTCCCTCGATAGCGACTCGAACCGTCCTGACTTCCTCCTCCATCTCGACGAGTTTCATCGTGACACCCGAGACACCGTCGAGTTGACTGAGTTGTTTACTGAACGAGACCATAGACGGGTCGTGAGGCTTCAATACGTCGAGGACGAGCCGTCGAATCATTGTACATATGTTATGGGCGATGAAATATAAAAGAGCTACTGGCTCGTGATCAGTGAACGGCTGCTGAAAGCTATCGGCTCCGATCTTCGACTAGTGCGTGCGGTTTCGGTGTTCCGAGTCTCCTGTGTCCTATCGTAACAACTAGAACGCTTTACACACCGATCGCACAGCCGTCGTCCGGTCGGGTGTGCATTGATCTTCAGTGGCTACTATAATTCCAGTCCCGAAGTCACCAGCAGAACGGTGTTCTTTATAAATTGATGCGTCTGGACGAATCGGATCCAACATCGGTTGAGCTTCAAATCAACCACTCACCGGGGAACGACAAATTCCGGATCGACCTGGATCTTTTGCCGTTCGAGGTTCGGATTGATTAGTGAGGGATCCTAATACCTCTCTATGGCTAAGCGATTCGTACGTGCCCGCCCGAAACAAAAACTGGTAGAGCTCCGCGAACGACTCGACAGCGGCGAGATCGAAAAGATGGAGCCGTTCGGACGTGCCATGACACGGGCGCTGAAGAAGGCTCGATTCGATCCGGAAACTGGTGAGGCTGTCTGGATCGAAGAGGACTACTGTTCGCCGCCGCTTGCGATGGAACGCGCTGAAGTGCTGGACGAGTATTTCGAGGAACTCACCATCGTCGAGGAAGACGTAGACGAGGCCGAGGGCTGGCAGGAGATCGACGATCTCCCCGGGCTCTGGGAGCAGGTTCTCGGCGAAGCGTAGGCGTAATCGGTTTCGTGTGGACGGCAGACGTTACAAGTGCAGGTCATTTTTATTTGGGCCGTCTCGGAACTCGGGGCAGTTCTGGGGGACATCCTCTCTGGCGAGACCAAAAGAGAGGAGAGTAGCGATCTAATCGATGATCGTTTCTGTCACGCAGACGACTCCGGAGTCAAACCGGGTGTGGTATCGGCCTGTCTCGACAGAAACGTCACGACCACCGAGCCGACGAGGACCAATCCACCCGCAACAGCGAAGGCGACGACGTAGCCCATACCTGCGAGCCAACCACCCAGGAGGCCCCCAACTCCACCGCCAACAGCAATGAGCGCACCATAGACACCCAGGGCTTCGCCACGGATGGCGACCGGTGAGAGCTTCGTGACGAGTGTCGCAGCCGTTACGGCGATCACCGCCCACGTCATCCCGATTACGAGAAAGACGATCCCGATCGCACCCACCCCGACGACTGATGTGCCAAGGACCACCCCCACGGCAGCAACGATCGGCAACGCGATCCCGCGACCGAGGAGTCCACCGATATGGACAGTCATCAGTTCGTACTTTCCTGCGAGCATCGCGGCGCGACCGAAGAAGATCGCAGCACCGATGTTCAATACGAGATACAGCGCGAAGATCTCACCCGATCCGTAGCCGACATCAGAGAGATACGCCGGGAGTGGGGCGAAAAAGACACCGAATCCGGTGAACGCGAGAAAGACCGCAACGAAGTACGTCGCAAGGCGAGAACTGAATCGCTCGATAAACCTTTGTGGGCGGAGCTTTCTCGCGTCGAATCGTGCTGGCGTAAACGGAAACGCAGCTCCACGGACGTTAAACGACGTTGCTTCGCGCCACCGACGACGGAGCTTTCTGGGAGATGGCTCCTCACCAGGTCTTGGGTCTGCTGGTAACGTACGAATCGCAGCCAGAAACCCGATTGTCGCACACGCTGCACAGGCAAAGAAAAACCACCGCTGTCCGGTGATCGTATCGACGAATATCTCCGCGACAGCGATAATGACAAACCCGAGTGCGAGTCCGAACGTCCATCCGATCCCCTGATATTTATTGAGTTTTGCGATGAGATCGGTCCAGCGTTCTTCCGGTTCGCCGGAGACAACCAACAGCGTAAGGACCGGGATCGCAGCAGCGAACCCGAACCACAGAAGCGAATACGCAACGATCACCAGCGGAATCGTCCCTAACAGTGGAATCGTGATCATCGTCACGACGGTGATGGCGATGGCCGCCAGAACGAACACACGACGCTTACCGGTTTTGTCTGCGAGGTTCCCGAACACCAATGCCCCCGGTACGCCGACGAACGAACTCGCGGCGAACAGAATGCCGAGTTCGAAGGCCCCACCGCCGAGTTCGACGACATACAACGGAACGATCAGGGATGCGCCACCAAACGCGATCGCCGCGAGCCCCCACGCCGGTAACCATCGCTCTGTCATATATTATTCGCGGGTAGCCCACCGGGATAAATATGCGTTTTCGATGCTGTCGTCTTCTCTTTGCCGCTTCTTGTAGCAGACAGCGGCTTCGGAATCGACTCATCGTTCACAACATGGATCATCGGTTGAATCCCCATCTTGCTAGCAGAGGATGTCACGTCTATCTCATGTGACGGCTGGACTCCTGTACTCGATCGCCCTACGTGATGTACAACTCATAAATCCATTATCTGGCGCCGTACTACGAGTGTGCATCAGAACTGCAGTGATAAACCAGAGCCTAGGCCGGAGTATAGTGCAGGAAATATCAACCAAGATCCCACACCTGTACAGTATTTACCATTCACTGAAATTCATGATCACGACCTCTTTGAACCACTAACAAGCAACGGGAACTTCTCTGACGGTTCATATGAAGAACTTGGTTCTGCTGACTTTCAAGCTCTCAGAGTTCGAGACAAGTGGGGCAATATGTTCTTAGGCTTCCGGAAATTCACCCGACGCCAGATTGTGGGTAGTTCATGGAAAGTCAAGCTAACATTGAGTGGTGAAGAGTACGATAAGTTTGAAGATGAATTATTTGCATTGCCTGAACACTTTGATGCATTTTACTATGAAGGGGATGTTTTTGTTAAGAATCAGAGAAAGTTTGAAGATATATTCAACTTCTTTGCAGAATATGAGAGCAGAACAGACGAAGTTCTTGAAGGCTTGAGAGAGAGCGAAATCAAAATACACAACGAGCAAGAGTTCAAGGAGGCAATTTCGGGTGATCGGTCAGCCTTGAGAAAGATGGCTGTGGTCAAAGAACGGGGGTTGTACGAAGACCTCACCAAAGAGAAAGTCGAAAATGAAATAACGAAGTATGACCTCGATCTTCAAGCCCAAGATAAAAATGGGGAATGGGGAATAATACTACCGAGCAAGGGGCATAAAAAGGATTTGATCCGTTTATTAAACGATGATAATCTCTATTCTGAATCAACTGAAACGAGATATCAAGCTCGGGGAAAGCAACGTGTGCAAAACTGATAAACGTCAATTCTTCTGGGACAAATCAAATGTCCAATAGTTCTGAGCCTTTCTCTAACCATAATTAATTGAAATAGTTAGCATCCCCCACCGCCTATATCAGTCCCATCTTAGACGGTATCCTGTCTACCCATTCGCATATTCCAGTTCTAATTATCTCCCAGATACCTGTCGAATCAAGTTGCTGGATACGCGCCCTCCGTCTTGCACGCTATTTTTGACAAAAGTGGGATGGATCTGCCGTGCGAAGGTTTCTATGCCACGCTCTTTCATAGGAAAAGATAGCCCAGGAATGGAGTACCCGACCCGATCGGAAATACGTTCGCTCTGTACGGAACAGTCCTTCGAACGGGGGGTCAAGTACTACGAACAGGAGAGGATTCAGAAACTGGAGGTCGAGGACGGAGACATTACTGCAATCGTTCGTGGATCCCGCGATTACGACATCTCGATCAATATCGATGACGACACGATTCGGACAGTCTGTAGTTGCCCCTACGACTATGCTGGAGATTGCAAGCACATCGTCGCTGTACTCTTAGCCGTCGAAGATCGGTCATCCGAGTCAACTGCTGAGACAACCGATTCATCAGACAGCTCCGAGACGGTCGATGTTGAATCCCTGATCGATCGGGCGCCTGACGACGAGCTTCGGACGTTTCTCCTCGATCTCATCGCGGACGACCGTGATATCCGTGATCGCTTCGTCGCATTTGCTGGCGAAGAGCCAGGCAAGACGGTCTACGATTACAAACAAGAAATCGACCGTCTGTTCGAGGATGCAGCCGGTCGTAGTGGCATGATCGAATACGATACTCGTATCGACTTCTCCCAGTATCACGACCTGGCGGAAATGCACCGAGGCCGTGAAAACATTGGGACAGCGACCGATATCTACCGTGCGCTGGCGGAGACGATCCGCGAGAATATGAACCGGATCGACGACAGTAGCGGGCTCTACGGTCGAGAGTTGAACCGTGCCGTCAAGGGATACGCTGAGACGATCACCGAACAAGGGTATGAACACGCAGAAAAGCGACCGCATATCGAATATCTCTTTGAGGAATTCATCGATGCGGATTACGGATTTGCCAGCGAGGACTACGACGAGGCATTACGAACGATCTGCACAACGAGGGCGGATCTCAAATACTGGCTAGAACTGTTGGACGAACACGTTTCAGGTGTCGACCTCGAGCCAGAGGCCCTCGAAGCATCGGTCGGCTCTTCGACGGAGACGACTCAGGACGACGTTCAAGAAGACATCTCATCAAGCGAACCG
>LKMJ01000724.1_pt1 | contig 26750 bp, 26 predicted proteins | sample 643391 | NCBI WGS metagenome assembly LKMJ01 (sample SAMN04112250, study PRJNA286221) | soda lake metagenome | biome: soda lake; feature: Kulunda Steppe; material: water; isolation source: sample PL-Br10 brine of Picturesque Lake | place: Russia: Kulunda steppe | collected 2010-07 | reverse complement strand
GGCCGCCGAGCGCCTCGAGCGACGTGACTACACCAGCGTCAAGGAGCGTCAACGGCTCATGGAGAAGGGCCTGACCCTGGCCATGGAGAACTCGGCACGCATCTGGCTGGCGGATCAGCTCAGCGTCTGGCCCCACGCCGCCGATCTCGAGGTGGCCGGCGATCTGGCCGGCGGGCTCTCCGGGTCGCAGCTCTGGCCCTTTACCCTGCGCTTCACTGAGCGCGTGGGCGGACGGGTGGTGGCAGCCACCCCGAGCATGCTCACCGAACCCTGGAACCACGTCGCCGGCAGCAACTGGATCTTCGATCAGATGATTCTGCGCGGGCTGACCGACTCGGCGGTGCTGCCCGATCCCTTCACCGGTCTCTACTGGCCGCAGCGGATCGACTCGGCAGAGGTGACGGTCACCGAGGACGCGCCGGTCAGCCGCACCCTCGATTGGGTCTCGCTGGAAACCGCCGAGACCATCGAGATCCCCGGTGACGCCTGGATCGACTGGGATCCGGAGGAGCAGCGCATACTGACCGTCGACGATCGCCACGACGACGGACTGACCGCCCGCTCGCGCGTGGTCCTCCACTACGAGGACGACTACCTGCAGCGGCGCTGGCACGACGGCTCGCAGGTCTCGGTGGCCGACGTGGTGCTGCCCTGGATCCTCAACTTCGCCCGGGCCGACGAGGACAGCCCGCTGTTCGATCCCTCGCATCTGCCGGAGTTCGAGGTCTATCAACGCAACTTCCGCGGCTGGCGCATCCTCGATACCGACCCGCTGACCGTCGAGGTCTACAGCGATCAGGTCTACCCCGACGCCGAGAACCTGGTGGCCGCCCGAACCCCCGGCGCCCTGCCCTGGCATGTGCTCAACCTGGGCATCCAGGCCGAGCGCGGCGGCGAGCTGGCCTTCTCCTCAAGCAAGGCCGATCGCATGGGCGTGGAGTGGCTGAACCTGGTCTCGGGGCCAAGCCTGGAGGTCCTGCGCGGCTATTTGCGCGCCGCCGCCGAGACGGAGCAGGTGCCGTTCGAGGACGCCCTCTCCGAATGGCTGCGCGAGGACGAGGCCGCCGAGCGCTACCGCGCCCTGGACACCTGGCAGCAGGAGCGCGGGCATTTCTGGGTCGATGATGGCCCCTTCTATCTGCACTCGGTCCGCCCGGTGGAGGGCAGTATCGTGCTGCGGCGCTACGCGGATCACCCGGACCCGGCGGACAAGTGGCTGCGCTTCACCGACCCGCGCATCCCGGAGCTGGAGATCGACGGCCCGCTGCTGGTCGAGCACGGCGAGGATCTCGAGCTGACGGTGCGCATCACCTACGCCGGCGAGCCCTACCCGGACGAGGAGATCGAGACCGCCCGCTTCCTTCTCTTCGACGCCGACGACCGCCTGGCCCTGGAAGGCGAGAGCGAACCGGCCGAGGACGGGCGCTGGCGCATCCGCGTCCCCGCCGAGGAGCTGGAGGCGCTGGGCACCGGTGCCAACAGCCTGGAGCTGGCGGTCACCTCGCGCAGCGTGGCCCTGCCGGCCTTCGCCACCCACGCCTTCGCCACCCTGCCAGCCGGCCGGGCGGCGACCGAGGGCGAGGAGGAGTAGCCGTGGCCTCTGCTGCACCCGTCAGCCGCACCGCCTCACTGCTGCGCGACCTGCGTTACCTCGGGGTGTTCACCGCCAAGCGCGTGATCGCCCTGCTGCTGACGGTGCTCGTCGGCGTCTACCTGACCATCCTCATCGCCAACATGGGCGGGCAGGTGGACGAGCTGCGCATGGCGCAGATCCAGGGTGAGGTGGCCGAGCAGGTCCGGGGCGACCCCGCCTTCCAGGACCTCGACTCGGAGGAGCGCGAGGAACTGATGCAGCGCCAGATCGACCTCGAGGTCGAGCGCCTGCGGCTAGACGAGCCGTTCATCCTGCGCAGCTTCGACTACCTGCGCGCGGCCATGACCCTCGACCTGGGCCGCGCCGAGCAAATGCACAGCGATGCCGGCTCGCGGCAGGTCTACAACATCATTGTCGAGCGCCTGCCGGCGACCCTGCTGCTCTTCGGCACCGCTAACCTGCTGGTCTTCTTCGTCTCGGTCTTCGCCGCATTGTCGCTGTCGCGGCGCTACGGCAGCCGGCTGGACCAGAGTGTCATCGGCCTCGCGCCCACGTCGGCGGCGCCGGCGTGGTTCTACGGCATCTTCCTGATCCTGATTTTCGCCTTCATCCTGCCGCTGCTGCCCTCCGGGGGCATGGTGTCGGTGCCGCCGCCGGAGGACCCGTGGGCCTACGCGGCCAGCGTGATCCGCCACATGGCCCTGCCGCTGGCGGCGATGTTCATCGCCCAGATCTTCATCTCGATCTACTCCTGGCGGACGTTTTTCCTGATCCACTCCAGTGAGGACTACGTGGAGATGGCCCGGGCCAAGGGCCTGCCCGATGCCCTGGTGGAGCAGCGCTACATCCTGCGCCCGACGCTCTCGCCGATTGTCACCAGCTTCCTGCTGATGCTCATCGGCCTGTGGAGCGGGGCGATCATCCTCGAGCAGGTCTTCAACTGGCCGGGGCTGGGCACACTGCTCTTCGAGGCCATCGGCCACCGGGATACCCCGGTGATCATCGGCTCGGTGGTGATCTTCGCCTACCTGCTGGCGGTCACCGTCTTCCTGCTCGATTTCCTCTACGCCATCCTGGACCCGCGGGTCCGTATCGACGGGGGACAGCGATGACCCGCTGGCGCGACGGACTGGCCCAGATACGCCGCTACCCCTCCGCCGTGGTCGGGCTGCTGATCATCGCCCTGCTGCTGGCCACGGCCATCTATGCCGTGACCGCCATCCCCTACTCCGAGGCGCAGAAGCTCTGGCGCGGCGGCGATGCCTGGCAGGAACTGCCGGTCAACGCCAGCCCGGTGTGGACCGACCGTATCCGGGGCGGTGAGGCCCCACGCACCATCACCGCCTCCAGCGACGAAGTGGCCGTCGAGCGCGAGGACCTGGGCGCGGCGCGGCTCGAGACCACGACCCTGGAGGTGGATTTCCCCTACGGCGACTTCCCCTCCGAGATCAATCTCTTCCTGGAGGCGGAGTTCGAGCAGCGCCAGCCGTTCACCCGGGTGCACTGGCGCAGGCCGGACGGGCAAGAGATCCCCATCGAGGCGCGCCGGGTCGGCGAGCGGGAGCGGTTCTCCATCTCCCAGGACCGTCAGCTGGAGAGCCGCCTCGGCTTCGCCCCGCAGATCGGGCTGTTGACCGACGCCGAGCCGGGCACCGCGGAGCCGGACGTGCTCCAGGGCACCTACCAGCTGGTGATCGAAACGGTGCATTTCGAAGAGGACGCCCGGTTGCACGCCGACCTGGTTGTCTACGGCCAGGTCCACGGCGCCTTCGGTACCGATCACCAGCGCCGCGATCTGGCGGTGGCGCTGCTCTGGGGCACGCCGGTTGCCCTTGCCTTCGGGCTGCTGGCGGCGGTGGGCACCACGGTCACCACCCTGATCATCGCCGCCACCGGCGTCTGGTACGGCGGTTGGGTGGACGCCGTCATCCAGCGGCTCACCGAGGTGAACATCATCCTGCCGCTGCTGCCCATCCTAGTGATGATCGGCACCCTCTATTCGACCAGCATCTGGCTGATGCTCGGCGTGGTGGTGGTGCTGGGCATCTTCAGTGCCGGGATCAAAATGTACCGCTCGATGCTGCTGCCCATCCGCCAGGCACCCTATATCGAGGCGGCCCGCGCCTACGGGGCCAGCGGCGGGCGGATCATCCTGCGCTACATGGTGCCGCGGATCCTGCCGGTGCTCATCCCCACCTTCGTCACACTGATCCCCACCTACGTCTTCCTCGAGGCGTCGCTGGCGGTCCTCGGCCTAGGCGATCCGGTGCTACCGACCTGGGGCAAGGTGCTCCACGATGCCCAGGCCCAGAGCGCGCTCTACCATGGGTTCTACTACTGGGTGGTGTCACCGGCGGCACTGCTGATGCTGACCGGGCTCGGCTTTGCCATGCTCGGCTTCGCCCTGGACCGGATCTTCAACCCACGGCTGAGGAGCCTCTGATGGCCGGCCCCCCGCTGCTCGAGATCGAGGACCTGCGCCTGGGCTACGCCACCGAGCGCGGCACCCTGTGGGCGGTGGACGGCGTCAACCTTGAGGTGCGCCGCAACGAGGCCCTGACCGTGCTCGGCGAGTCCGGCTGTGGCAAGAGCTCCCTGGCCCGTACCCTGCTGCGCACCCTGCCGCGCAACGCCCGCACCCCCAGCGGCCAGATCCGCCTGGACGGGCGGGAGGTCCTGGGCCTGCCGGAGGAGCGCTTCCGCCGCGAGGTGCGCTGGGTCCGCATCGCGCTGGTCATGCAGGCGGCGATGAATGCCCTCAACCCGGTGGTGCGCGTCGGCGAGCAGGTGGCCGAGCCGCTACGCGTCCACCAGCGCATGGGCCGGCGCGAGGCGCAGCGCCGCGCCGCGGCCGCCTTCGAGGAAGTGGGCATCGCCACGGATTTCCTGCGCCGCTACCCCCACGAACTCTCCGGCGGCATGCGTCAGCGCGCGGTGCTGGCCATGGCACTGGTCACCGAACCGGACCTGGTGATCCTGGACGAACCGACCTCGGCGCTGGATGTGCTCACCCAGGCGTCGATCATGAACGTGCTCAAGCGCATCAAGGCCGAGCGCGGGGTCAGCTTCATCCTGATCACCCACGATATCGCCACATCCAGCGAGCTGGCCGACCGGGTGGCCCTGATGTATGCCGGTCAGGTGGTGGAGACGGCCAGCGCCGAGGCCTTTTTCGGCGACCCGGCGCACCCCTACTCGCGGCTGCTCATGGACTCGGTGCCCCGCCTGCATCAGGAGCAGCCCCCCCGCGCCATCCCCGGACGCCCGCCGAGCCTGCTGGAGCCACCAACCGGCTGTCGCTTCGCCGATCGCTGTCCGAAGGCTTACGAACGCTGCGCCGAGCCGCCACCGGAGGTGGCCTACGACACCCGCCACCGGGTCCGCTGCTGGCTTCACCACCCGGGAGGGAGACGATGAGCGCGCCCGCCGCCACCGCCGCATCGGCCCCCGGCAGCGATTCCGCCCTGCTGGAGGTCGATGGGCTGTATACCCACTTCGAGTTGCGCCAGTGGGGCTTCCTGCGCACGGGCACGGTGCGCGCCGTCGACGGGGTCTCATTCACCCTCGATGCTGGCGAGGCCACCGCCGTGGTCGGCGAGAGCGGCTGCGGCAAGAGCTCCCTGGCGCGCACCCTGCTTGGCCTGCACCGCCCCACCGCCGGGTCGCTGCATTTTGCCGGCAGCGAGCTGAGCAGCCTCGGTCGGGCCGACCTCAAGGCCTATCGGGCTCAGGTGGGGTATGTGCAGCAAGATCCCTACGGGGCGCTACCGCCGTTCATGGAGGTTCGGCGGATCCTCGCCGAACCCCTGATTGTCCACGGCATCCGCCGCCGCGCCGAGCGCTGGCAGCGCATCCAGGCCGCCCTGGAGGAGGTCGGCCTGGCCCCGGCCACGGAGATCGCCGGCAAGTTCCCCCACCAGCTCAGCGGCGGTCAGCAGCAGCGGGTGGTCATCGCCCGGGCGCTGCTCCTGCGCCCGGCCATGCTCATCGCCGATGAGCCGGTCTCCATGCTCGACGCCTCGGTGCGCGTGGAGATCCTCAACCTCCTCCACCGGGTACAGCAGGAGCATCGGCTCGCCCTGCTCTACATCACCCACGACCTGTCCACCGTGCGCCACTACGTGGACCGGGCGATGGTGATGTACGGCGGCCGGGTCGTCGAGCAGGCGCCGGTGGACGCCCTGCTCCGACACCCTCAGCACCCGTACACCGAGGCCCTGCTCAGCGCCCTTGGCGACCCCGATGCGGCCAACGCCGGCCGCCCCCGTCCGGTCCCAGGGGGCGAGGCGCCGAGCCTCATCCACCCCCCCTCCGGCTGCCGCTACCACCCGCGCTGCCCCCACGCCATGGCGGGGCGCTGCGAACTCGAGCCGCCTCCGCCGGACTTCCGTCCCCGCCCGGAGCACCGGGTGGCCTGCTGGCTGCGCGAATAGCCGGGGTGCGGGGCATCGAACACATCCCGTGGCTCTACGATGCCGGCATGGCGGTGTGCGAGCGCCTGGGCTTAGGGAGCTGGCGTCGGGCGCTGGTGTGCGGTGCCGGCGGCCGGATCCTGGAAGTCGGCTGCGGCACCGGCCGGACACTCCCCCTCTACCCGGCCAACACGACCCTCTGGGGCATCGACCCGGACGCCGCCGCCCTGGAGCGCGCCCGACGCCGCGCGCCGCAGGCTGCGCTCTGCGTGGGACGTGCCGAGGCGCTGCCCTTCGCCGATGGCAGCTTCGATACCGTGACCACCAGCCTGAGTTTTTGCAGCGTCGGCGACGTCGCTGCCGGGCTGGGGGAGATCCGCCGCGTCCTGGCCGCGGACGGGGTGCTGCGCATGCTCGAGCACGTGCGCTCAGCGGGCCTGACGGGCCGGGTGCAGGACCGCCTCCAACCGGCGTGGACCGCCGTCAGCGGCGGGTGCCACCTGAACCGCGATACCGAGACGGCGGTGACCGCCGCCGGTTTCCGGATCGACCCCGGATCACGTCGGGCCCGCGGAGTGATGCGCTGCTTCGCGGCCTACAAGGCGTAGAACGCAGTCAGGAGCGGCCCAGACGCTGGCCCAGGTCCGCCAGGTGGGCCAGCAGGCCGGCCAACAGCCATGCCGACACCCAGTACCAGTCGGCCCCGGTCAGCGCGGCACGCAGCGCCAGCAGCAGAAAGCCGCCCGCGGCCAGGGTGGTGACGATGGTCCCCGGCGCCAGCCCCCGTCCGGTGCGCCGATAGAGGGCGTAGAGCAGCGCACCCTCGATGAGCATCAGCACCAGGATGGCGTCGATCACCCGACCGGTGACGAACCACTCCGCCATGGCCCCGTTCACCCTTTCCCCAGCAGATCGGCCAGTTCCTCGCGCAGGGCATCCACCTCCGGCTGCGCCTGCTCGAGGATGGCGTCCACCTTGTGGAAGTCGAGCACACGGATGTCACGGATCTCCGGGCTGATCAGGATATCGGGCTCCTCGCGCCGTCGCTTCTCCTGCAGGATGGAGTACTGCATGATCTGAAACGTGTTGAAGATATTGTCCAGGTACGCCGGGTTGCGCAGTGCCTCGTCCTTGCCCTCCTCGCGGGTGCCCAATACGTTCACCTCCACCACCACATCGCACTCCTCGGCGAGCAGATCGAAAGGCACCGGATTGGTCAGGCCGCCGTCGACCAGCACCCGATCCTGATAGGAGACCGGGCTGAACAGCCCCGGCATGGCCATGCTCGCCTGGACCGCCGGCCACAGGGCGCCCGAGTCGAAGATCACCGCCTCGCGCTTCCAGTAGTCGGTGGCAACCACCTGCAGCGGGATCTCCAGCTCGCCAAAGCGCGATACGCCCGTCTCCTTGCGCAGGTGGGCGATGAAGGCGTCGGACTCCACCAGCCCGCCGTCGCGATCCGACGGCTGCACGAAGTCGAGCCACTGCCGCCACTTGCCACCCATCAGGGTCTGCAGCCAGTTCTCGTCCTGATCGGCGACGAGTTCATCGATCCCGGCGCGGATCTCCTCGGCGCTGAGCCCGGCAGCGTAGAGCGCGCCCATGATGGCGCCGATGCTGCAACCGCTGATCCGGTGCGGGCGCACCCCAAGTTCCTCGAGGGCCTCGAAGACGAGCAGGTGGGACAGACCGCGGGCGCCGCCGCTGCCCAGCGCCAGACCGATGCGCGGCGTCCCATCCCCGTGATCGGCCCGCGCGCCGGAGACCGGCGCCGCCGACATCCCGACCAGCGGCAGCAGGGTGGCTCCGAGCATCATCTTCAGCGTGTGGCGTCGCGGACGGTCGGGCAGGTCTCGTGTCACTGCGGGTCCTCGCTTCGGGCTGGCGCTGGCGGGGGAGCGATCTTGGATGAACATAGCAGGCACGGACCGCACTGTCCTCACCCCGTCCCGGCGGAGACCGGGCGATGCAGCAGGGCCACATCCTCGCGGGGCAGGTGCAGCTCCGCCCCCCAGCGCTCAGCCAGCCAACGGAAGGTCGCCTCGGCGAAGAAGGCGATGTGGGTCGGGTCACGCAGGTAGTGCCAGCCGGGGAACGCCTCGACCGATGGCTGGCGCTTGGTCATGATGCCCAGCCAACCACCCGGGCGCAGGCACCCCCATAAGCCATCGAGTTCGACGGCCGGTTCGCTCAGATGCTCGACCACCTCGGTGGCGGTGATCACATCGTAGCGGGCGCGCAGCGGGGCCGGATCCGGGAAGTAGTACGGATCGTAGACCGCGACCTGATAGCCGCCCTCGCGGAAGATCGCCGCCAGCGCCGGTCCGTGACCGCAGCCAAAGTCGAGCACGTGGGCCGGGGGGGCTACTTCCACCATCAGCGGGTCGGCGACCCGGCGCAGGAAGTGTCGATACCCCGGGTCGTCCACCGCGTTCTGGTGCTGGTCGTAGACCGCCTGCTCATCCACCGCCGAGAGGTGGTATTCCGGCGGCACGTGGACCAGCGCGCAGGTTGGGCACCGGTAATAGGCCCGCTCGGCGCGGTGATCCAGCGCTGCGGAGCTGGCACACAGGGGACAGGCGCGGACGCTCACGGCTCCAGCGGGGCGTTGTCGGTCCGCACCGCCTCCAGGCGATGACCATCGGCGGTCATCAGCCGCAGCCGATCGGCGTCGGGCATGTAGAGGAAATGGACCTGCCCGAGCACCTTGAGAAACGTCTGCTCGGCCTCGGCCCGCCCGGCATCCTGGCAGGCCATGCGCGTGGCGGCCAGGCCGCTGAACAGGATCCGCTCGCCGGTGAGCCGGTAGCCACCGGTGTAGCGATTGCACGGCGCCTGCCCGAACACCCGCCCCTCGCCATCGAAGCCGAGGGTGACGATGGCCTCCGGGGCCGCGCCGTCGATGGCGACGATCCGCCAGCCGCCGTCGGTTAGCAGGGCCCGGGGATCACCACCGCACCCCTGATGCCGCGCACCATCGAGCTGGTAGCCAACCCGGTAGGGGTGCGGCATGCCGGTGGCCACATCGGCGCACAGCTCCGGCTCAACGACCACCTCCAGCTCCCGGCCGTCCTCGGTCTCGGCGACATAGCGCAGGGCGGCATCGGTCGCCTCCGGCCTCGGCTGCGCGGCGGTGAGTTCAACCCGGCCGTAATCGGCCAGCAGCCGCATCCGCTCCCCATCCATGCGCAGCATCCAGCCCGGCTCCTGGCCGTAGGCCACAAAGGGCTCATCGGCGCTGCCCAGTTCGGGGGGCGACTCCGGCGCGGGCTCCGGAGGCTCGATGGCCTCCTCCTCGGCCGTCTCCTCCGCGGGCGGAGCGGCAGGCTCCTGGGGGCTCTCGGCGGTCTCGGGCTCCTGCACCCGGTCGGGCGCGGCGCAGGCGGCCAGCAGGAGCAGGGTCAGAGCAAGGGTGGCAGCGGACGTGGCGGCTCGGATGCTGGTCATCGGGTCAGGATACCCCAAAGCCGCAGCCGTCGGCACCGCCCGCTCGGCGGGAATCACCGGGCGGTCGCCGCCCCCGGTTCAGGGGGCGACCGCCCGGGCACCGTGGCGGCTCAGTTGGCCTTATGGATGGCCCGCTTGCCGACCGCCAGGGCCGCCTCGTGGACGGACTCAGAGAGGGTCGGGTGGGCGTGGATGGTACGCGCCAGGTCCTCGGCCGAACCGGCGAACTCCATGGTCACCACCGCCTCGGCGATCAGCTCGGAGGCCTGCGGGCCGACGATGTGGGCCCCGAGCAGCCGGTCGGTCTCGGCGTGGGCGATGAGCTTGACCAGCCCCGCGGTCTGGTCCATGGCGCGGGCCCGACCGTTGGCGGCAAAGCCGAAGACGCCCGTGTTGTAGGGGATGCCGGCCTTCTTCAGCTGCTCCTCGGTGCGGCCCACCCAGGCAATCTCCGGGTCGGTGTAGATCACCCACGGGATGGTCTCGTAGTTGAGGTCGCCGCCCTTGCCAGCGATCCGCTCGGCAACCAGGATCCCCTCCTCCTGCCCCTTGTGGGCCAGCATCGGGCCGCGGACCACATCGCCGACGGCGTAGACATCGGGCAGGTTGGTCTTGCAGTCCTCATCGACATTGATAAAGCCGCGCTCATCGAGCAGCAGATCGACCTCCTTGGAGCAGAGGTCATCCGTGTTTGGTCGCCGACCCACGCAGACGATCAGCCGATCGACCTCCAGCTGCTGCTCGCCGTTCTTGTCCTCGTAGGAGACGGTGACCCCGCCGCCGACCTGCGTCGCGGTCACCCGGCAGCCCAGGCGGATATCCAGGCCCTGCTTCTTGAACTCCTTTTGCGCGGTGCGCGCGACCTGGCGGTCCACCGGGCCAAGGAACTCGTCCTGCGCCTCGAGCAACACCACCTCGGAACCGAGCCGGCTCCAAACCGACCCCATCTCCAGGCCGATGACGCCGGCACCGATGATGCCCAGTCGTTGCGGAACCTCGGTGAACTCCAGCGCCCCGTCGGAGTTGACGATGCGCTCGTGATCCAGCGGCGCGGCACCGATCTCGACGCTGCGCGAACCGGTGGCCAGCACCACCGAGTCGGCGCTGTAGCGCTCGCGGGTATCATCCGCACGGCGGACCTCCACGGTCCGGGCCTCCACCAGCTGGCCATGACCGTGGATCCACTCGATCTTGTTCGCCTTGAACAGCTGACGGATCCCCCCGGTGAGCTCCTTCACCACCTTGTCCTTGCGGGCGATCATCTGGCCGACGTCGAGCTCGACCCCCTGGGCGGTGATCCCGTGGGCACTGAGCTGATGCGTGACCTTGTGGTACTGCTCGGAGCTGTCGAGCAACGCCTTTGAGGGGATGCAGCCGACGTTGAGGCAGGTGCCACCCAGGGCGGGCTCACCATCCTTGTAGACGAAGGCGTCCACCACGGCCGTGCGCATACCCAGCTGGGCGCAGCGGATGGCGGCGCTATAGCCGGCGGGGCCGGCACCGATGACGATGACGTCGTAGTGATTGGACATGTTGCGACCCTGTTCTGTCGTTGGATGTGCGCGGGGCGCATCCGGCCCCGAGGGGCCGGCGCCGCTAGACCTCGAGCAGCAGGCGGGCAGGATCCTCGATACAGTCCTTGACCGCCACCAGGAACTGCACCGCCTCGCGCCCATCAATGATGCGGTGATCGTAGGTGTGGGCCAGGTACATCATCGGCCGGACCACGACCTCGCCATCCTCGACCATCGGCCGCTCCTGGATCTTGTGCATGCCCAGGATGCCGCTCTGCGGCGGGTTGAGGATGGGCGTGGAGAGCAGCGAGCCGAAGATCCCGCCGTTGGTGATGGTGAACGTCCCGCCGGTGAGCTCGTCCATGCTCAGCTTGCCCTGCTGCGCGCGCTTGCCGAGTTCGTTGATCTGCGCCTCGATCTCGGCGAAGGAGAGGCGATCGGCATCACGCAGCACCGGCACCACCAGCCCCCGCGGCGAGGAGACGGCGATACCGATGTCGTAGTAGCCGTGGTAGATGATGTCGTTGCCGTCGATCGAGGCGTTGACCGCCGGGTAGCGCTTGAGGGCCTCCACCGCCGCCTTGACGAAGAACGACATGAAGCCCAGGCGCACGTCGTGGGCCTTCTCGAAGCGCTCCCGGTAGCGGGCGCGCAGATCCATCACCGGCTGCATGTTCACTTCATTGAAGGTGGTGAGCATCGCCGCGTTCTGCTGCGCCTCGACCAGCCGCTCGGCAATGCGCTGGCGCAGCCGGGTCATGGGCACCCGCTGCTCCGGGCGATCCCCCGGCGCCGCGGCCGGCGGCGCTTCGCCCGCCGGGGCGCTCGGCGGCGCAGTCGCCGCGGTGGGCGCCGCCTCGGCCTCGGCCCGGCGCTCCAGGTGGCGCAGGACGTCCTCCTTGGTCAGGCGCCCGTCGCCGCTGGCGGCCTCAATCCGCGCCGGATCCAGGCCGTGCTCGCGGACCAGGCGCCGGACCGCCGGGCTGAGCCCCTCCAGGCTCGCCGCCGGTGTCGCCGACGCGTCGGCAGCGGGCGGCTTGGGTGGCGTATCCCCCTCGCCCGGCGCAGCCGGCTCGGCGGCCGATGCCTGCCCGCCCGCGGCTGCCGCCGCGGCGGTCTCGGCGGCGGTCTCGGCGGCCGGTGCGGCACCAGCCTCGACGTGGCCGAGGATCTCGTCGGCGGTGACCGTCTCGCCGACGGCCCGCTCGATCCCCTGCAGCACGCCATCGCTGGGGGCTGGAACCTCCAGCACCACCTTGTCGGTCTCCAGGTCGACCAAGTTCTCGTCCCGGGCAACCGCTTCACCGGGCTGCTTGTGCCAGGCCACCACCGTCGCCTCACTGACGGACTCGGGCAGCGCTGGAACCTTGATCTCGACGCTCATGCAGGTCCCCTTCTCTGGTGTTCTTCTCCGGACTCCGTGGCCACACGCCGTCTAGCCGAGCGCATCCTCGACCAGCGCCCGCTGCTGCTCGTGGTGCCGCTTGGGGTAGCCCACCGCCGGCGACGCCGCGGCGGAACGGCCGGCATAGCGCAGCCGCTGATCCGGCCCCATGCAGTTGTAGAGGTGGTGATTGGTGGAGTACCACGCCCCCTGGTTCTTGGGCTCCTCCTGGCACCAGACCACCTCGGTAGCCGCCGCGTAACGCTCGGTCAGCAGATGGCGCAGCGCCCGCTCCGGGAACGGGTAGAGCTGCTCGACCCGGATGATCGCCACGTCGTTGCGGGCCTCCCGGCGGCGGGTCTCCAGCAGGTCGTAGTAGACCTTGCCGGCGCACAGCACCACGCGCCGGCAGGCCGCCGGATCCAGCCCGTCCACCTCGTCGATGATGTTGTGGAAGTGGCCACCGGTCAGGTCGTCGAGCCCGGAGGTGGAGAGCTTGTGGCGCAACAGGCTCTTCGGCGTCAGCACCACCAGCGGCTTGCGGTAGCGGCGCAGCATCTGCCGGCGCAGCATGTGGAAGAACTGCGCCGGGGTCGAGGGCACGCACACCTGCATGTTGTTCTCGGCACACAGTTGCAGGTAGCGCTCCAGCCGAGCGGAGGAGTGCTCGGGGCCCTGCCCCTCGTAGCCGTGGGGCAGGAACATGGTCAGACCCGACAGCCGGCCCCACTTGGCTTCAGCCGCGGCGATGAACTGGTCGATGACCACCTGGGCGCCGTTGGCGAAGTCGCCGAACTGGGCCTCCCAGATGGTCAGGGTGTCCGGCTCGGTGGTGGCGTAGCCGTACTCGAAGCCGAGTACGGCCTCCTCGGAGAGGAGCGAGTCGATGACCACGAAGTCCTGGGGCTCGGTGGTGACATCCTGCAGCGGTACAAAGTTGGAGCCATCCCGGGCGTTGTGCAGCACGGCGTGGCGGTGGAAGAAGGTGCCGCGACCGGAGTCCTGCCCGGTCAGGCGCACCCGGTAGCCATCCTGGAGGAGGGTGGCGTAGGCCATGGTCTCGGCAAAGCCCCAGTCCAGCGGCAGCGCACCGGCAACCATCTTGCGCCGGCTCTCCATGATCGACGCCACCCGGGGATTGAGTTCGAAACCGTCGGGCAGGGCGTCGAGTATGCCCTGCAGGCCGCGCAGGCGCTCCTTGTCCACCGCCGTCTCCACCGGCTCGTTCCACTCGCCGCCGACGAACCGGGTCCAGTTCGCGGCGTAGTCGTTGCGCACGCCGGTGAGGATGTTCGACGCCACCACCTCCCGGTTCTCCAGGGCCTCGCGGTAGCCGGCGACCATCTCGTCGGACTCCCGCGGCCCGAGGATGCCCTCCTGCACCAGCCGCTCGGCGTAACGCTGACGAACCGTGGGCTGGTTGCGGATCTTCTGGTACATCATCGGCTGCGTGGCCGCCGGCTCGTCGGCCTCATTGTGGCCGTGGCGGCGGTAGCAGATCAGGTCGATGACCACATCGCGATGGAAGGTGTTGCGGTAGTCCAGGGCCAGTGCCGTGGCGAAGGCGACCGCCTCGGGGTCGTCGCCATTGACGTGGAAGATCGGCGCCTGAACGATCTTCGCCACCTCGGTGCAGTAGTGGCTCGAGCGGGTGTCCTGCGGGTGCGAGGTGGTGAAGCCGATCTGGTTGTTGACCACCACATGCACCGTGCCGCCGGTGTAAAAACCGCGTGCCTGGGAGAGCTGGAACGTCTCCATGACCACGCCCTGACCGGCGAATGCGGCATCCCCGTGGATGAGCAGCGGCAGCACCTGCTCGCCCTGCGGGTCACGGCGTCGGCGCATGCGCCCGCGGCAGGAGCCCTCCACCACCGGGTTGACGATCTCCAGGTGCGACGGGTTGAAGGCCAGGGCCACGTGCATCGGGCCGCCCGGGGTCTGGATATCCGACGAGAAGCCCATGTGGTACTTGACGTCACCGGAGCCCTCCAGCCCGTCGGGCTGATGCCCCTCGAACTCGGCGAACAGGTCGCCGGGGTCCTTGCCCATGATGTTGATCAGCACGTTGAGCCGGCCCCGGTGGGCCATGCCCAGCACCATCTCCTTGACGCCTTCGCGTCCGGCGCCCTGGATGAGATCGTGCAGCAGGGGGATCAGCGCATCTCCGCCTTCCAGTGAGAAGCGCTTCTGACCCACGTACTTCGAATGCAGATACTTCTCGATGCCTTCGGCGGCGGTCAGCCGCTCAAGGATCTCCTTCTTGCGCGCCGGGCTCAGCCGCGGTCGACACCCGGTTCCCTCCAGCCGCTCCTGGATCCAGCGCTTCTGCACGGTATCCGTAATGTGCATGTACTCGGAGCCGATGGAGCCGCAGTAGACCTCCTCGAGTTGCGCGAGGATCTCGCGCAGGGTCATCTGCGCCGGCGCGTACAGCGAGCCGGTGTTGAATGTCTGATCCAGATCCGCGGGCAGCAACCCGTGGAAGGCCGGGTCGAGATCCGGTACCGGTGGCTTCGGGCGCAGGTCCAGCGGGTCGATGTCCGCTGCCTGGTGACCGCGGAAGCGGTAGGAGTTGATCAGCCGCAGCACCGCCGCCTGCTTTTCGGCCGCCTCGGCGCTCAGGCCGCCATCGACGGGGACGGTAGCCCGCGCCGGCGTGCCGCCATTGTCCCGTGCATGCTGCTCGAAGCGGGCCCGGATGGGGCTGTGGGGGATGTCCTCCCCGCGACCAAGCTCCTGGCTGAGGGTATGGAAGTAGGCCCGCCACTCCGGGTCCACGCGGCTGGGATCGGCGAGGTAGGTCTCGTAGAGATCCTCGATGAAGGCCGCGTTGGCGCCGTGCAGGTACGAGCTGTCGCGAAGCTGTTCGAAAAGGCCACGATCAGTCATGCCACCACTCTAAGGCTCGGAGCGAACGGAGAGAACCCGTGCGCGGCTGCGCGGCGGACCCGGCGGCCCGCCGCGCAACCGACACCACTGTCAACCGTGATCGCCTCCGCCGCCGTCCGGTGAGGCGGCCTGGGAGGGCTGTGTTCGTCCGGCGAGCAGGATGCCGATCTCATAAAGCAGCCATACCGGCACGGCCAGCAGGACCTGCGAGAGCACGTCGGGCGGGGTGAGCATCATCCCCACCACGAAGGCGCCGACGATCACGTACGGTCGCTTGGCGGCCAAGCTCTCCCGGGTGGAGATGCCGCTGCGCACCAGCAGGATGGTGGCGATGGGCACCTGGAAGGCCGCGCCGAAGGCGAAGAACAGGGTCAGCACGAACGACAGATACTCGCCGATGTCCGTCATCATCTGCACGCCTTCCGGGGAGACCAGAGCGAAGAAACGGAAGGCGATGGGGAAGACCACGAAATAGGCGAAGGCCGCCCCGAGGTAGAACAGCCCGGTGCTGGAGATCAGCAGCGGCCAGATCATCCGCCGCTCGTGGCGATAGAGACCAGGCGCCACAAAGGCCCAGAGCTGATAGAGGATGTACGGGATGGTGATGAAGATGGCCGCCACCAGGGCCAGCTTCATGGGGATCAGGAACGGCGAGGCCACCTTGATGGCGATCATCGAGGTGCCCTCGGGCAGGACGTCCTGCAGCGGCCCGGAAATCCAGCGATAGAGGGTGTCGCGGAACGGGTAGAGGAGCAGGAACACCCCCAGCACCGCCACTACGACACGCAGCAGGCGGTCGCGGAACTCCTTCAGGTGGCTGAGCAGCGGTGCCTCCTGGAGCTTTTCGTCACTCGTCTGCTTCTGCTCGGGCTCGCCAGCACTCACTGGTCGTGCTCCTTATCGGCGCCGCGCGGTTTGCCGCCCTCGGATTCCTCCGCCTTGCGCAGCCGGGCGGCGCGCCGGGCCTCCCGGGTCTCACGCTCGACGTCCTCCTCGGCGCCCTTGAAGGCCCGACGGGTCTCCTCGACGTCGCGCCGCACCGATTCACCCGCCTTGCGGATCTCCTCGATACGCAGCTCGCGCTCGACCTCGCGACGGGTGGCGTTGAACGAGGCACGCGCCTTGCCGGCCCAGCGCCCGAGCACGCGCACGGTACGCGCCATGCGCTCGGGACCGAGCACCAGCAACCCGATCAGGCAGATGATCAGGACTTCCCAGAAGCCGAGGTCGAACATGGCGATCCTGCGTCAGGGTGGAACCGGGGTGCCGGCCAGCGTCCTACGATGCGCTGCGGTCGTGCTGCTCGGCATTCTGGCGGGCGGCGCTGCTCTCGCGGGCGCGATCCTGCTCGGCGGCCGGGTCACCCTGATGCTCCAGCGGCTCCGGCTCCTCCGAGGACTCGCCCTCGGCACGCTTCTGCGCCTCTTCCTCCTCGCCCTCGCGCATCGACTCCTTGAAGCCGCGGATGGCTCCACCGAGATCGCCACCGATGTTGCGCAGCTTCTTGGTGCCGAACAGCAGCGCCACGATCAGCAGGATGATCAGCAACGACCAGATATTGAAACCCATCTCCTCACCCTCCAGCGCCCTGCGGCGCCTCAAGTTGTGCGTGGCTCATCCGCCGCGAGCGGCCTTCTCCTCAAGGCCCGAGCGGCCTACCCGTCGCTCCAGCTCGGCCAGCACCTCATCCACCGAGACCCCGCTAGCCGAGAGCATAACGAGAGTATGGAACCACAGATCGGCGGTCTCATAAACGACCTGTTCGCGTTCGCCGCCTTTGGCGGCGATGACCGCCTCGGTCGCCTCCTCGCCCACCTTCTTCAGAATGGCGTCCAGCCCCTTGTGATGAAGGCGGGCCACGTAGGAGGCATCGGGCGAGGCGTCCCGGCGCTGCTCGATGGTCTCGGCCAGCGCCCGCAGGGTATCCGCCGCCGTTCGCTCGGTTGCGCGCTCGCTCATTGTCGGACCTCGATGCCGCGTTCCGCCATATGCCCCTTGGCCTCGCCGACGGTGTAGTCGCCGAAGTGGAAGATGCTCGCCGCCAGTACGGCATCGGCCCCGCCCTCGTCGACCCCATCGGCCAGGTGCTCCAGATCCCCCACGCCGCCGGAGGCGATCACCGGCACGCTCACGGCATCCGCCACGGCCCGCGTCAGCCCCAGGTCGAAGCCGGCCCGCGTGCCGTCCCGGTCCATGCTGGTGAGCAGGATCTCGCCAGCGCCCAGGGCCACCAGGCGCTGGCACCAGCTGACCACCTCAAGCCCGGTGGGGTTGCGCCCGCCATGGGTGAACACCTCCCAGCGGGGCGGGTCCTCCTCCACCTGCTTGGCGTCCACCGCCACCACGATGCACTGGGAGCCGAAGCGCTCGGCGGCCTCACGGACAAACTCCGGGCGGTGTACGGCGGCGGTGTTGATGGCCACCTTGTCGGCACCGGCATTGAGCAGCCGGCGCACGTCGGCCACGCTGCGCACGCCGCCGCCGACGGTCAGCGGTATGAAGACCTGGCCGGCCACCGCCTCCACCACCTCATAGATGGTGTCCCGCCGCTCGTGGCTGGCGGTGATGTCAAGGAAGGTCAGCTCGTCGGCGCCCATGGCATCGTAGCGCCGGGCGATCTCCACGGGGTCACCGGCGTCGCGGATATCGACGAAGCGAACCCCCTTGACCACCCGGCCGCCGTCCACGTCCAGGCAGGGGATGATGCGCTTAGCGGTCACGACCGGCCTCCTGCGCGGTGCGGATGGCCGTGGCCAGGTCAAGGCCACCGTCGTAGATGGCCCGCCCGACGATGGCCCCGGCGATGCCCTCGGGGCTGGCGGCTAGGGCGTGCACGTCTTCCAGGCTGCTGACGCCCCCGGAGGCGATCACCGGGATGGAGACGGCCCGGGCCAGCTCGCGGGTCGCCTCGACGTTGCAGCCCTGCATCATCCCGTCCCGGCCGATGTCGGTGAAGATCAACGCCGCGACGCCGGCATCCTCGAACCGACGGGCGAGATCGACCGCGGCGACCTCGGAGGTCTGCTCCCAGCCATCGGTGGCCACATATCCGCCCCGGGCGTCCAGACCGACGCAGACCTGACCGGGGAAGTCGCGGCAGAGCGCCTCGACGAAGGCCGGCTCGCGCACCGCACGGGTACCGACGATGACGTAGCCCACGCCCGCCTCAAGGTAGCGTTGCGCGGTCTCGCGGCTGCGGATACCGCCGCCGATCTGTAGCGGCGTGTCGGGGTAGGCGCGGGCGATGGCGTGGATGGTCTGCTCATGGGCCGGACGGCCCTGGACGGCACCGTCCAGATCGACCAGGTGAAGACGCTCGGCGCCGGCGGCCACCCAGCGCCCGGCCACCGCCACCGGGTCGGCGTCAAAGATGGTCTCATCGTCCATGCGGCCCTGGCGCAGACGCACGCAGTGGCCATTCTTCAGGTCGATGGCGGGGATTACGATCACGTCCAGCTCCCGTCCCAGTCGAGAAAGTTGCGGTAGAGGCGCAGGCCGGCGTCCTGGCTCTTCTCCGGATGGAATTGCACGGCGAAGCACGGGCCATCCGCCACGGCGGCCGCGAAGCGTCGGCCATGCTCGGCCTGGCCGACGACCAGGCCCGCGTCGTCGGCGATCACGTAGTAACTGTGCACGAAATAAAACCAGGTGCCGTCCTCGATACCGGCCCACAGCGGGTGTCGGCACGGACGGTGCACCCGGCTCCAGCCCATGTGCGGCACCTTCAGCGGGCGACCGCGGCCGTCGCGCTCACCGTCGGGAAAACGCACGGCCCGGCCCGGCAGCACCCCGAGACCATCGACGCCACCGCTTTCCTCGCTATGGGTCAGCAGCGCCTGCATGCCGAGGCAGATACCCAGAAAGGGCCGGCTGCGTGCAGCCTCGATCAGCGCGTCGGTCAACCCGAGGCGGTTGAGCTCGGCCATGCAGTCGCCGATGGCCCCGACGCCCGGCAGGACCACCCGCTCTGCGGCCCGGACCCGATCGGGGTCGGCGGTCACCTCAAGGCCGGCCTCATCACCGGCGGCATGGGCCAGGGCTCGATAGACCGAGCGCAGATTGCCCATCCCGTAATCGACGATGGCCACGCGCCCCATCACAGGGCCCCCTTGGTGGAGGGGATGCGGCCCGCCGCGCGCTCATCCGGGCTCACGGCCTGGCGCAGGGCGCGCCCGAACGCCTTGAACAGGCACTCGACCATATGATGGGCATTGCGGCCACGCAGCACATCCAGATGGACGGTTACGGCGGCGTGGTTGGTCAGGGCGCGGAAGAACTCCTCGACCAGCTCGGTATCAAACCGCCCGATGTGCGTCCGCGGCATCTCGGCCTGGTAGACCAGGCCGGGCCGCCCGGAGAGATCGATGACCGCGCGCGAGAGCGCCTCGTCCAGGGGCACGTAGGCGTGGCCGTAGCGGGTCAGACCGGCCTTGTCGCCCCACGCCTGCATCAGCGCCTGACCCAGTGCGATGCCGACGTCCTCGACGGTGTGGTGATCATCAATCCAGGTGTCCCCCTGGGCCCGGATGCTGAGATCCACGCCGCCATGGCGTGCTATCTGGGCGAGCATGTGTTCAAAGAACGGAACCCCGCAATCGAGCTCCGCACTGCCCTCACCGTCGAGATCCACCCGCACCTGTACGGCGGTCTCGCCGGTGGTGCGCTCGACTTCTGCCGTTCGCTTGGCCATGGCCGTGACACCCTCGCAGGTCTGGTATCGATCCGGGCCTTCCGCCCGACGGGCGGACGAGGATATCACACGGCGCCAGCGCCGCTCGGCGGGGCCTCCAGCCAGAAGGTCACCGGCCCGTCATTGACCAGTTCCACCTGCATATCCGCCCCGAAGACGCCGGCGGCCACCGGCCCCGCCGCCCGGTGGCGCAGCGCGGTGAGGAAGGCATCGAACAGCGCCTCACCGGTCTGCGGGTCGGCGGCGGGGCCGAAGCTCGGCCGCATGCCCTTGCGCGTGTCGGCAGCCAGGGTGAATTGCGGCACGGCCAGCACGCCGCAGGCCAGATCGAGGGCCGAGCGGTTCATGCGCCCGGCGGCATCCGGGAAGACCCGATAACCCAGAACCCGCTCGGCGAGGCGCTCGGCCTGTTGCGGACCGTCGCCCTGTACGGCACAGACCAGGGCGACCACCCCGTGGTCGATCTGCCCAACCACCTCGCCGCCGACGCAGACCCGGGCGGCACGTGAGCGCTGAATGACTGTGATCATGTCCCGACGATATCAGACTTGTCTTACGTGCACTCCGGCACCCTCTGATCCAACCCCCCAGCGCGCTGAGGCACTGTGGTACCCGGCTACCGGCAGTCGGGATGCTGTGGCTTATCGGAGGAGCGCAGCCGATTGTGCGGGAGCCTGGGTGGGGCGACGGAGCGCGAGGCCTACCAAGGGACCGCTCAAGGAGGAGTCAGGCCCCCACCCACCCAAGCCCGAGGGAAGCGGGTTGAAGCCGACGCAGGACGCGTCGGCTTTTTTTTGCGCCGCCTCAGGCCTTCTTGCTGCCGCCCGAGGTACTGCGCGCTGCGGAGGATTTCTGTGTGCCGGCATCCGGGTTACCCGCGACAGCGGCGCCGGAGAGCTCCTGCATCGCCTCCTGGGCCCGCTTGGTGGCGTCCTGCCAGGCTTTGAGCACGCGCTGCCCCTCCGAGTCCCACTGTTCCGCCATGCGGGACGGATCCATGTTCTTCACACTGTCGAACCAGGCGTTCCAGAGCTTGCTCTGCGCCTCGGTCCAGGACTTCATCATCTCCTGCGTCTGCTTGACCACCTCCTGCATGCCGTCATTGGCGTGCTCTCCGGCGCCGGCCTGCTGCGCCCACTTCTGGGCCCACTGCACCTGAGCGTCGAGGGCCTCACGAACCGCCTTCTCCCACGCCTCCAGGTTCTGCTGGTAGTGGCGCTGCCACTCCTCACCCTGCGACACCCCGGTGGGCATCTGCATGCCTCGAACCGTCTGCAGCCAGGTATCCCACATGCGCTGCTGCATCTCGGTCCAGTTACGGACCATCTCTTCCATCGGTCGGTTACCGCTCATTGGAATCCTCTCCTGATGTCCTCATTGCCATTTCCGGGCACGGCGGACGAGCCATAGCACTGGCCCGGACGAACCATACGCCCCGACCCGAAAGTGTAGCGAGCCTGCCCCCGAACACCACCGCCCGGGTTGCCTAACCCCTCTGTGAACAGGTTAGCTATCGCCATGACGGAACAGCCAGCCCCACCCCGCACCCTGGAATGGACGCTTCGCATCCTGGCCCGCCTGCCCCTGCCCGTGCTGCACGGCATCGGCGCGACGCTGGGTACCGCCCTGACCCATCTGCCCAACCGCGCCCGGCGGATTGCCGAGATCAATCTGCACCTCTGCTTCCCGGACCGGGAGGACGCGGAGCAGCGCCGTTTGCTGCGCGACGCGCTGCGCGAGACCTGCAAGACCGCGCTGGAGATCGCGCCGGTGTTCAAACGCCCCCCGGAGCAGGTCACCGCCTGGGTGCGCCGGGTGCACGGCCACGAGCACTTCGAGCGGGCTGTGGCCGAGGGCCGGGGGGTGCTCCTGCTCGCCCCCCACATCGGCTGCTGGGAGCTGCTCAACCTGTGGGTGGCGGCCCGGCAGCCGCTCACCGCCCTCTACCGGCCGCCGCGCCAGCCCGCCCTGGAGCCGATCCTGCTCGCCGGGCGCTCGCGCAACGGCGCGCGCCTGCTGCCCGCCGGCCCACAGGGGGTCCGGGGCCTGCTCCGCGCCCTCGGCCGTCGCGAGGTGGTCGGTATCCTCCCCGATCAGGAGCCGGACGGCAGCGAGCCGTTCGCGCCCTTTTTCGGCGTCCCCGCCAAGACCATGACCCTGGCCGGGCGCATCGCCGGGCGCTCGCGGGCGGTGCCCCTGTTCGCCTTCGCAGAGCGACTGCCCCTCGGGCGCGGTTACGACCTGCACTTTATGCCCGCGGACCCTGCGGTGGCGGACCCGGATCCGGCCACGGCCACCGCCGCTCTCAACCGGGGCGTCGAGGCTTGCGTGCACCGGGCCCCGGCGCAGTACCAGTGGACCTACAAGCGCTTCAACACCCAGCCGGACGGCACTCGCCTCTATCCCACGAAGCGGCGACGCCGAGGAGGTTGAAACCGACCCCCCGTGGCCACTACACTGCTCGTTTATCTCTGGGCAGAAGTGCCCGGGTACGCGATTGCAATGGACAACGACGAAGGGGTCGATGAGCGCATGCCGATTGTGAAAGTCCGCGAAAACGAGCCGTTCGAGGTGGCCCTGCGCCGCTTCAAGCGTTCCTGCGAGAAGGCGGGCGTGCTGTCCGAGATCCGCCGGCGCGAGTACTACGAAAAGCCCACGCAGGTGCGCAAGCGCAAGCAAGCGGCCGCCGTCAAGCGGCACATGAAGCGGCTCAACCGCGAGCAGCAGCGGCGCCAGCGGCCCTACTGACACCCGAGGCAGGAACCGATGGCCGCATCCGGCAGCGTAAAGGGAACCTTGCTTGAGGCGATAAAGGCCGCCATGCGCTCCGGTGACAAGGAGCGACTGGCGGTGCTGCGCTCAGCGAGCGCGGCCCTCAAGCAGCGCGAGGTCGACGAGCGCTGCGATCTGGCGGATGACGACAGCGCGGCCATCGATGTCCTTGCCAAGGCGGTCAAGCAGCGCCGCGAGTCTGCCGAGCAGTACCGCGATGCTGGTGAGACCGCCCGCGCTGAGGCCGAGGAGCGGGAGATCGAGATCCTCTCGGAGTTCCTGCCCCAGGCAGCCAGTGATGAAGAGATCGACGCCCTGATCGAGGCGGCCATCCGCGACACCGGCGCGGGCTCGATCAAGGACATGGGCCGGGTCATGGGGCCACTCAAGGAGAAGCTCCAGGGCCGGGCCGATCTCGGCGCGGTCAGCGCCCGCGTCAAGGCCCGTCTCGGCGGCTGACCGAACCGCCCGCGCCGCGACACCGTCTGGGCCCTCCCTGACCCCGGAGGCTGGCCGATGGCCGGGCGCATCCCCGATGAGTTCATCGACGAGGTGCTGCAACGCACTGACATCGTCGCCGTGATCGGCGAGCGCGTGCCGTTGCGCCCGGCCGGCAGCAGCTACAAGGCGCGCTGCCCCTTCCACGACGAGCGCACCCCCTCCTTTAGCGTCAGCCCCGAGCGGCAGACCTACCATTGTTTTGGCTGCGGCGCCCACGGCACGGCGATCCGCTTCCTCATGGAACACGATCGCATGGGGTTTCGCGAGACCATCGAGGAGCTTGCCGGACGGGTCGGGCTGGAGATCCCCGACGGGGGCGGCCCACGCCGCGCCGCCGACGAGTACGCCCCACTCTACCGCGCCCTGGCCCAGGCGGACCGCTTCTTCCGGGACGCGCTGCGCAGCCACCCGGCGCGCCAGAGCGCCGTCGCCTACCTGCGCCAGCGGGGCATCTCCGGCGAGGTTGCCGCCCGATTCGGCCTCGGCTTCGCCCCACCGGGCTGGGACAATCTCCTGCGCCAGTTCGAGGACCCGCGACCGGCCATCCGCGCCGGGCTGATCATCGAGCGCGAGCAGAAGACCTACGACCGCTTCCGCGACCGGATCACCTTCCCCATTCACGACCGTCGCGGCCGCGTCGTTGCCTTCGGAGCGCGCGTGGTCTCCGACGGCGAGCCGAAGTACCTCAACTCCCCCGAGACCCCGGTATTCCACAAAGGACGGGAGATCTACGGGCTCTATCAGGCGCTGCAGGCGGAGCGCCGCCCCGGGCGGCTGATCGTGGTGGAGGGGTACATGGACGTCATCGCCCTGACCCAGCAGGGCATCCCCGGCGCCGTGGCCACCCTGGGCACGGCCACCACCGCCGAGCAGGCCACCCTATTGCTGCGCTCGGCGGACGAGCTGGTGCTCTGTTTCGACGGCGACGAAGCTGGCCGCACCGCAGCGCTTCGGGCGGTGGAAAACCTGCTACCGGTCCTCCAGGGCGACCGCGAGGTCCGCGTGCTGCTGCTGCCCGAGGGCAGCGACCCCGACGATCTGGTGCGCGGTGAGGGTCGCGAGGCCTTCGAGGGCCGCCTGGAGGCGGCGGCCCCGGTGGTGGAATTCTTCCTCGCCCGCCTCGGTGAGGAGTGCGACCTGGCCACCGCTGATGGCCGCGCGCGGCTGCTCGAGCGCGCCAGCGGCCCGCTGCGCCGGCTGCCCCAGGGGATCCTGCGCGAGACGCTGATCAGCCAGCTGGCGGAACGCACACACACCGAGCCGGCGCGCATCGATCGCATCCTGGCCGGGCGGTCCGATACACCCCGCAACGACGACGCCCCGGCGCAGCGGCGCAGCGTCCCGCACACCCCGGAAGCCAGCCTGCAGCGCACCCCCGTACGCCACGCCATCGCCCTGCTCCTTCGCCAGCCACAGCTGGCCACCGACGCCGGCGACCCGGATCGCTTCGCCGATCGCGACATTCCTGGACTAGACTTGCTGCAACAACTGCTTGAACTCGCGCGCACGGAACCCCAGATCACAACGGCAAGGATCCTTGAGCGCTTCCGTGACACCCGGCACGAGGCACCGCTGCATCGCCTGGCCGCCTGGCAGCGGGCCGCGCTGGCTGATGGGGACCATGGACAGGAGTTTCACGACGCCCTGATGCGGATCGAGGAGCAGATCATCCACAACGAGCAGGAGCGACTGGTCGGCGCACTCGAGCACTCCCGGCCGGATGACCCGGATATGGACCGCGAACAGGAGCGCCTACAGAAGGCCCATCGGCTGCAGTTGCTGATGGACCGACTCAAGCGTGGCCGGATCAGCGCCGATGAAGAGCAGGAGATGCAGGAACTTCGCGCGGCTTTTCGCCTCTAACACCCAGCGCGCCCTTGATAACAACCGGACCCGGACGCTAGACTGTACGGTTCCGCCCAGCGGCGCCTTCCCCGAGCAACCGCGGATCAGACCGATCGCCTATGTCACAGGATCAACAGTCGCAAATCAAGCAGCTCATCGCCAAAGGCAAAGAGCAGGGCTTTCTGACCTACGCGGAGGTTAACGACCACCTCCCGGACGATATCGTCGACCCCGATCAGATCGACGATATCATCGGGATGATCAACGACATGGGGATCAACGTCCATGAGACGGCCCCCGACTCGGACGAGCTGCTGCTGGCCGAAACCACTGTGGCCACCGACGAGGACGAGGCCGAGGAGGCCGCTGCCGCCCTCGCCGCGGTGGACGCAGAGTTCGGGCGCACCACCGACCCCGTACGCATGTACATGCGTGAGATGGGCAGCGTCGAGCTGCTCACCCGCGAGGGCGAGATCCAGCTGGCCAAGCGCATCGAAGACGGCCTCGACCGCGCCCTGATGGCCCTCTCCTCGTACCCGGAGGCGGCCCGGCAGCTGATCATGCTCTACGACCGCGCCCAGGAGGGCGAGGCCCGGCTGACCGATATCGTCGCCGGCTTCCGGGATCGGGACGATGGCTCCGAGCAGCCGCCGGAGGCCCCGGCCGCCCCCGAGGCCGCCGCCGACGATGAAGAGGAAACCACTGCTGCGGACACCGGGCCGGACCCGGAGGCGGTGGCCGAGCTCTTCGAGCGCCTGCGCGCGGCCTACAGCGAGATGCAGGAGGTCCTGGCCAACGAGGGCTCGGCGGCCCCGCGCATCGGTGAGCTGCGTGAAGAGCTCGAGGACATCTTCCTGAGCGTGAAGTTCACCCCGAAGGTGGTGGATGCCGTGGCCGACCGCCTGCGCGGCACGGTCGACACCATCCGCTCCCGCGAGCGGGAGATCATGAACCTGTGCACCCGCGAAGGGCGCATGGCCCGCAAGGAATTCGTCAAGAGCTTCCAGGACCGCGAGACCGATCCCTCCTGGCTCGACGATCTGCTGGCGGAGGGCGGCGAGCGGGCCGAGCGGCTGCAGCCGCACGCCGAGACCATCCGCAACGCCCAGCTGGAGCTCAAGGAGATTGCGGACAAGAACGGCCTCTCCGTCGCCGAGATCAAGGAGATCAACCGCCGCATGTCCATCGGCGAGGCCAAGGCGCGGCGGGCCAAGAAGGAGATGGTCGAGGCCAACCTGCGCCTGGTCATCTCCATCGCCAAGAAGTACACCAATCGCGGCCTCCAGTTCCTGGACCTGATCCAGGAGGGCAACATCGGCCTGATGAAGGCGGTGGACAAGTTCGAATACCGGCGCGGCTACAAGTTCTCCACCTACGCCACGTGGTGGATCCGCCAGGCGATCACCCGCTCCATTGCCGACCAGGCGCGGACCATCCGCATCCCGGTGCACATGATCGAGACGATCAACAAGCTCAACCGGGTGTCGCGGCAGATGCTCCAGGAGATGGGTCGCGAGGCCACCCCCGAGGAGTTGGCCGAGCGCATGGAGATGCCGGAGGACAAGGTGCGCAAGGTCCTCAAGATCGCCAAGGAACCGATCTCCATGGAGACGCCCATCGGCGACGACGAGGACAGCCACCTGGGCGACTTCATCGAGGACACCAGCGTGACCTCGCCGGTGGACTCGGCCACCTCCGAAGG
>LKMJ01000723.1_pt1 | contig 26810 bp, 26 predicted proteins | sample 643391 | NCBI WGS metagenome assembly LKMJ01 (sample SAMN04112250, study PRJNA286221) | soda lake metagenome | biome: soda lake; feature: Kulunda Steppe; material: water; isolation source: sample PL-Br10 brine of Picturesque Lake | place: Russia: Kulunda steppe | collected 2010-07 | reverse complement strand
GTCCATATTGAGCCCTGTCCCTCAGGTGATGCCGGCGAAGCCATGGAAAAAGCCCGCAGTGCGGCCGCGGTCCGGATGCAGGAATTAGAAAAAGAAGGGTCCAGCTGTTACGAGATCCCGACTGGCGGAGCCAATGATACCGGTTCGCTGGGTTACGTGCGGGCGCTGATGGAGCTGCGCGAACAGATCCGGCAGCAGCCCGGCCTGAACGGTTTCGATCATGTTTACCAGGCCACCGGATCGGGGGGAACGCTGGCCGGACTTCTGGCCGGAAAAGAACTGCTCAAAGAAGACTATGAGCTGGTGCCCGTGGAGGTGGGCCTGCTCAAGCCCGGCTTCAAGGAAAATGTAGCCGCCCTGGCCGGTGCAGCCCTTGGCCTGCTGGGGAATAAATCGGTTCTGGAAGCCGAATCGTTTATGATCGAAGAAAACTTTACCGGGCCGGGCTACGAGATGCCCTCTGTTGAATCGAGCTCCGCCTTAAAAGAGCTGGCCCTGGCAGAAGGGATCCTGGTCGGGCCGGTTTATACAGCCAAGGCTTTTGCGGCCCTGCTGGATCACCTGCAGAGTGGTAAAATTAAAAAAAACAGCCGGGTCCTCTTCTGGCATACCGGCGGGGCTTCGGAACTCTTTGCCGAGGCCCAGATCACAGGGGACGACATCATCAGGTGAGCAGGAACATTAGAGCAGGGTGGAAATATTATATAATTCACCTTCCTGAACAGTTTGCAGCCCGGTTCAACTTTCCGATTCAGTAGCGAAGAACCGATGGCTGCAGAAATTAATCTGCAAATGCAGATGGACGAGATGCAGATGGATATGACGATCTACCTGGTCGATGATATTATTTACATGGTAATTCCCGGAATGGGCTGGGTCAAGGAAGATATAACTGAAAGTGAATATTTAGCGCAGTCATTCGAGGATCCCGAAATGGATGAATTATTCGGTGATGTTGACCTTTTGGATTTGTTTTACAGCATTAAAATTGACAGCAATACTTTTTTGCCCGCGGAAAACAGGATTGCCTTTACTGTGACCATTGACATGATGGTGGAAAAGATTTTTTTAAAACAGGATACCATCATCAAATATCTTGAATTTGGCACTTTTGATGCCATTACCGTTCCCGGCGAGGTAATCGATCAGGCAGTACCTTTAGACGGCTAAATTGAGTGGTTAAAGATAGATGCTGAGTATGGACGAAAGTATGCCTGCTCTTGCAGCGGGCATACTTGATCACCGGCAGAAAAGCATGGTATTATTACCCCATCAGAAAAGCAAATTTTTTCGATCATGATCAAAGTAATCTTTCTGACAAGATGATAAGCATATCTGTTCCGGTGTAATAGTGATCGGAAGATATGCGTAATTTTTACCTTGCTTATTCTTATGTTTAAAATGTTTTTTAGTAATAGGGACATATGGGGCCTTTGAATCTGCCCGGCTCCAGTGAGGTAGTAATGACGTGGCCAAGCAATGCATTTTATTTGGGTTAAACTCAATAAATACGGTGCCGGACGACTCTACATTCTTCGTTCGGCAATCGTAAAAAAAGGAGGCAATAATTAACCCGTATCGGTTCGCGGTGCAGCAGTGTGGAGACCTGTTGTAATACCTTCGCCACATATGCGGGCGCGGGTGAGCTGCGCAGTTAGCGGATGCTGTGCGCGGCAGAGCCGGAGATATGGCAACAGTATCGCTAAAAAAAGTAAGCAAGGTATTCAACAAAACAATAAAGGCAGTAAACGATTTTAGTCTTGACATCGAGGATAAGGAGTTCGTTGTGCTGGTTGGGCCATCTGGCTGCGGAAAATCGACCACCTTAAGAATGGTAGCTGGGCTTGAAGAAATCACAGATGGCGAACTTTACATTGATGGCATCTTCGTCAACGAAACTCAACCCAAGGATAGAGATGTAGCGATGGTTTTTCAGAATTATGCCCTCTATCCCCATATGACCGCTTATGACAACATGTCATTTGCCCTTAAACTCAGGAAAGAAAAAAAAGATGCAATCGATCAGAAAGTCAAGCAGGCAGCAGAGATACTGAATATCACGCGTTTGTTAAATCGCAAACCTAAAGAACTTTCCGGAGGAGAAAAGCAGCGAGTAGCCATCGGTCGTGCAATTGTTCGTGATCCCAAGGTTTTTCTGATGGACGAGCCCCTGTCCAATCTTGATGCCAAGTTGCGCAACCAGATGCGGGCAGAGATTATCAAGCTGCGTCAACGCATTAATACTACTTTTATTTATGTAACCCATGATCAGACCGAAGCCATGACCCTTGGCGACCGTATTGTCATAATGAATGACGGGTATATTCAACAGATCGGTACTTCCGAGGAAGTATTTAATAAACCGGCAAATCAGTTTGTAGCAAGTTTTATCGGTGTGCCGCAGATGAACTTTTTACCGGCAGAACTTAATCTGACCCAGGATAAATATAGGCTAAGTGTATATGATCAGGATATCCTTCTGACTGATCAGGTGCAGCAGCTTTTTCACCAGAAAAAGCTAACTCCCCGCCCGGTGATCCTCGGTATACGTCCCGAGCATATTAATGTAGTGGAAAAAGGTTCACCGGAGAGCTTAGCGGCCAAAGTGGAAGTGTCCGAATTGATGGGAAGCGAAGCTTTTATTCATGCATCAATAGACGGTATAGAAATCGTTATTCGCGTACAAGTTTTTAGCAAAAATTTTCCCGTGTTTGAATCAGGCGGGAAGGATGATGTCAGCTTTGTTATTCCGCCGGAGAATATTCATTTGTTTGATCAGTCAACAGAGGAAAACCTTATGATCTAAATGCCATGCAGGTAACGGGAGCACGCCATACTGGCGGGCTAAAAGCATGCGGGCATATCACAAAGGCGGGCCGGCAGGAAAGGCCGGCCTGGTAATATGGGGACTACGCCGCAGCGCGTCCAGATTCCCCGACCTTGTTTCCGACAGCGGGGACAGATCTTCCAACAGGCAGAAGATTTGTCCCCGCTGATATTCCCACGGTATTGACTCTTTTTTCCCCTCCCCATCAACCATCTTCCATGTTCAATTTTCCATTTCCCATCTCTTGCTGCCCATCTTTCAATTGAAGATTTACTAAAAACCAACCTATTAAAACACTTGACAAAAGGGATTTGCTCTGGTAATTTTATTTCATAAGATAAAATTAATTCTCATTATATGAAACTTTGAGAAGGTAAAACCGTGGAAACGTTAACAAGATTTTTCAAAATAATAGATCTATTAGAAAACAGCAGTGAGTTAAGGCTTAAAGATATATCTGATAAATTAGGTATGGATAAAAGCACCACCCACAGATTTCTCAAAATATTACTGAAGCATGATTACGTTAAAATTAATCCGGATAATAAAAAATACAGCCTTGGGTTAAAATTTTTAAACATCTCCTCAAAAATAATTGATTCCATCGATATTAGAAATATCGCCCACCCCCATCTTTTAGAGCTTGTAAAATACACCAATGAAACAATACATCTGACAACATTTGACGGAAAAAGAGTTGTATATATAGATAAAATCGAAAGCGCAGGGCCGATCAGAATGTATTCAAGAATTGGCAATGTTGCACCTATTCATTGTACCGCAGCCGGCAAAGCAATTCTGGCATTTCAAAAAGGTGCTGTTATAGATGAAATTGTAAAAGACCTGGATATTATATCGTTAACGGAGAATACGATTACCTGTAAAGAAGATTTTCTCAAAGTACTGGAAGAGGTAAGAAATAATGGATTTGCTATTGATAATTCAGAGCACGAGGAAAATATTTGTTGTATCGCCGTACCGATAAGAGATTACAGCAGAAAAGTCGGTTATGCAGTAAGTATATCGGCAATAAAAACAAGAATGGACTTATCAAAATTGATTACATTTAAGGATGTCCTGATTGATAAAGCAAATGCAATTTCAAAGGAGCTGGGTTACATAGATACAGGCTTTACTAATTTTGCGGAAATGAATAAAGAGTTATAAGTGTTGGGTGCGGGCAAAATTATCGAAATAGTATTTTGAATGCTTCGAGATCAGGGCCCAGGCAGTCGACCATAAAATTAGGGAGGGATACATATGAAAATGTTAATCGATAGTCAATGGGTTGAAGCTTCTAATGGTAATTGGTTAGAAATTTCTAATCCATGCACTGGTGAAATTATCGATAAAGTACCGGAGGCAACTCTGGATGATGCAAAAACAACCCTTGAAGCTGCTCAAAGAGGCAAAGAGGAAATGGGGCGCTTACCGGCTCATGAACGTTCAGCAATACTGTTCCGATTAGCAAGGGCCATGGAATCAAGCAAAGAAGAATTAAGTGAATTGCTGGCAAAGGAAAATGGCAAACCAATTCAGCAAACCAGGGAAGAGGTTGCTGCTGCGATACGTATTTACCAGGGATTTGGCGAAGAAGCAAAACGCATTATGGGCCGGGTTATTCCGACCAATGCGGTGCCGGGGCAGGAAAAGAATTTTGCTATGACTATTCGCCAGCCTCTTGGCGTGATAGCGGCAATAGTTCCCTTCAATTATCCGGTAGAGCTTGGTGCGCACAAGGCCGCCGCTGCACTGGCAGCAGGCAATGCAGTGATAGTAAAACCTCCCAGTGATTGTCCGCTGACCATTCTTAAGATCGCTGCTCTGCTGGAAGAAGCGGGATTGCCCAGGGCTGCACACCAGGTCATTACCGGCCCGGGAGAATTGATTGGAGACTTTCTGGCAAAAAGTGAAGGCATTCAGCTGATAACAGTTACCGGCAGCAAAGAGGTCGGTATTAAAATTTCACAGCTGGCCGCTCAAAGTCTTAAAAAAGTTCATTTAGAATTGGGAGGCAATGATCCTACAATTATCTGTGCAGATGCTGACCTGGAGAATGCAGCCGATGCGATTATTCTCGGGCGTCTTGCCAGGGGGAATGGACAGATTTGCTGTGCCGTCAAGCGCATATTTGTGGACACCAAGGTTTATGACAAATTTGCTAAAATACTTGCCGGGAAAGCAAAGGCTTTAAAGGTTGGCGACCAATCGGAAGAGGATACAGATGTCGGTCCGCTTATCAATGAAAGTGCTTCTAAGCAGGTGGAAGGGCTGATTAACGGCGCAGTAGAAGCAGGAGCAAAGATTAGAGCCGGAGGTCACCGTAACGGTTGTTTTATCGAACCCACAGTCTTAACCGATGTTCCTCCCGAAGTTGAGCTGTTCAGAGAAGAAACTTTTGGGCCTGTTGCCCCCCTTGTCGCTTTTAAGGATCTAGATGAAGCGGTTAATATGGCTAATAATAGTTCCTATGGCTTGCAGGCGGCAATATTCACAAATGATATTTCCAGGGCTTTTGATACCGCTTACCGCCTGGAGGCAGGAGGCGTAATTATAAACTGGTCCTCTGCTGTCAGGCTGGAAAATTTGGCTTTTGGAGGCGTTAAATTAAGCGGACACGGAAGGGAAAGTATTCATGACACGCTTGAGGATATGACCGAGCAAAAGAGCATCCTTATATTCGATGCCATTACTAGTTTTGACACCTAAAAAATTATTAATCAAAAAGATAAAGGAGGGGATTGCTGGACAAATATTGTGGTTTGTTTGGTTACAAGGTTTACCCTCTTGTTTACATGCCAAACAAATCTCAAGGAAGATTAACAAAATATGGTAAATAATTATTTATCAAAGAGGAGTGAGAAAAGGTGAAAAATAGGGTTTTAATGTTTATGATGGTTTTGATGATCAGTGCATTACTGATGGGAACCTTTATATTATCCGGCTGTGAAGATCCGGTGGTAGATGAACCGGTAGATGAACCGGTAGATGAACCAGATGTAGATAAACCGTACGAAGGTGAAGAGATTGTTATCGGAGCTTTGGCCAGAACACTTTCCGATGAGCTTATACCTTTCCTGGATGAATTTGAAGAAGAGACAGGAATCAAAGTAACCATTGAACAACATGCATTTGATGCTTTGCGTGATAAAATGATGCTGGAATTTGCGGCAGGGTCCGGCTATTTCGATATCATCTATTTGTCTCCAGGTTATCTAGGGGAGCTGGTGGAAAACGACTATATCATGGATATAAGCGGATATATGGAAACACTTGATTTCCGCGAGGAAGATTTTCTACCTGCAGCAATTGAGATAAGTCGATATGGTGTTGGCGAGGAAATATGGGGATTTCCGTACCTTGCTGATACAACCGTTTTGCTCTACCGTAAAGACTTGTTTGAAGATCCTGATAACCAGGCCGATTTTGAAGATCAATACGGCTACGAACTTCCCATACCTACGATAGAAGACCCACTTACAACCGAGCAGTTTTTAGATCTGGCCGAGTTTTTTACCCGTGACGACATGTATGGCTTTGGTTATCCGCAGACCGGCGTTGCCTACGGCAACCTTTATATTATGCCCTGGATCTGGACCTTTGGTGAAGAGTACTTCGACGAAGATTACCAGGTTACAGTCAACAGCCCCCAGGGCATTGCTGCCATGGAGTATGCGCGTGAATTGCAGGATTATCAGCCTCCCGGGGTATTGGGCTGGGATTACGGCGACCATATGCCCTATTTCTACGAGGGCAACCTGGCCATGACAGCCGGATGGTTCCACTTAGGCGTTGAAGCAAATGATCCCGAAGTCAGTGGTGATTTGGCCGGTAATGTCGGTTATGCTACCGTACCGTGGCACCCCGATAGCGGGCTTGATACAGGTAAAGCAGTACTTGGCGGTGGCTCCCTGGCCATTACCGCAGACTCTGAAAATCCGGAAGCTGCCTTTACTTATCTTAACTGGATGTTTGGAGACGAGGACCGTGCACTGGAATGGTACCTGAACGGTGGAAGCGCTACATTAAAAGCTATTTATGAAGCACCGGAGGTATATGAAGAGTTCCCGTGGGCTGAAGAATTCTTCCCGGTGGCCAACTATTCACTGGAACATATTGCGAAACAAAGACCCACCATTGGTGTTTCCCACAGTCTATTTGAAGTCATGTCGGGGACATGGCACGATGTATCAAGGGACGAGGAGGCACCGGCTGAAGGCCTGGACCGGGCAGCAGAAGAAATGCAGGCTATAATCGATGATTGGGAATAATTGGCGAATTGTTGCCTGTATCTGAAGTTGTTAGTATAATAGTTGGAAGCGGGAAAGATCCTTTTCCCGCTTCTAACATAAAACAGAAGGTGAAACAATAAAAAATGGCAAATAAGAAAAATTTTGAATGGCAAAAAGCACTTATATACATTGTTCCCTCGCTTATCGTTCTTTTTATTATAGCCATTTATCCGACGATACATGCTATCTGGTCCGGTTTCTGGGATTATCACTTACATAGACCGGATGAATGGGTGTTTGTTGGTTTTCAAAACTATCTTAAGTTGTTTTTAGATAGCCGGTTTGTGAGTTCAATAGGAACAACCTTCCTTTTTACCTTTGTCTCAGTAGCCGGCACCATGGTTTTTGGGTTTCTTATGGCCCTCCTATTTCAAAAATCATTCAAAGGCAAAAATACTGCCCTGGCATTGTTAACGATACCCATGGTCATGGCGCCGGTGGTATCTGCGCTTATCTGGAGGGTATTCTTTTTCGAACCGGATGTGGGTATTGTCAACTGGCTGTTAAGTCTGATTGGTATCAGTGGGCCGTACTGGGTTTCTTCTTCTCCCTGGGCTTTAATTGCAGCAATAACTGTTAATGTCTGGTTTATGACCCCTTTTGTGATGTTGATCATGGAAGCCGCCCTTTCAGGACTGCCTGACGAAACTATAGAGGCGGCGATGATCGATGGAGCCGGCTATTGGAAGCGGGTATGGCACATAATTATTCCACTACTCAAAGGGACGATTATATTTACTCTAATCTTCCGTATTACCATTGATTACAGGATGTTTGATATAGTTTATACCATGACCAGGGGCGGGCCGGCATTTGACACCGAGCTGCTCAGTCTCTGGGTTTACAATGTTGCCTTAAGAACCTTCCAGATGGGTTATGCTAATGCAGGAGCAGTGGTAATGATGATTTTGATCGGAATAACATGCCTGTTGATTGTGTTACCCGTAATAAGGAAAAAAGGAGAATTAACATGAGCAGGCCAGGAAAACTAAACAAAGCAAATATATTTGAAATGCTACGTCTCCTCCTGATTGTCATTGTCGTTTTTGTTGTTCTTTTTCCGGTCATATGGGTCCTTCTTGCTTCATTCAAAAGTCCGGGAGACCTAATGCGGGTTCCACCGGTTATTATTTTCGAGCCTACTTTGATCAATTATGATGTGGTAGCCAGGGAAGGTTTCCTTTTCTACTTTAGAAACAGCGCTATTGTTGCTATTACTTCGGTAGCCCTTTCACTCCTGGTAGGTGTTCCGGCAGCATTTGGATTGTCCCGTTTTTCCATAAAGGGTATAGGGGGAATTATGCTTTATGTACTATCAGTAAGATTTATGCCCTATATTATTTTTGCCCTCCCCCTGTTTTTCTTAATGAGCAGGCTGGGCATCATCGGGACCCATGGCGGCTTAATATTTGTCTATATCATTATCAGCCTGCCTATTGTCATCTGGCTGATGAAATCATTTTTTGACAGCGTTCCCCGTTATATTGATGAAGCAGCGGCCCTTGATGGAGCCTCTCAGTTTAGGGTTTTCTGGCAGATAGTCCTGCCATGTGCCTTGCCCGGGCTGGCGACTGTTACCATCCTATCTCTCATTTTTGCCTGGAACGAATATCTTTTTGCCTTGATCCTTTCCGGAAGAGATGCCCAGACGCTTACCGTGGGGCTTACCCGTTTCCTGGGGGGCATGGAGACGGCAGTTCGATGGGGCATGCTTTCTGCATGGTCAATAGCCGTTATTACTCCCGTTGTATTAATGGCCTTACTGGTAAACAGGCAGCTTCGCCGGGGTTTTACCAGTATAGCTGGAGATTAAATAAGTAAAAACTGAGGAGTATTACAGTGAATAATATTTTAAAAAGGATCGGGAATGCGGGCCTGGTTCCGGTGGTGGTTATAGATGATGCAGAACTGGCTGTGCCGGCGGCAAAAGCGCTGATTGACGGCGGCCTTGAAATTATGGAAATAACTATGCGCACCGACCAGGCTTTAACAGCAATTAAAAAGGTCAAAAAGGTTTATCCCCAGATACTCCTGGGGGCCGGCACAGTCCTTTCAATAGAGAACGCGAGGGAAGCTGTGGATGCCGGCGCAGAATTTATCGTTTCGCCCGGCTTGAATCCGGAGCTGATCGAGTGGTGTGAGGATCAAAAAATAGTTGTAACCCCCGGCGCTGTTACCCCAACTGAAATACAGCAGGCCCTGAAGTTTAACCTAACAGTGCTAAAATTTTTCCCCGGCAATATTTTTGGTGGCATTAAAGGCTGTGAAGCGCTCTATAATCCATACAGGATGGTTAAATTTATACCTACCGGTGGGATAAGTTTAAACAATCTTGAAGATTATGCAAGTAAACCCTATATTCACGCCATAGGGGGAAGCTGGCTGTGCAGTTCTGCAGATATAAATAATAAAGATTTTGATCAGATTACCCGGATCGTCAAGGAATCAATTGACATATTGCTGGGGTTTGAGCTTTCTGATAGGGTAAGCAGCATTGAAGGTGAAAAGGGATCATTGCCTGCAGCAGATATAATTTCAGATACCCTTGGATTTAATTTAAAAAGGGACAATCCAGCTGGTTATGCAGAGACAGCAGGCAATATAGCCATTAAGACAAATAATGTTGACAGGGCGGCATATTATATCGAGAGGAAGGGAAATGAACTTGATTGGCGTATTAAACTGGAGCATAAGCAGGGAAGGATTATGCTATATCTGGAAGGTGATACAGGTGATTTGGCAGTGCACCTTTTCCAGGAATAAGGGAAGGATAAAAAAATGAGCATTAATAAGGTGGTAACATTTGGCGAAGTAATGCTAAGGCTAAAATCACCGGGTGCTGAAAGACTTTTTCAGTCTCCTTTACTGGAAGCTACCTTTGGTGGAGGCGAAGCGAATGTCGCTATTTCCCTGGCAAATTTTGGTTTGAATGTGTCTTTTGCTACGGCATTACCGGAGGATATAATCGGGGATGCCTGTGAACAGGAATTAAGGAAATGGGGTGTCGATACCTCTTTAATAGTGCGCAATGAAGGAAGGATGGGCCTGTATTACCTGGAGAATGGTGCGAATCAACGTTCCTCGCTGGTAGTCTATGATCGGAGTTACTCGGCCATATACATGGCCAAGCCAGGTGATATCGATTGGGATAAAGTTTTTAATAATGCAGAATGGTTTCATATTACCGGCATCACCCCTGCGATTTCCGAAGGGGCAATGGAACTTTCCTTTGAAGCGGTAAAGAAAGCAAGAAAAAAGGAAATGAATATTTCCTGTGACTTTAATTTTAGAAAGAACCTCTGGAAATATGGAAAAGCGGCAACCGAGGTAATGCCTGAACTGGTAAAATACGTTGATTATGGTATTGCGAACGAGGAAGACTGCCAGAAATCGCTTGGTATTGAAGTTGATGTAGAAGTGGAGCAGGGCAGCCTTGACCTGGATAAATATAAGATGCTCAGCGAGAAAGTTCTTAAACATTTTCCCAACCTTAAAGCGATAGCTATAACCTTAAGAGAAAGTAAAAGTGCCGATATAAATGGCTGGTCCGGATGCCTGAATGACAGGGAAAAATTTTATTCAAGCAAGAAATATGAAATCAAAGATATAGTGGACAGGGTCGGCGGAGGAGATGCCTTTGCAGCCGGGTTAATATATGGGCTAAATAGATATGAAAACAAGCAGCAGGCGCTTGAATTTGCCGTAGCTGCCGGCTGTTTAAAGCATTCGATAATGGGGGATTTTAACCGGGTTTCGGTACAAGAGGTTGAAAAACTGATTTCGGGAGATAAATCAGGTAGAGTAGAGCGTTAATTTACAGGCACACCATTGGAATCGCTGCGGATGCCCTTTTTAAGCAGTTTAACGGGTATCCGTTTTTTGATCAGCTCAGGTTTTAACCAGGGCAGTATTTACTCAGATGATACGGCGATGTATTATACTGATGTATACATTGCCATCTGGTTTGGAAAGAGGATCCGTTGCGGAGCATAGGGGCTTAAGCAGCTTGTAGTAGTAAAGAACGTTCTGTAACAAAACCGGAGCGATGGAGCTGCACAGTCCGGTTTTAGGCCTGCTTTCGTTTTTAACTAGTGGGAACACGTTTTGCCAGCGGGGTATATTCCTGCCGCGGTGAAACAGCCTGGTAAGCAGGCCTGATTATCTTGTTGGTATTGACCATCTCTTCCATGCGGTGGGCCGACCAGCCGGCGATACGGGCTATAGCAAAAAGCGGGGTATATAATTGCAAAGGTAAATCGAGCATATGGTAAACAAAGCCGCTGTAAAAGTCAACATTTGCGCTTACACCTTTATAAATGCGCCTTTTATTGGCTATAACTTCCGGGCCCAGTCTTTCTACCAGAGAGTACAGTTCGAATTCTTCAATACGGTTTTTCTCTTTAGAAAGGTTTTCTACAAATTTCTTTAAAACATTCGCGCGGGGATCAGAAAGTGAGTAGATCGCATGCCCCATACCGTATATTAATCCTTCACGGTCAAAGGCTTCCTTATTTAACAGCTTTAAAAGATAGTCAGCCACATTTGTTTCATCTGTCCAGTCGTTAATGTTTGCTTTCATATCCTCAAACATCTGTACAACCTTAATATTGGCGCCACCGTGTTTTGGTCCTTTAAGCGACCCAAGTGCCGCCGCAATGGTCGAGTAGACATCTGTGCCTGAAGACGTAACCACATGTGTAGTAAAAGTTGAGTTATTACCGCCACCATGTTCGGCATGCAGAATAAGGGCTACATCAAGAATCTTTGCTTCAAGCGGAGAATATTTTTTATTCGGACGAAGCAATCGTAAAATATTTTCAGCCGTAGATAGTTCAGGTTTGGGAGAATGAATGTAGAGGCTCTTGTTATCATGGTAATGACGATAAGCCTGGTAGCCGTAGACAGAAAGCATCGGGAATAACGCTATTAGTTGCAATGACTGGCGCAATGCGTTGGGCAACGATGTGTTATCCGCATAATCATCATAGGAATACATCGTTAAAACACTGCGGGCAAGGGTGTTCATCATATCCTGGCTCGGTGCTTTCATAATAATATCACGCACAAACCCCGTGGGAAGCGTACGATACTCGGCAAGAATACCGCTAAATCTGTTTAGCTCCCGGACATTAGGCAGCTGACCAAACAATAACAAGTAAGCGACCTCTTCAAACCCGAAACGACTTTCCCTCGTTAACCCATTAACTATTTCTTCAACATCAATGCCACGATAATAAAGTTTGCCTTCCCCGGGGAACTCTTTTCCATTAACATGTTTCGATGAACTAATTTCAGAAATCTCAGTTAACCCGGCTAAAACACCTTTACCGCTTATATCGCGGAGTCCTCTTTTCACATCATATTTATCATACAGCGTGGGATCAATTTTACTATTAGCTTCACATAAAGCTGAAAGTTCCGATATATCTGGAGTTACGCTGGAAATATTGTTGCTCATTTTTTCGATCACACCTTTCAATGTTCGCTAGATCTACCTAACATCTGCATTCCTGTAAAATTGAAATAAGATTTTATAACAGCTAAAAACTATCTTTCATTTTCATTCAGGGCCTATTAAAAAACAGTTAACTTTATACCATATATACTAACACGATAAAATAATTGGGAAAACAACTTTTTTGAACAAAGCTTATTTTAAGATGGGCACGTCCAGTTGGAACTAAAAAATGTAAAATACTAGCCTGAACAAACCGGCGCCAAAAAGTTCGATTTTTAAATAACCCCTGCTAAACGTAGTGTATATCAGTATTTGCGGGATCGCTATAAAAATATCCTGCCAATAATGCGCAGCGCTTCAGGCTTAAGGGCCTGCCTGCACCCGCATGTGCTAGCACAATGATTTCACAGGCGGAAAGGAATTCTTATGCCAGATATCTTGATCCCCAATGGCCCTTTACAGGCTGTAGAAAGTCTTAAGATTAAAGCGGGTTGAACTGCTTCCAGGAGCTTTTAACTTTTACGCCACCCCGGGGTTAATAGGCTGGTGATGGCGGTTAAATCCTTTTCCAGCAGGTTGTGCAGGTGGTCGAGGTTTTCGGCCATTTTTTTGATCCGTTCGGGAGATAGATTTGAGTTTTGCTGTTGGAAATTAAGGTAGAGGATAAGGTAATCTTTCAGTAAAGACGCTGTTTCAGGTGACAATACAGGTGGCCTTTTTTCCGGGAAAGGGCTCTGCATCAATTTGATCAGGCGCCTGTGCCAGTCCAGGCTGGCGGGGATCCATTTGTCGATGGTCCTGGCAATATGCAGCAGGCAATCTTCGGCATGGAGGTAGAAATCGAAAAAAAGGCAGCCGAGGCGAAAAAGCCTGTATTTGTCATTACTTTTTAGCAGATCTTTATCGTTTTTTACCTGGCCGGCAATTAGTTTCATCTCGGCCAGGTTTTCTTCAATAACAGAGCCTAATTTTTCGAGGCTTTCTTTTGAAGAAGCGGGTGCTCTGTATTGATACTTTTTAATATCGATCGTTTAATCCTCCTGCCCGGGTTCAAATAATTGCAAACCGGTGTCGGCCGCTTCGTTTATGGTTTGAAAGTGCTGATCCCTGGTCCAGATTGAACAGTTATTGTTAAAAGCAGCTGTATAAATAATTAGATCGGGCCGGGGAACGGCGATGCCCTTTTTACGCAGGGTGGAGCCGAGCATGCCGGCATCAACCTATTCTTTCTCCGTTATTTCAAGCCTGGGAATGCTTTTTAGGGCCATCACAAAACTTTCCTTCTCTTTCTCGCTTTTCATCCCCTGGATCAGTTCTGTCATTACCGGACCCGTGATAAGAGTGCTGCCGGCATCAAGATCGTGCATAATCTTTTTTATGGCTTCATTACCTTTGAAATATTCGATCCAGATTGAAGTATCGATTAGTATTTTTTTCATCGATCTCCGTCCCTGAAACGCTGTATGACTTCTTCATCAAATTCGATTTTGCCGACCAGCTCTTTCAGTTTTTCCCTCTTCTTCATTTCTATGGCATCCTTTAAGGCAAGTTCGATAGATTTAGAGCGCGATTCAGCCTTATAGAGGGCTTCCACTTCCCTGATCAGTTCATCGTCAATATTAATGGTCGTACGCATATAATCACGTCTCCCCATCATTTATCTACATCAATAATTTAATCATATAATAGCATAATAATTATGCTGCAAATAGAGGGTGTAGATATTTGCTTTAGTTTGGGTGCATATTCCGCTCCCATTCGAAAACCGATTCCGCTATAAACCGAACGGTAATTCCGGAGATAACCGAACAGTTTGGGTCGTAAAGGCAAGTGTGCAGTTTATCACCAGTTTGGGGGAGTGTGATATAATTATCGCACCTTTCATGTTTTGCATGGATACTTTTTTGGGGAGCGGATGAAGCGAAAGGTGAGCCGGAAGCTTTCTTTCACAAACCTGAGCGGGCCACCGGGGCTATATTAGACCAGCCTTAGACTATTCTGGAAGGCTGTGCTTATGCGTGATTTATCATCGGTCTGCTTCCTTTGTTTGCAGCTCTTTTCTTGCTATTAGCGCAGGCCCAGCCTATGAAGCGCGAGAGGGGCCTGCTGTTTTTAAGCAGCCGTTAGTGTTGCTGATACCTGCTTTTTGTTGGGAAAACTTGCAAACTCCAAGGGAAAAGAAGACAATAGTACAATAGTTTGCCGAGTTTAAAAAGAGGGAGGTAGAAATATGCTCAAGACCCTGCGCCACCCGGTTAAATTTCTAGATGGTATCGTAGACCGTGTTTTTACGGTGCTCGGTGCCGTTACTCTTTCTCAGTTTCCTCAATTTTATGGTCAATACATGCAGCGCCTGGGAGGGCATCTGGACGAGGCAAGGCGATCCCTAGATATCTATGTGCAGGCAGCTTCAAGCTTAAACCTGACTCTCGAAGAATACATCAAGGAACACCTTGAGTCAGATAGTGATGTTTTTGAGTCCACAGGCGAAATTATCAAGGATTTGGTTGAAAGGGTAGAAAACCTGGAACAATCTTATCTTGCTTTACAGGATGCAAATATTTACAACCGTTGGCTGGTCTTTTTTCAGGAGGTCGATTGGGAGATCGCCGCTGGCACGTGGCAAAATTTTATGCCGGGCGTTCCGACCACTGTGGAAGGCTTAACCTATGCTTTAGCCGGCCTGTTGATCGGCTGGGGTATTTATTCGCTTTTAAAAGCTATTGTTGCTTTCCCATTTAGGATTCGCGGAGCAAAAAAAAATATATTCAAGAGATCTCTTAAACGAGGCAATCATTAGCCCTAAAGAATTAGTTTCACTTACCAGCTCTCTTTGCACACCCGGACAAAAATTATAAGTGATCAAAAGCTGGATCACCATGTCCAAGATCAGGATTTAATCTCACCCTTTCGACAGTTTAATACAGCATGCAGCTTTCTTCCGCCAGGTTGACACGGAAAATATAAAGGTTTTTTCATTTTGTTGTTGAATTAAAGATAAAGAGTATTTTAGCAATGCTTGCAGACTGATGGCATCTTTGATACATTTGCTTTTACAAACTTGTCAGTTTTAATCAAAATCAAAACCGACGGAAGGTGGGAAACGAGAATGAGAACAGTATTCATCGTATTAATGATTCTTTTAGCCCTTGCTGTTGCTGTAGTGGCTGTGCTCAATAATGAAATTGTCACTGTTAACTATCTTTTCGGCCAGGTGGAGCTAACCTTGTTTGCAGTGATTGTGGGTTCTACCCTTGCGGGTGTATTGATCATGGTGTTTTTTGGCATCTATCGCAGTATCCATAACTATGTAAAATCTGATAGTGAGCGCAACCTAAAAAAAGAGTTACAGGACCGCATTAAAAGTTTGGAAAGCGAAAAAAAGAAGTTGGAAGAAGAGGTAGAAAAGCTTCAGAAAGAACGCGAAAATGCTGCTGCGAGAGCAAGAGACGAATTGGAAGCTGAAAAAAATAAATTGGAAAACGAACTCAACAGGCAGAAGAAAGAACGTGAAGATGCGGAGGCAAAGGAACAAGCTGAGTCAGAGGCTGAAAAGGAAAAGTTAAAAGAAGAGCTAAGAAAACTGCAGAAAGAAAGTAGCAGTTTAGAGGCACAGGATGATACCGTGAGTCCGCCAAAGAAAAGCTTCTGGGATTTTTTTAAAAGATAGCAGCTTTGGACATATTCCACCTGTAGCGATGATCAGTCAGAGGAATGTAATATTGTGGAATTGGATATGTCGGTTTCACCCGGTCCGGGGGTTGAAAATGAAAATTCATATGTTTTTGCTTTTAATGGAGACCGGCTTCTGGCTATTACTGAAGAGGAAGAATACCAGATTCCAAAATACAGTGAATTAGAAAAGATGAAATTAGAGGCGGTTCACCGTCATTACCTCGGAACTTCAGACATAAGCTGGCGGAGTTGATAGCTTGATGCTGCTGGTAACAGCAAGATTTCTTCGTATTTCTTCGTCAGTTACCCAATCCTGTCGGTCATCGACCCGGATATAACCTTCCTCCATCAGAATGTCAGGTTTTTTTCTTATACTGCCTTCAGCTGTAATCGCCTGCCGCATCCTGGCGCCGGTCCCGTACTCATGCCCTGATTGTTTTTCCAGCTCGATTCTTCCTTCCATGTCGTATTTAATGCTGCGATTCACATCGCTGACGGCACAGGTTGCTGAGGCAAAAACGCTCATTATAACCAACATCAATACCGTTGTGATAAATTGTTTTTTAACATCGTTTTCAGACACATGCGCCTGAATATAGCTGTGATAGACCCGTATCTTCCAAAATCCTGCTTTGACCCCAGGGGGTAATCATGCTTTAAATAGGGCTGATGCGCGGTCAGCAGGTCCGGTTTCAAACGCTCTTTACACTGAAATGACCACAAAGAATGTAACATGCTATAGATAACAAGGGAAAAATAGTTTGCATGTTAACTAAATATGGGCTATAATAGTTTACAAGTTAACCATGAATGGAGTAAGCATGTCTGAAATTGATATTAAAGATATTTGGAACTATGCCAATAATATTATTCGTTCATCACGGCAAATGGTCAATGCGGGTCTAAGTTCATTGGCGCTCAGCAGCTCCGAAGGAAATATTTTACAGCACCTTTTTACCCAGGAGCATGAAGTGCGGCAGGAAGACATCGTTGAAAGCCTGGATATCAGCAAGCCTGCTGTGTCAAGGGCTCTTAAATCGCTGGAAAAAAAGGGTTTTGTAAAAAGAACGAAAGATTCCAGCGACAAGCGTGCCAGCCGGATTTTGCTTACAGGAAAAGCCGTAGAGATCAGACCTGAAATAGAGCTTGTATATAATCAAGTATATGCTGTTGCAGCCCAAGGGGTATCTGAAGAAGAAATTAAGTTTTTTATTAACCTGTTTGCACGGGTTTCAGACAATTTCTCCCTGGTTAGATCTGCAAATAAGAACCGGGGGAGGAAAAATGATGTTAAGTGATCTAATCGGAACAGGGATATTAATTACCTACTACCTGGTGTTTGCTGCCCTGCTGCCAACCTTGTTAAAAACAAAATTGGCTGTACCGACGGAGCTGGTTCGAAAAATCCAGCATGTTGTCTACAGCCTGTCAGTATTTATCCTTTTAGAAATCTTCAGTGCCTGGTATATAGCCATCGCTGCTGCGTTTTCCCTGGTCATCATCGGCTACCCTTTTCTTTTCATACTGGAAAAAACCGCCTGGTATAGAAGGACGTTTGTCGACAGGACGAAAAAGGGGGGCGAACTTAGAAAGCAGCTTTTATACGTTCAGCTTTCTTTTGCCCTGTTAATCGCTATTTTCTGGGGTTTGTTCGGGTTTGACTGGCGTTATGTTATCGCGGTTGCTATTATGGCCTGGGGCTTCGGAGATGCCGCGGCTGCCTTAATCGGCAAAGCTTTTGGCCGCCGCAAGTTTTTTCATGAGTTTATCGATTTCGGAAAAACATTCGAGGGGACAATAGCAATGGCTGTTTTCGCTGCCCTGGCTATATTTTTCACGCTCATTACTTATGGCGGTCAATCCTGGTATGTAAGCCTGTTAATAGCCTTACTGGTGGCTCCGCTGTGTGGGATTACAGAGCTTTTTTCTAAGCGTGGCAGTGATACTTTAACGGTGCCTCTTTCAGCCGCTTTTTCTATTATGCCCCTGATTTACCTCTTTTACTGGTTGGGATGGTAAGATGAATACATTTTCCCAAGAACAATCTGCCAGCAGGGAAAAAACTTTGCTGGTCGCACTTCTCTTAAGCATGTGGGGGCCGCTGGCAACCGGTATTGCCGTAATTATGAGCGCCTCAACAACACAGTTGGCCGATTTTATCCGCCGCTCGGCTGAGCTGGTTGCTCTTTTTGTGTCGTGGTGGGTTTTTCGCCACCTTGCCCGCAATAAAGAGCTTGCTCCCGCTAGAAAAGTAAGGATGGAAAAAATATCATACCTTTTTGTTTCTGCTGCCCTGGGCATTTCCGCTATTGTCATGCTGGCGCTGGCCCTAAGCCGCATCGGCACTTTTGAGCCCGGGGGTAATGTTTACCCGGGCCTGGTCATCGCCGTGCTCGGGTTTTTCACAAACACCTGGTTCTGGAGGCGCTACGCCAGGCTAAATGCGGAACAGTACAGCTCGATCATAGATGCTTCAAAGCAGCTTTACCGGGCTAAAACCTTCGTTGATCTCTGCGTCATAGTTGCTTTAGCTTCAGTAGCAATTATCCCCGCCCACCCCGCAACCCGGTACATAGATCTCCTCGGCTCAGTAATCTTAGCCGCATACCTGCTCTGGAGCAGCACAAAAACTGCCCGGCAGGCCAGGCAGCCCGCAGCGGTAAGTAGTTCTAAACTGGCAAAAAGGTCAGTGAACTAACGTGCGTTTGCATTCCTCTACCCTGAAAATGTATATTGTCATTTTCACTCATCAGATGGTGCCCCTGTTTTATGGGGGTATGGGGGTCTAATATTAAATGTGACCGGGAGTCCCGCCTGCGGTTGTTTTAAGTTCCGGTTTACTCCACAAGAAATGTATTTTTGATCATGTGTTCTACGATTTCGGCTGTAACCGGGCGGGGATTGGTGACGGCATTTACATTATTTACGGCCAGATGAATAATACCCGGCAGATCTTTCTTTTTTAATATTAAATCTTTCTTATTGATCACTATTGGCGCATCGTCGTTAAAATGTCGATAAAAGATGTCCATAATTTTTTCGCTTAGAGGCAAGATTTTTTTCAGCCTTTTGGACGGTAAAGCCTCTTTGTTATACTCAACGGTTGCAAAGAGCAATACACCGCATAAAAATCCATGTTGGTAGTGGGGGTAAAACCCGGAAATAACGTTTGAAATGCAGTGCAGAATACCGAGGCCGGCTCGCATCATGGCCTGGCCGCTTAAAAGGTCAGCTGCAAACATTTTGCCCCTCAGCCCGACATCATTTCCATTCCGTATCACCCCATCCAGGTTTTCGGTAACTATTCTACATCCCTGCAGGGCTTCTTTGGCGGCAATTGGGGAGCATGATTTGGAAAAATAGGCTTCGAGGCCGTGGGAAAAACAGTCCATTGCGTTAAATAAGGACAGTTGTGGGGAAAGACTGGTCAGCACCTCCGGATCGAGAATTGCAATATCAGGCGCCCGGGTAATGATGCTTTTTTTCCCCTGTTCGTCATCGGTTAAAACGGACCATTCATTAATATAGCTGGCAGTGCCGGCAGTTGTCGGAATCGCAGCATAAAAATCAGCATTGGCCTCGGAGGCAATATACTTGGCCGCATCTATATAAGATCCCGCTCCCAGGGTGACAATAATGCGGGCCTTGCTTTCCCGGGCCAACCGAATGCCTTCATCGCATTCGGCGCAGTGCGGGTTGGAACCGATACCTGCATAGTAAATAATCCTGGAAAATCCATTTTCTTTAAGATTTTCAATCACCCGCTCCAACAATGGTCGGAGCCAGCTGCCGGAGCTATGCACCAGGAGGACAGTTTGCGGATCATTATGCCTGCGCAGTAACCTGCCTATTTCCCTGGAAATGCCTTCTCCAAAATATATCTGCGTCGAGCCAACATACTTTTTTTTCATGTTTTTTGCCACCCTTTCTTTTGTTTAAATCTTCGCCTCAGTGGATAACGGTAATTGTGGTTATCAGCCCTTTTGCCGGCAGCCATAAATGTTCCACTATTTCTGTCGGCGCTTTAATTTTCTTTTATGCATAACCTTTCTTTACTCTTATTTATTCTCCTTTTTAGGTTCGTAAAGTTTTCAGGGTTGAAAATAATTGGTATTGTTAAAGTGTCAGCAGGCAGGTTATGCTGCCTGGTGCAGGCAAAAACTGCTTATGTTTGATATGGTTGTAAAAAGAACAAATTTCCTGTATTTACAGTCAAATTTTTGACCCCCAGTCGGAAAATATGATAGTATTATTGTTATATAAAAATACTCATTGCCTATAGTTTTAAATCTTTAAAGGAGGCAATTTGTAGAAATGAGTAGTGAATTTGAAGCATTTGATGTGGTAATTGTCGGCTCCGGCCAGGGCGGAAATCCCCTTGCCCTCGCCTTGGCGAATGCCGGCTGGCAGGTTGCCCTGGTGGAAGGTAAACATGTCGGAGGGTCGTGTATTAATACAGGCTGCACTCCGACCAAGACAATGATTGCTTCAGCAAGAATCGCCCATCTTGTCAGCAGGGCAAAGGATTATGGTATTAAATCTGAAGCCGGGTCTGTTGATTTTTCGCAGGTGCGCAAACGCAAAGATGATATCGTCGCTAGTTTCAGGGATGGAAGCCGGAAACGTTTGGTCTCCACTTCAGGCGTTTCTCTGATCGAAGGCAATGCCCGCTTTGTCGGAGAGAAGCAGTTAGCGGTAGAACTTATAAATGGGGGCACAGAATTCATTAAAGGCGGTAAAATAATAATCGATACCGGGGCCAGCCCATCTAAACCTCCTATACCCGGGCTTGATACTGCCGGAGCGCTTGACTCAACCTCAATTATGGAAATCGACAAACTGCCCGAGCACCTTCTTGTTATCGGCGGCGGGTATGTAGGCCTGGAATTCGGGCAGATGTTCCACCGGTTTGGCAGTAAGGTAACAATAGTGCAAAGAGGTGAGCAGCTTCTGCCCATAGAGGACCGGGATGTAGCCGAAGAGGTTGCAAAAATTCTTAAGCAAGAAGGTCTGGAGGTGCTGCTCGGGGCAGAAACACAAAGGGTTGAAACCCCAGCGAGTGAAAAGGTTTTTTTGACCCTGAAGACAGGTCAGTTAGAGCAAACGCTTGAAGGAAGTCATTTGCTCGTAGCTACGGGGCGGGTTCCGAATACCTCTTTCCTGAATCCCGCAGCTACAGGAATATCTGTGGATAAAAAGGGTTTCGTGCCGGTGAATGACCAGTTGGAAACCTCAGTTTCCGGTATATTTGCTATAGGTGATGTCAATGGCGGCCCGGCCTTTACACACGTTTCCTATGAGGATCACAAAGTTCTCCTCAAGAATCTTCTTGAGGGTGGAAATGCCAATACCTCTGGCAGGCTTTTACCTTATGTGGTGTTCATTGACCCTCAGCTGGGACGTATCGGCATGACTGAAAAGGAAGCCAAGGACAAAGGCTATGATTACCGGGTGGCGAAAATACCCATGGACTGGGTGGCCCGGGCAATAGAAACAGATGAAACGCGGGGGATGATGAAAGCCATTATTGATTCTAAAAGTAATCAGATACTCGGCGCAGCTATTCTGGGAGTTGAGGGCGGCGAATTGATGTCAGCGATTCAGATAGCAATGCTCGGCGGTATGCCTTATACAGCTTTGCGTGACGGGATGTTTGCTCATCCGACTCTTTCTGAATCGTTTAACACCCTGTTTGGGACGGTAGAAGATTAGTGGAAGGTGATCAAGTAGCGCCCGGCAAGAAGTCATTTAATGGGGAAGAATTTATAGTTTTTCAAAAAGGAGGGATCTGTAATGTTTAAAAAAATATTTTTTATCGTTTTTCTTGTATTGTTTCTGGCTTTACCTGTTGGGTGTGAACCCGAGGCCCCTGAAGAACCGGTCGATGAGCCGGAGAATGTTATGGGGTACGTTGATCAACCACTAACTGCTGATGGTTCCAGCGACGGATACCCGTCAGATCCGATTGAAGAGGCGGGAGCAGTTATTTACCTGGCCTACGACGAAGAATTTATCTATGTCCACCTGGTTGCAGAAGTTGATGGATGGGTTTCTGTCGGCTTTAACCGGAGTGGCGGTGGTATGGATGGGGCCAACATGATCATTGGCTATCTCGCTGAAAATGAAACTCCGGCCTTTAGGGACGATGTCGGAAGTGGGCACAGCCATTCTGAAGCCGGGGTTGCGGCAGTAGAAGATTTTTACCTGGATCGTTCTGAGGGTGCAACAGTAATTGAATTTTCTTACCCTGTAACTTTCCCTGCTGAAGAAGGTTACGCCGTGGAGGAGATTATGAGCGGTGAAACATATTCTTTAATAATCGCCATGCATGAAAGCTCTGATCTTATAGACACTAAGCATTCCACCAGGGGCAGCGCAGACTTTCAGGTTCAGCCCTGAGATTATTGTTCCCAGGAGTGTTTGTGACTGCTGCCGATTAAAGGCCGGAGTAAATTTTGTTAAGAATTATTTTTCAGAATAAAGCCGCTGTGGTAACCGGGACCAGCTCCGGTATTGGCCGCGCTATTTGTCCAGAGCTGGCCGGGGCAAATGCCCGGTTGGCTCTGACCGCTGCCTGAAAATAAATGTTGCAGGAAGTTGCTGATGAGCTTGCGCTGCTATTTTTTTTAGCTGTTGTCTTTCCAGCCGACTATATTTATAAATTCGTCGTGGAATTTACCGTTTGACACGGCAATCCCAGTGCTGTTCAAATCTAGCCGGGCGCCTTTGTGGTCGGTGCAGCGGCCTTTTGCTTCTTCAACTAGAAGCATACCGGCGGCAAAGTCCCAGGTTGAAAGTTTGTATTCGTAGTAGGCATCGAAGCGGCCGCAGGCTACCCAGCATAAATCGAGGGCTGCGCTGCCGAAACGGCGGATACCGTGGATATTAGCCTCGAAAAGCTTTTCAATACTGTTAAGCGTTTTGCGCATGATCAGGCCCCGATCATAGTAGAACCCGGTGGCGACAATTGCTTCCTGCAGGGAACGCGCTTCGGAAACGTTGATCGGCTCTCCGTTTAGAAAGGCCCCTTTGCCCCGCAATGCGGTAAACATTTCCCCGCGCACCGGGTCGAAGACAACTCCTGAGGCAACCCGGCCGGAACGGGCATGGGCAATTGATATGTTGAAGTGGGGGATTGTATGGGCAAAGTTGTTGGTTCCGTCCAGGGGGTCGATAATCCACAGGTTGGCGGCGCCGCTGTGTGCCGATAAATCCTGTTCCTCGGCTATGATGCTGTGTGCGGGGAAATGTTCCCCGATGAACTTTATAATTGTTTCCTGCGCTGCGAGATCGGCTTCTGTTACCAGGTTGTTTCTTGCTTTTTCAGAAATTAAGGCCCGTCCCTGCTGCTCCATAATGATTTTTCCGGCCCGGCGGGCTGCTTCCTGCGCTACCTGAATGGGTTTATCGAAAGAAGAATCCATCTTATATTCAACCGCCTTCTTCGGGTGGATTTTATGCCCTTTAAGATATATTTTAACACAAAATTAACTGTTGTCTCTTTATGTCCCGTACATGAGACTTCGCTTTCTATCCTTCCCCTTTCTTTCCCTTTAAAAAAAATGCCTCCGGAACTGCGGCAAAAAAACCCGGGGCAGGTTGATCAGGGGCTGTCATCACCGAACCCGAAGGAAAAGTGCATTAAAAATAGAAGTATATAATTCAACAGGAGGGAAGGTGGTCGCAATGGCGCAGGGAACTGTTGCCCTGCTCGGTTCCGGTGAACTTTCCGGGACCATGGTCGAGACGCATAAGATGCTTCTTTCTAAGAACAGGTCCCGGGGAAAGGCGCTATTTCTCGATACGCCGGCGGGCTTTCAGGGTAACGTCGACCTGATTGCAAAGCGGGCGGTAGAGTATTTTGAGCGCCAGGTGGGCAGCAATATGGAGATCGCCTCTTTCAAATCAGCAGAATCGGCAGCTTCGCCGGAAGGCGAAGAGGTTTACCGCCTTTTTAGCGAAGCTGGTTACGTGCTGATCGGGCCGGGCAGCCCGACCTATACTGTTCGTCAATTAAAAGATACACCGATCCCCGCCCTGCTCGGCGCCATGGTCACACGGGGCGGCTGCCTTGTTGCCGCCAGCGCCGCGGCGCTTACCGTTGGCAGCCACACTCTTCCGGTATATGAAATATATAAGGTGGGAGAACCGCTGCACTGGACCGGGGGGCTGGATATCATTGGTCACCTGGGCCTGGAACTGGTGGTGATCCCCCACTGGAACAATGCCGAAGGAGGAAACCACGATACCCGGTTCTGTTATATGGGAGAAGAGCGGTTCCGTGCCCTCGAGGCCCAACTTCCACCGGACACTACAATCCTCGGGCTTGACGAGCATACGGCATGCATTCTCGACTTTTCTTCCCGCGAGGCCGTGGTGGCAGGTATCGGCCAGGTGACGATCAGGCGCGGCGGCGCGGAAAAACGCTTTGCGCGGCATGAAAAGTTATCTTTCGAGCAGCTTTATGATGGCTCAGATGCCCGGGGTTTTGCCACCGGGGATCAAGCTTCCTTGATACCGCCTTCAGCTATTAATGTGGATGCCGATACTCAGTTTTGGAACCGGATGCATCGCATTGAAAAAGCTTTTTACCACGCTCTTGAACAAAATGACCTGGCCGTAATGACCACCCAACTGCTTGAAGCAGACAGGCTTCTCTGGCAGGCACAACTTGATCTGGAAAACCCCGAGTTCGTGTCGCAGGGAAGGGAGCTTTACCGCGAGATGATCGTCCTTGCCGGGACAGGAGTTGACCAGGCCTCCAACGTTATCCCGCGTAAATTTAAAGATCTGGTGAGCGAGTTAGTCGAGCTCCGGGAACAGTACCGCCGGGATAAACGGTGGCCGGAAGCCGATCAAATCCGCAGCTGTCTGCAAAGTGTAGGAGTGGTGCTGGAAGATACAGAAAAGGGGCCCAGGTGGCGGCTTTGAAGATATAACTGCTTATCCAGGGCCGAGCAGATCTGTTTTTTGGAAATATAGCTATTCAATTCACCGCGCACATTATCTTCCACCGGTTTATCAGCATAACTGCGCACCGCTATTCTTTGTTTGATTAATTTCATTGCTTCTGTATCCGTCACTTAATTCATTTGCACTGCCCGGTTTTTACTGATCTTATCCAAACACCCACCCTGGCCGGTTTATAATTATCGCCTGCGAAACCGGCTGCTTGATATTACAACAAAAGAAATTTTTAAGATATACAGCCGCATCTGATTATCAAACCCGGGCAGTTTCATCCACAGGGCAATAGAGGTCAACAATAGTGGATTATCATATCAGGCCCCGGGGGATAATAGGCTGCGGGGTTTTTTCACCTGCTCAGCCAGCGGAGTTGTGATATAATCCTACAGGGATATCTTGAATTGATACGGAGGCTTACTTGTTGAAACCTGAAAACATAAGAAATTTTTGCATCATTGCGCATATAGACCACGGCAAATCAACCCTGGCCGACCGGTTGCTTGAGGCGACAAGTACCCTTACTGCCCGCCAGATGAAGGAGCAGGTCCTGGACCAGATGGACTTAGAAAGGGAAAGGGGCATCACGATCAAACTGCAGGCGGTCCGTTTGGATTACCGGGCCGGGGATGGTGAGGAATATATTTTAAACCTGATCGACACCCCGGGGCATGTCGATTTTACCTACGAAGTATCAAGAAGCCTGGCTGCTTGCGAAGGGGCAATTCTGGTGGTTGACGCTGTCCAGGGGATCGAGGCCCAGACCCTGGCCAATACCTACCTGGCCCTGGAGCAGAACCTGGCTATCGTTCCGGTGATTAACAAAATTGACCTGGCCAGCGCTGACCCGGAAAGGGTGGAGGGGGAATTAGTTGATCTAATCGGTGATGATGCGAAAGAAACTCTTTTGGTTTCGGCAAAACAGGGCACCGGCATCGCCGCGGTTTTGGAGGCGATCGTTAATAGGGTGCCTCCACCGGTGGCAGGCGATCCGGACCGACCACTGAAAGCCCTGGTTTTTGATTCCAATTATGATAAATACCGGGGAGTAATCGCTTATATCCGGGTGATGGAAGGCAGTATCAAAAAAAATGACCGGATTAAATTCATGAATACAGGTAAGGTTTTCGAGGTGGCAGAAACCGGTGTTTTCCGCCCGGCGATGGAGCCTGTTTCCGGTTTGTCGGCCGGGGAAGTAGGCTACCTGATGGCTTCGATAAAAAACGTCGAAGATGCCGCGGTTGGCGATACGGTTACCAGGTCAGAAAACCCCGCTGAAAAGGCCCTGCCGGGCTACCGCCAGGTGGTTTCAATGGTTTTTTGCGGCCTCTTTCCCCAGGTCAGCAATGATTTTGTCACCCTGCGGGAGGCGATCGAAAGGCTTAAACTAAATGATTCAGCGCTTAGTTATGAGCCGGAAAAATCAACAGCGCTGGGGCTTGGTTTTCGCTGCGGCTTTCTGGGGTTACTGCACATGGATATTGTCAGGGAAAGGCTTGAACGTGAATACGGCCTCGATTTGATCGTATCGGCGCCAAGCGTGGTTTACCGGGTCCATCTAAAAGAAGGCAATGTGATTGAAGTCGATAACCCG
>LKMJ01000722.1_pt1 | contig 26819 bp, 34 predicted proteins | sample 643391 | NCBI WGS metagenome assembly LKMJ01 (sample SAMN04112250, study PRJNA286221) | soda lake metagenome | biome: soda lake; feature: Kulunda Steppe; material: water; isolation source: sample PL-Br10 brine of Picturesque Lake | place: Russia: Kulunda steppe | collected 2010-07 | reverse complement strand
CCGACGATTGTGGCGTAGATCGCGACGCCTTCGGCTTCTCTCACTCCCGCCACGTCCGCTTTCCGGCGAACGATAGTGAGCCGTGAAAACGATCCAGCGATTCGATGTCCCCGGGAATGGGATCGCTTCAGGCGACCCGATCGAGCCATTTCCGTGGCTCGTCCAGTTCGTCGTCGCTCGGCAGGTTCTCCGGCGACTCCCAGACGACTGCTGCGCCCGGGACTCCCCGTTCGTCGGCGACCACATCGAAGAAGGCTTTCCCACGTTCGTACTGGCGTCGTTTCATGCCGAACCCGAGCAGTCGTCGGATGAGCTGTGAAACCGGACCGACGTTTCGGCGGCGGTTGTCGAGCTTCGCTCGCAGATCGGCGTACTCTTGGTCGAAAGCCCGATCCATGACGAGTTCGGCGTACCCCTCGACGGCCGTCATTGTCGCGTTGAGCTCGGTAAGGGCACTGCGGTTGAACCGCCCTGCGACCAGCTCGGAGACGGCGTCCTCCATACAGCGCTCCAGATGGTCCGAGAGCCACGGTGCGGTGCCGAACTCGGCGGCGTGGGCGACCTCGTGGAAGGCGATCCAGCGCCGGAACCGATCCAGCTCGACGTCGAGCGTCTCGGCGATCGAGACGATGTTCGGATGCAGAAAGTAGAGTTCGTGGTCGCCATCGCCGAGCAAGAGTGGATCGTACTGGCCGAGGACGTTGTTAGCGAGAAAGCCGAGCGTGACGGCCATCGAGCCGGTGTTGGCGGTGCGGGCGATCGAGGGGACGAGCATCGACTGTTCCTCCAGCGGGCCGAGCAGTCGCCGGAACGTGTCGACGTTCGCGTCGATCCAGTGGTGGCGGTTCTGGACCTGGACTGTCTCGGGGAGATCGAAATCGACGCCGGCTGCGGTCCGGATCCCGTCGCGGGCGTCGGCGACGTCGTTCGAGTACCCCTCACGGTCGGCCGCCGACAGGGTCAGATCGCCGGGATCGGTCGCCGCACGGGCGGCGCTTCCGACGGCGTTCCAGTCGACGGGGCCTTCGCCTTTCGAATCAGCGACAGCGAGGGCAGCACGAAAGAGACTCACAGTACCGCTAGCCGATCCGTCATGAAAGCTCTTCCGGGCGGTCGAACCCGCCATATTCAGTCGTCGGGCGTCCAGTTACCGCAGGAATGGCATCCAGCCACCGGACATCCAGTCGCACGAACGGTTATAAATACGGGCGTACATGCGACCGTATGACCTGTCCGTATCTGGAGTATCGACGCGAGAGCGAAGATCGGGCGTTCGAGACGGCGCGTGCCTACTGTCTCGCGGCCGAAACCTTCGTCCAGCCGATGCGAGCCGACATCTGCAACGACCGGTACGAACTCGATCACACCACCGACTGTGAGTTCTATCGCGACGCCGAAAACGGGAGTGACAAATTGTGACCGGGTACGACGCGTATCTCGATCAGGAGCCGCTAGTCGTCACCGCGGCGCTGACCGGCGGCGTTCACGGCAAGGAGGCGAGTCCACACCTCCCGGAAACGCCCGATGAGATCGCCGAAGCCGCGGCGGCCTGCGAGGCGGCCGGCGCCGCAGTCGTCCATCTCCACGCCCGGACCGAAAACGGGGAACGGAGCTTCGAACGCGAGCGATTTCAGGAACTGACGAGTGCCGTCCGCGAGCGGACGGATCTCATCGTCCAGCATTCGACGGGCGGAACCGGCGCGCCCGACGCGTTGCGCCACGAACCGTTGCGGACGGACCCGGCGCCGGACATGGCGTCGCTCGATATGGGCCCGCTCAACCGGTACCAGCACCTCACATCGGAGAACACCCGTGCGCTCGTCGAATCGCTCGGCGAGGAGATGCGGGATCGGGGGATCAAACCCGAACTGGAGGTGTTCAACGGCGGCCACCTCAACGAAGTTCATGAACTGCTCGATCGACGGCCCGAGCTGCTCTCCGAGCCGGTGTATACGACGCTCATCTTCGGCGGCGGGACGACGGCGATTCCGACGCCATCGAACCTCCTGTCGCTCGTCGAACACCTCCCCGAGGGAGCGAAATTCAACACGCTCGGGTTCGGCCGGCATCAGCTCCCGTTCACCGCCCTGGCGATCGTTCTCGGCGGTCACGTTCGGGTCGGTCTCGAGGACAACCGGTATTTCAGGCGGGGCGAACTGGCGACGAACGCACAGCTCGTCGAACGGGTGGTGACGCTCGCGGAAACGCTCGAACGGCCCGTCGCAACCCCTGAAGAGACGCGAACGATACTCGGCCTGTGAGACGGATCGAAGAGCACGGCGTTCGCTTTCGGTAACGTTCGGAGAGCTACGGCGGTGTCCGCTTCCCGGTAACACCCGGACAACCACGTGACCCGAACGTGCGCGAACCGATATACGACCACAGAACGTAACCGGGTAACAGAGAGAGAGACCATGCCAGACCCGATATCCGGAATCCATCACGTGACCGCGATCACCGGCGACCCGGAGGAAAACGTCGACTTTTATACCGACGTGCTTGGCCTCCGTCTGATCAAAAAGACCGTCAACTTCGACGATATCACGACGTATCACCTCTACTACGGCGACGAGGTCGGTTCGCCCGGAACCGTTCTGACCTTCTTCCCGTTCGGGGCCGGTCAGGGCGGCCGGGTCGGTCGAGGGCAGACGAGCGCGACGGCGTTCGTCGTTCCCGACGGGAGCCTCGCCTACTGGCAGGAACGCTTCGACGAGTACGGCGTCGAATACGGTGACGTGGGGGACCGATTCGACGAACGCGTCCTGCCGTTCGAGGACAGAAACGGCCAGCCGCTCGAGCTCGTCACCGGTGAGGCCGATATCGAACCGTGGGGCGGAACGGACGTACCAGCCGATCACGCTATCAGGGGCTTTCACGGTGTGACGCTCCTTTCGGAGAAGCCCGACGAGACTGTCGACGTCCTCGAAGCGATGGGGTACGATTCGACCGATACGGCCGGTTCGCGGACCCGACTCGAAGGTGCCGGTGATCGCGCGGCTTTCGTGGATGTGCTGAACGATCCCGACGCCAACCGGGGTGTCGAAGGCGTTGGCACGGTCCATCACGTCGCGTTCCGCGTCCCCGACGACGAGACCCAGCACGCCTGGCGCGAGACGCTCTCGGAGCGCGGGCTTCGGGTGACGCCACGGAAGGACCGTCAGTACTTCCGATCGATCTACGTCCGCGAACCCGGCGGCGTCCTCTTCGAGCTCGCGACCGACGGGCCGGGGTTCGATCGGGACGAACCGATCGAGGAACTCGGTACGAAGCTCAAACTCCCGCCGTGGCTGGAGGAGGATCGGGAATCGATCGAGCGACAGCTTCCGCCGCTGTCGGCGGATTGAAGGGATCGATCAGCTACACTGCCTCTGAGCGTTTCGACTTACTCCTCGAACTCGAACTCCGAATCCTCGTCGGGTCCACCAGCGAACACTTTCTTCCGGACGAGATAGGCGACGGCGACGGAAAAGACCAGTCCGACGAGGAGCGCAAAGACCGCTCCCCGCTTCGAGTCTGACTCGTCTTCCGGCGGCGCTTCGCCGGCGACGACGTCCTTTTCTCCGTGACTGTACGGCGCGTTCGCAGTCAGTTTGGCGTCCTCGAAGTGGAGTTCGAGAAAGGTGAGTTCGACCATACTGAACAGTACGCCGGCGAGAAACTTATACGCTCGGTCGAGAGGCGACGGCCGATCGGTTCCGGGCGCGCTTCCGGGAATACAATCGCGTACGTTAATGTGAGCGGGCGACCGGGACCAACCATGGAGACGGAACGACGAGCGTTTCTCGACGAGTTACTCGCGAGTTCGACCCCCTCGGGGTTCGAGTCGGCGGGCCAGCGCCGATGGCTGGAGTACGTCGAAACGTACGCCGACGAGACCCGCGTCGACGCGTACGGCAACGCGGTCGCAGTCTCGGAGGGGCGGGAGGGCGCGCCGAGCATCGCCGTCGCCGGCCACGGCGACGAGATCGGACTGATGGTTCGAGATATCACCGACGACGGCTTTCTGAAGCTCACACGGATCGGCGGCTCCGATCGGACGGTAACCCGGGGTCAACACGTCACGGTTCACACTGACGACGGCCCGCTTTCGGGCGTCATCGGCCAGGGCGCGATCCATCTCCGCGATTCCTCAAAGGAGGAGTACGACGACATCACCGAACAGCACGTCGACGTGGGGTTCGAGGACGGCGAGACGGCCGACACGCGCGTTGACGTCGGTGATCCAGTGACGCTGCGGACGCAGGTGACAGATCTCGAGGACGGCCGCTTGGCGGCCCGTGGGATCGACAACCGCGTCGGGATCTGGACGGTCGCCGAGGCGTTCCGTCGCGCCGTCGAGGGCGACCCCGACGCGACCGTTTACGCGATCTCGACGGTCCAGGAGGAGGTCGGCCTCAAGGGCGCGGAGATGGTCGGCTTCGATCTCGACCTTGATGCGGTCGTCGTCGTGGACGTGACCCACGCGACCGACGGGCCGGAGTCGCCGGTCGACAGGGGAAGCGATCTCGTCCTCGGCGGCGGGCCGGTCGTCGCCCGTGGCAGCGCGAACCACCCGAAACTGGTGGAAGCGGTTCGAACAGTCGGAACGGAAAACGAAATCGACGTCCAGCTTGCGGCCACGGGAACGCGTACCGGTACCGACGCCGATGTCTTCTACACCGCTGCCGGAGGCACGCCAGCGCTGAACCTCGGGATTCCGAACCGCTATATGCACACTCCCGTAGAAGTCGTCGATCTCGCCGACCTTGAGGCGAGTGCGGATCTCCTTGCCGCCCTCCTCGCGGCTGTCGAGGAGTTCACGCCTTTCGATAGCGGAATCCGCCGTCAAACGTAGCGATCTCTTGACTGCACCCAGTCGACACACCGCCTCACACTGGCTGTCGCCACATGCCGGTGCGTTTATGAGGTGCCCGCGTGCGTTTACGATATGACAAGCCGTCCGCTCGACGTTCTCGAGGAAACGCTCGGTGAGGAAGTCCTCGTGACGCTCAAAGAGGAAACGACCCACGAGGGCGTCCTCACGGGCTATGACCAGCACATGAACCTCGTCCTGGGCGAGGACGACAACGTAACGATTATCCGCGGCGATAACGTCGTGTCGATACAACCATGACCGGCGCCGGGACTCCGAGCCAGGGGAAGAAGAACAAAACGACGCACGTCAAATGCCGACGCTGCGGCGAGAAGTCATACCACAGCCGGAAGAAGGTCTGTGCGTCCTGTGGGTTCGGCAAGACTGCAAAACGACGCGGGTACGCCTGGCAGTCCAAACAGGGCGAGTAAACCGCTTTTTCCGGTCGGTTTCGAGGTCGCCGTAGCCGCGTTGCCGTCCCGAACGCTCGGAACGCCGAAACCGTTCGCCGTCGAGGAGTAATCGCCTTCCGCCGACCGACAGTATACACGATCGTGAATACATCTGTGCGAAAACGACGCATGAGCACGCACGATGGAGTGGGTTTTTGTCGTTGGACGCCCCAGAGACGTGTATGCCAGACGGGCGGCATTCGGACGAGCCGACTGAGAAATGCGGCGTAGTCGGCGTCTCACTGGACGAACGGGACGCCGCACGACCGCTGTACTACGCGCTTTATGCGCTGCAACACCGCGGACAGGAATCCGCCGGGATCGTCACTCACGACGGGTTCCAACAGCACAGCCACGTCGAGATGGGGCTGGTCGGCGACGCCTTCCAGGCGGACGACCTCGACGGTCTGAAGGGACCGAACGGGGTCGGCCACGTCCGGTACCCGACGGCGGGCAGCGTCAACTCCTCCTGTGCCCAGCCGTTTTCGGTGTCGTTCAAATCCGGCTCGCTCGGGTTGAGCCACAACGGGAACCTCGTCAACACCGACGAGCTGCGGGAGGAACTCGCCGCGAGCGGACACGCCTTCACGAGCGACGGCGACACCGAGGTCATCGCCCACGAACTCGCACGGAACCTGCTGGAGGCCGACCTGATCCGGGCCGTCAAACGGACCATGAACCGCATCCATGGATCGTACTCGCTGACGATCGCACACGACGATACGGTTCTCGGCGTCCGAGACCCGCAGGGCAATCGGCCGCTCTGTATCGGAAAGCTCGATGACGGGTACATGCTCGCCTCCGAGTCGGCGGCGATAGACGTCCTCGACGGCGAACTCGTCCGGGACGTCCGGCCGGGCGAACTCGTCGTTCTGGAGGACGGCGGGACCGGGTTCGACTCCTATCAGCTGGTCGATCGCGACAACACCGCCCACTGTTTCTTCGAACACGTCTACTTCGCCCGCCCCGACTCGCGGATCGACGGCAGCCTCGTCTACGACGTCAGGCGGGAACTCGGCCGACAGCTGTGGGCCGAATCGGGCGTCGAGAGCGACGTCGTCCTCCCGGTTCCGGACTCCGGGCGGGCGTTCGCCTCCGGCTACGCCGAGGCCGCCCAGGCAGACGGTGCCGACGTCTCCTTCGCCGAGGGACTGATGAAGAACCGGTACGTCGGTCGGACGTTCATCATGCCGACACAGGACGCCCGGGAACGAGCGGTTCGGCTCAAGCTCAACCCCATCAGGGACGTCATCGAGGGCAAGACCGTCACCGTCATCGACGACTCGATCGTTCGCGGGACGACATCGACCCAGCTCGTCGAGCTGTTGCGTGAGGGCGGTGCGGAAGCGGTCCACATGCGGATCGGCGCGCCGCCGATCGTCGCGCCCTGTTATATGGGGATCGATATGGCGTCCCGCGAGGAGCTCATCGCCGCCGGCCGCGATATCGACGCGATCCGCGAGGAGATCGCGGCCGACTCGCTCGCGTACCTCTCTATCGACGCCGTCGCCGAGGCGCTCGAATCGAGCCGTGCCGACCTCTGTCTCGGCTGTGTGACCGGCGAGTACCCGTACGACATCGAGAACGAATCGACGGATCGGGACGTCATTCGCCCGGATCTCAGAGACGGTGCTGGCGAGAAAGGCGTCGTCGAATCCGACGACTGAGGCCGACTCCCGAAGAGAAAACAGTTTATAAATCGGGAGAGCATTGTTGGGATCGTATGTCCATCCGACGGCTTCTTCGGTCGAGCGTTCCGGAGCCCCAGCTGGCGAGCATCGCCGAGGAGGTCGTGGATCGTTTCGGGGGCTCGTCGGCCGAGTTCGAGTGTCTCGATGCCGACAACTGGCTTTCGGTCCCGTGTGTGGTCGACGATCGATGGTTCGTGAAGGTAATCGGCGATCAGCATCTGTTGATGCACGCGCTTTTGACTACCGGCCGGAACCTCGGGGCCTTTTCGTCGGGGACCGAGGGGTTCTTCGAGCGGTTCTCGACGCCGCTCGAGATGGCCGAACACGAACTGGAAGCGACCGAACGAATGCGCGAGCTGGGCGTCGACGCGCCCGAACCGATCGAGGCGTTCGAACACGAGGGGTTCGGCGTGCTCGTCCTCGAGTATCTCCCGGCGTTCCGGACGCTCGATGAACTCCCGTCCGACCAGACGGAGTCGTTCACACCGACCGTTTTCGAGAACCTCGCGAGAATGCACGACGCCGGCCTCGGCCACGGCGACCTCCGGGCCGAAAACGTCCTCGTTGCGCCCGACGAGGACGGCGTCGAAACGCTGTATTTCATCGATGCGACACACGTTCGGGCCGAGGCGATCGAGGACGCGCGCGCCTACGATATCGCCTGTGCGCTCGCGTCGCTTTCGCCGATTATCGGTCCGCAAAGCGCCGTGGCGGCGGCGGCGTCGGTCTATTCGGCCGAAGAGCTCCTCGAGGCGCGTGAGTTCCTCGATTTCGTCGGATTGCGCCCCGATCACGACTTCGAGACGACGCTCGTCAAGGGCGAAATCGAGAAGACGGCGACCTGACCCGCCCCGCTACTCCTCGATCTCTTCGTCGATGAACTCGTGGGCCTCCTCGAAGATCTCGCGCGGCCCGTCCTGTGTGATCGTGTTGATCGCCTGCTCGTAGTCGCGCCACTGCAGGTCGCGATGCTCCGAGGACAGCTCCGCCGACGCCTCGTGGGATTTGGCGATGAACAGATGAACTGTCTTGTGGATGGTTTTCCCGTTCGCTTCGAACACGTAGTCGTAGTCCTCTCGGAAGCCGTCCAAAAGCCGGAAATCCTCGATTCCGGCCTCCTCTTTCACTTCGCGGATGGCGGTCTGCTGTAGCTCCTCCTCGCCCTCGATCCCGCCTTTGGGGAACTCCCAATCGCCTGGCCGGGATTTGAGCAGCAGGTACTCGCGCCGGCCACGCGTATCGCGAAAGAGGATGGCTCCCGCGCTCGTGGCCTCTATCATTGTCCCACCGTAAACAGTCATCCGATAAATGGGTGTCGGACGACACCCCGTTTCGGACCCGGTTGTCGGTTCGGACGCACGGCGTCGTATTCGGTCGATCAGGCGGGATCCGATCCGCCCGACTGATCGGGCTCCATGCATGTCGTTCGATAGATGCGTTTTTGCCGTTCGAGCGCGCAATAATGTACAATGCCTTTCGTCACCACCCTCACGCTTCAGAGCGGGGACCGAAACGTCCTCGAACGCGTCGTCGGGGGGATCAAACACCGGGCCGAACGCAAGGGCGTCGAGCTCCGGGGGCCGCACGCCGAATCACCCGTCGACATCTCCGTACCGCTTTCCAAACGGCTCGACGCCGACAGCGGGGTGTTCCGCAACTGGCAGTACACGGTTTACGAGCGACGGATGGAGATCATCGGTCACGACGACTTCGCTCGGGAGGTCGCCGGCCAGGAGTTCCCGGAGGGGATCCACCTGGACGTCGATGTCGAGCGGGTTTCGACGCCCGGCAGTAACTGATCGGGAGTACCGACTCCGTTGATATCCTCAAACTCTGATACCGGTGGCGTGTGAGATACGGAGGATCCATGCAGCGCGGTGGCTTTTTTCCGTGCCGGAGATTTTGAACCGACTTCTCACTGTCCTGTAAACTGAGACCGAGTAACCCGGGGCGGTGAGAGTCCGATGTGGCGATCTGTGCATATCCAAGCGGCGGGGTCGCGAAATGCGCCGTCAAACTGTCCGCTGTAGACGGTTACGGCTCGATCGCCGCCCTGATGGGCAGTCGAGACGGTAACTTCCTACAGCGAACCGGATCAGGACTCGCGCCACTTGTGGCCGCACTCGACGCAGGTGAACAGCCGAACCTCGTAGGAGCCGCCCGGCTTCGGCATCATCTCGTAGTAGACCCGATCGCTGTCGCAGCCCTCGGCCGGACAGGGCTCCTTCGTCGTCTCGGTGGTGCCCTGGGTCGCGTCGGCCACGACGGGTGCCCCGTCGTCCCGCTGTCCGTCCTGAGTCGTCATCGCCGACTCTGCCTGTGAGTCCCGCGGCTCCTCGTTCTCACAGGAGCGACACACCCACGTGTCGCCCTCCGTGTGCATCATCGAACCACACTCGGCACAGAACTGCATATCGAGTCGGCGTACACGGGTGTCGGATATACGTGTTAACTTCCGATCCGTCGTGGGTTTCAGGTGACGGCTCATGCTGCTGTACTGCGTGTTTGTTCGAGTTCATACATCCATGGCGTGGAATCGAGATCTCCCGCCAAACTGAGTGGTTCGGAAACTCCAGCTGGTTACGGTACTCCCCCTGAACGGTTCGAGATAGCGGACGACGTGGACTTATATTCGCCGGCCGTGAGTCCCCTGTATGAGTGTCGATCACGACCGACTGATCGAGTTGCGCAGGGAGTTTCACCGACATCCGGAGCTGGCCTGGCGGGAGTTCTGGACGACGGCTCGCATCGTCGAGGAACTCCGCCGGATCGGTGTCGACGAACTCCACATCGGCCGGGACGCGCTCGCCGACGGCCGCCTCGCCGTCCCCGATCCCGACGAGATCGAACCGTGGCTGGAAAACGCCCGCGAAGCCGGCGCGGATCCGGACGTTCTCGAAAAACTGGCCGGCGGGTGGACCGGCGCTGTCGCCGTGGTTGAATGCGGTGAGGGTCCGACCGTCGGCCTCCGGGTTGACATTGACGGGCTCCCGAACGTGGAATCGACCGACGAGACTCATCTCCCCGCACGGAAGGGGTTCCGATCCGAGACCGACGCGATGCACGCCTGCGGCCACGACGCCCATGCGACGATCGGCCTCGGCGTCATCGAGGCGATCAAAGACAGCGAGTTCTCGGGGACGTTGAAGGTCTTTTTCCAGCCCGCAGAGGAGACCATCGGCGGCGGCAAGCCGATGGCCGAGTCGGGACACCTCGACGACGTCGAGTACCTGTTTGCGATCCACGTCGGCCTCGATTACCCGACCGGCGAGATCGTCGCCGGGATCGACGATTTCCTCGCGGTGACTCAGTATTATACGACCTTCGAGGGCCATCCCGGCCACGCGGGCGCCAGACCCGAGGAGGGTCGCAACGCGGTTCAGGCGATGGCGACGGCGATCGGGAACCTCTACGGGATCGAACGCCACAGCGACGGCGCTTCCCGGATCAACGCCGGCCGCGTGGGTGGGGGGACGGCGACCAACATCATCCCGGAGGAGGCGTTCATCCACGGCGAAGCCCGGGGTGAAACCACGGAAATCCGGGATTACGTGTTCGGACGCGCCGAGGACGTCTTCGAAGGGGCCGCGATCTCACACGATTGTACGGTCGACGTGACCGTCGAGGGCGAGGCACCGTCCGCCGAGAGCGACGCCGAACTCGTCGATATCGTCCAGGACGCCGCCCAGGCGCATCCGGACGTCGAACGGGCGACCCGACGCGGCGAGATCGGCGGCAGCGAGGACGCGACGTTCCTCATGCAGCGCGTGCAGGACAACGGCGGGCTGGCGACGTATCTCGCCGTCGGCACCGACCATCCCGGCGGCCACCACACCTCGACGTTCGACGTCGACGAGGAGTCGCTGCGCCTCGGCGTCGACGTGGTGACAGACGCGATCGAGCGCGTGAGCGGCGAACGGCCCTGAGTCGACAGTGAGCGATAACGGCTGAAAGATCCGCACGAGTCTGTCAGCTTAATCCGGGTTAATCGGGTGAAAATCCGGCCAAACCGACGTTAGCGTCAGCTGTTTATATACCCCGAGCGCCGTTTCGACCGACTGCAGCCATGATCAACAATAGACCGACACTCTCGGGATCGGTAACCCGCGAGACGGCACGATCGCTGAGCAAACTCCTGCTCGCCGCAGCGTCGCTTCTGTTCGTCCTGTACCTGTTTACGTTACTGCCGGGAATCGACCGGATCGTCCCGCTGACTCCGATAACGTTCGCCGCCCTCGTCGGGGCGATCGCCACCGTCGCACTCGTCGTATTGATCCTCTATGTGACACCGAAGCTCGCGACACTCACGCGCGAGACGCTCGACGGCCCGGCCGAGGTCGTCGAGAACCTCGCCTCGGTCGTCTACTGGTTCGGCGTCCTCACCGCCGTACTGGTCGCCCATCGGGGGTTGGCTGGCGCGATTACGCCACTACTGGACGGCTTCGTCTGGATCTACGATGTCGGCTTTCTGCTGTTGGCCCTTCCGGCCGTCGCGTTCATCGCGGCGCGGCTCTATGTGACCCTCGACCCTGGGGCCGATCTACTCGCCGATCGGATCGTCGAGGGAGAGACCGAAACGGCCAGCGACGGGACGGACGGTTCCGCCCCTCAGACGACGGACGCCGAACGATCGGATCGCTGACTGATCAGGCGGGGACCGTTCGAAAGAACAGTTATAACCTCCGGGTCTGTTGGTACGGGGCGATGACGGATCGATACGACGCCGTGGTTGTCGGTGGCGGTATCGTCGGGTCCTCCGTCGGCTATCACCTCGCACGGGCGGACGCCGAAACCCTCCTGATCGACCGAGCCGACGGAGGGCGTGCGACTGACGCCGGGGCCGGGATCATCTCGCCGGCGACGAGCAGCCGGACGGCCGACGACGACTGGTTCGCGTTCGCGACCGACGCGGTGGGGTATTATCCCGAACTGAACGACCGACTCGAAGCCGAAGGTGCCGAGGGGACGAGTTACAGACAGCAGGGAACGATCGCCGTCGCGATTGACCCTGACGAACTGGGGCCCTACGAGGAGGCGATAGCGCGGATCGACGAGCGGAACCTCGATAGTATCGAGGAGATCGATCCTTCCGAGGCGGTCGAACGGTTCCCGGCCCTCGAAGAGCCGGAGAGAGCGTTCTGGTACCCGGATGCCGGACGGGTCGACGGCCGGGAGTTCGCCGACGCGTTGCTCACGGCGGGACGGACCCACGGACTCGAGACGCTCGACGGTGATGTCACGTCACTCGAGGTCCGCGACGGAGTCGTTTCGGGCGTCGAAACCGCCGATGGACGGAATATCCGGTCGAAAAACGTCGTCGTCGCCGGCGGCGCGTGGTCGGAGGCGTTCGGCGAGGAACTTGGCGTGAGTCTGCCGGTCGAACCGCATCGCGGACAGGTCGCCCATCTCTCCGTACCGGAGGCCGACACGGACGCGTGGCCGATAGTCAACGGGTTCCACCACCACTACATCGTCCCGTGGCCGGACGGGCGGATCGTCTTCGGGGCCACGCGGGAATCCGGCGCCGGGTTCGACCCCCGCCAGACCGCGGGCGGCGTCGACGAGGTACTCACGGAGGGGCTTCGCGTCGCACCCGGACTTGCCGAGGCGACTCTCGAAGAGCTTCGAGTCGGGCTCAGGCCCGTCTCGGCCGACCGGTTGCCGATCCTCGGTCCGGTTCCCGGCGTCGAGGGAGCTCACGTCGCGACGGGCCACGGCGCGACGGGACTCATGCTAGGTCCCTACAGCGGCAAAGTCGTCGCCGGGGCAGTTCTCGGGGACGCGGCTGCGATCCCCGGACACTTTTCAGTCACGCGTTTCGAGAACGGACGCCCATAAGAGCCGTCAGGCGAGCTGTTCGGCCAGATGAACGACGATCGGAGCGTCGGCCTCCTCGACGAATCGAGCCAGCTCCTCGCCCGTCTTTTCGTCCTCGACGACGACGGTCGGGATCAGCTCGATTCCGTACTTCTCGACGCCCGGACCGGTCTTCGAGCCGTCATCGGCCTTCTCCACGGGGTAATGCTCGACGTTGTCGACGCCGGCCGCCGCAAGCGCCGCGCCGAAATCGGGCAGCTGTGATCGACAGTCGACGCACCAGTCGCCACCCCAGACTCTCACCACGATCCCGTCGGCTACCGATTCGAAGACCTCGACCGCGTCGTCGTAGGAGTCGGCGTCCCAGACGGGGTTGGGCCGCATCGTTTCCAGTTCCATACCGCATCTCTCGGTTCGGCATCTCCTTAAGCGCCGCGCTCACGGCGCTTCCCTTTTATATCTCCGGTGAGAGCGAGGACTGTGAACGAGTTCGAGACGATGCTCGTCGTGACGGTGATCGCGGGCGCGGTGACCGGTCTGGGGGCGCTCCCGGTCTTTTTCCGGGCGACCGTCTCCCATCGGATCTACGACGCGGCGCTCGGCCTCGCGGCGGGGATCATGATCGCGGCGAGCGTGTTCGGGTTGATCCTACCGGGGATGGACGAGGGTGGGCTCGCTTCGGTCATGCTCGGCGTTTTTCTGGGCGGATTCACGCTTCTGGCCGGGAACCGGGCGATCCCGCATCTCCACGCCCGCTACACCGGCTGGCGCCGGGAGGGTGGGACAGCCCAAGAGGACCCCGAACAGATCTCGCGGGTCCGTCGGGCGCTGTTGATCGGAGCTGCGATCGTGTTACACAACGCGCCGGAGGGGCTCGCCATGGGCGTCGCCTTCGCTTCCGGGTTAGAGGAGGTCGCGCTGTTGATCGCGGTCGTCATCGGCCTCCAGAACATCCCCGACGGGTTCGCCTTCGCGGTCCCGATGGGTGAGACCGGTATTTCGAACGTCCGGCTGCTTCTGTACACGACGCTTTCGGGGCTCGTCCCGCAAGTCGCCGCCGCCCTCTTCGGATTCTTTCTCGTCTCGATCGCGGCCGGGATCTTCTCCATCGCCGCCGGCTTCGCGGCCGGCGCGATGATGGCCGTCGTCTTCCGGGAGATGATCCCCTCCTCGCACGGTCACGGCTACGCGGACGCGGCGACGGCGGCCTTCCTCGTCGGGTTCGCGTTGCTCGTCGTCGTCGACGAACTGCTCGTGGTGTAATGCTGTGATAATGAAACCGGCCGTTTTATCATTCGATCACGAAGACGCGCTTTTCACTTGATCCTGAAGACGTGTTCGCTGCCGGCGTCACAGCTCGGACAGACGTGATGGTAGACGATCCGTCTCCCGTTCGATCTGCTCGTCCAGTTTTCCCTCTCGTCGTCGACGTACCCGCACTCCGTACACTTCGTTTCGGTGTTCTCATACCGGGACCGGAGCCGTTCGAGGGGTGTGACACCCGCATTGATATGAGATGGCATAACGTAGCAGTACGGATTCAACACGAATAAATATTATAGTTTTGTATCAACCTATCGGTACTCTTCCGGATCGCTCCACCGTCGTTTTATACCGCCACCCCGAATCGCCCGGCAATGAAGCGGGGCATTCTCGACACGATCGGTTCACCGCTGGTACAGGTAGATTCGCCGCCCGGCTCCGTCATCGCCGCGAAGATCGAATCGAAGAACCCGGGCGGATCCGCGAAGGACCGGCCGGCCCTGGCGATGGTCGAGGCGGCCGAGAAAGCCGGTGAACTCACCCCCGGCGACCGGCTCGTCGAGCCGACCTCGGGGAACACGGGGATCGGTCTCTCGGTCGTCGCCGCGGCGAAAGGGTACGACATTACGGTCGTCATGCCGGCATCGAAATCGCCTGAACGAAGACAGCTGATGGCCGCCTACGGCGCCGACCTCGAACTCGTCGAGGGAACAATCTCCGACGCGAAGGAACGGGCCGACGAACTCGAGGCCGAGGAGGGTATGATACAGCTCGGACAGTTCGACAACCCGGCCAACCCCGAGGCGCATTACCGGACGACCGGCGAGGAGATCCTGGAGCAGGTCGGTGAACGGCGGATCGACGCTCTGGTCGCCGGGATCGGGACCGGCGGAACGATCTCCGGGATCGGCCGCCGACTCAGAGAACGGTTCCCGGAGCTATCGATCGTCGGCGTCGAACCCGATACGAACGCCGTCCTCTCCGGTGAGGAACCCGGGGACGACGACTTTCAGGGGATGGGACCGGGGTTCGTCTCGCCGAACCTCGATCGGGAACTGCTGGACGGCGTGGAAACGGTCGGTATCGAGGCCGCAGAGGTCGAATGTCGACGGCTCGCCAGCGAGGAGGGGATCCTCGTCGGGCAGTCATCCGGTGGCTCGCTCGTCGCGGCGAAACGGGTCGCAGAGCGGCTCGCGGCGGAGTCCGGTGTCGACTGTCCCGGTCCGGACAACGACGTCGGCATCCTTGAAGACGATCCGACGCCCCCCGAACCGATCCCGGAGTCGTGTCCGCTGGTCGTGACCGTCTTCTGGGATTCGGGCGAACGGTACATGTCGACCGGGCTCTTCGAGTAACGCCTTTCGAGCGCTGTGTCGGTGCTGAGGGTTACTAAACGGGCCCCACTATTCCGGGTATGAGCGTTCGTACAGTCACCGCTCCTGCACGCTTTCATCCGGTGAACACCAGCCGACAGTTCGCGTCACGGCCATGAAGATCGCGATCAACCAGCTCGAGGCCTACAACCATCTCGCTTCGCGCGGGGCGAAACAGGCCGCTCGGGCGCTTTCCCAGATGACCGGGATGCGGATTCGGCACGACGTGACCGGCGTCAGCCTGGTCTCGGACGAGACGCTCGGCGACGTCTTTACCGGACAGCGATACGTCGGCGTTCAGGTCGGGATGAGCGGCGGGCTCTCCGGCGAAACGATGTTGATCTTCGATCCGGAGTCGGCCGAACGGCTCAGAGAACGGCTCCGGTCCCACGGAGGGAGTGGTTCGCTTGCCGGCGGAGCATTCGCGGAACTCGGAAACATCATGATCGGCGGGTTCGTCGACGGATGGGCGAACCATCTCGATACGTCGGTCGACATCACGCCGCCGACGTATATCGAAGCGAGCGGGACACGCATCCTGCCGCGGCTCACGCGACGCGACGCCGCCGAATACGGTGTCTTCCTCTTCGAGAGCCGCCTCGAAGCCGTCGACAGTGGGTTTTCGGTGCCGATCTATCTGATCCCCGAATACAGCGAGTTCGTCGAACTCCTCGAGGGGCGACCTGACGGCCTGGCTGTTCCGGCCGAAAAGCTCACGGTCTTTAACGGCTTCGCGGGCCGGAGTGCGACCCGAGCCTCTGAACAGATCGCCCAGCTCACCGGGCTCCGGACTGACGTCGACGTCAGCCAGCTCCGCTTTCTCTCGTTTTCGGATATCTCCAGGGAGGCCGGATCCGGACCGTACGTGAGCGTCGTTTTCGAGTTGAACGGGCTCCCGAGCGGCTTTTTCGTCGCCATGTTCAGCGAGGAGTCCGCCCACCGTATCGCCGACGCGATGACGCCCGGTGGCGTCGATACCGGCGGGAACGGTATGACCGAGGCGGCGATAACGGAGCTCGGAAACATCATCACGAGCGGGTTCATCGACAGCTGGGCGAACAGCCTGGAGACCAGTATCGAACACTCGCCACCGGAGTTCCACAGGGACTCAGGGGAGAACGTCATCCGGTCGGTCCAGCGCCGGCTCCCGGAACGCCAGGAGTACGCGTTCACGATCGATACGTCTATCGAGATCCGGAGTCGGACGGCCGAGGTTCAGCTGTACGTGTTGCCCGATACGCGCGAGCTCGCGGAGGCGCTTTCGGCGCTCCCGGCAGCGACAGCCGGCTGAGCTTCGAACCGGGTCGGTTTTGTTCGTCGGCTTCGAACCGACGCGATATGAGCGAGGAAGCTCCGGAGATCCCCATCGTCTGTCCGGCGTGTGACACGCGGACGCGGATCCCGTTTCCCGACGTCGAGGAGACGGTGGCCCGACACAACGAGGAGCGACACGACGGCGAACCGGTCGCGGCGGTCGATCCCGAGGTCTTCGATCAACTCGCCGACTACGTCGCGTCTGATCTGGGGCTGCTGGACGAGGATTGACTGATCGGAGTATATATAACTACCGCGCAGTTGCGCGGCTCAGACCGACCCGAGCGATGATTAATGAGGTGTGGCTACTCAAAGAAGGTATGTCAGAGACCGAGTCCGTAGTCAGCTCACTCCCCCCGAGCGCGAAACTCGTTTATAAAACGCTCCAGTACGAGGGGCCGATGACCCAGTCCCAACTCGCCGACGCCTCGCTTTTACCCCAGCGAACCGTTCGTCACGCGCTGCGGAAACTCGAGGACGAGGACGTCGTCAAGGAGTCCGTCTACCTGATGGACGCCCGGAAGTCGAGCTACCGACTGACCGACACCGACGATCCCGGTGCCGGGTTCGTCACTGCCTGACTGGCACCGAAACCGTCTCGATCGCCATCCTTTTCAGACCCGTTCGATGCGACGCTGAACTGTCTCCCCCTCGGCGTTCCGGAAATCGACGGTGAACTCCGCGCCGGTCCGTGTCTCCTCGAGCCGGCTTCGTTCGACCTCAAACTCGAACGGCGGCCCCTCGACGGTCGTGAGCGTTTCTCCACCCGACGTAACCACGACGTGATCGATCCCCTGTGGGTTTTCGATCGAACAGGTTACGATCTCTTCGCCGGTTTCACACTGTAGCTCGCCGCTGACATCGGTCCCACCGTCGCCGCCGATCGGCGAGGAAAAATCCAGAAGCATGACGCCCGGCGCGAGCGCGCCGACGACAACGACGACGAGCAGGAACGTCGAGAAGTTCAGCTTGCTCGCGTGTCTCGAGAGCGTCCGGAGTGCCGGACGGTCGGCGGACCGTCGAAGACGGATCGTGACGGGCACGACGACCATGTGGGTCAACGGCCCCCACAGGAGGAGCACGAACCCGTACGCCATCACGTACGTGAGGAACGTCCACTCCGGCTGGACGGACAACAGCACGTTGCCCGTCATCCACAGGAAAAAGCCCAGAAAGACCAGAGCGGCGCTTTTCAGCCACCGCCAGATCGGCGTGTTTGTGTAATAAATGCTGATCAGATCGTACCACGGTCTCTTCGCGTAGCGAAACAGTGTCGACGTCGTGTACTCTGACATTCGTTTCGGTCGGGTCTGGGATCGATCGTTGGTCATCGGTCGTGGTCGTCGGTCAATGCGATCGTGATCGTCGGTCAGCGTCGTCGTCGATCGTCGATTCGTCGTCGATTCAATCCGAGGCGGATCGGCGGCCCGATCAGGCGCCGATCTGCCAGACCTGCGTGAGCAGGAACCAGTTCAACACGTAAAGGGCGACGAACGTCGCCATGAAGATCAGACAGAGGGTGAACGTCCCCCGCATCTCGACCGCGTGAACCGACTCGCCGCCGTCGGTCCGGAGTCCGCCGTCCGGGAGGAGCCCGCCGTCGTCATCGTCGCCGAGGCGCCCGCCGAGCAGCAGCGAGCCGACCGCGACGAGGACGAAAAGCGCTCCGACGGCGATCGCCAGAAGCGTCGACGGACCGAGGATCAAAAACAGCGGTTCGGCGGCCGAGAGGCTGAACTCCGTGCCGGGGATGTTCTCGACGACGCTCGACGTCCGGCGCGGAACACCGTAGAGGATGCCGACGTACATCATCATGAGCGTCGCCAGCCCCATCGTCGCCGCATAGAGATACGGGACGAGCGAGGCGAGCGTGTTCGAGACGTAGTCCCGCCGGAACATCGTCTTGATGACGAAAAACAGCAGTCCCCAGAAGGCGAGCGTCGTACCGAGGGCGACGGTCCCGTGGAAGTGACCGACGGTCGCGTAGGTGTTGTGCCAGGTCATGTTGAGCTGGAGCTGTCCCATGAGCACGCCGGTGATGCCGCCGACGAACCCGAAGAGGATGATGCTGAAGATCGTCGACGAGAAGACGGGATTCTTCCACGGCGCGGAGGTGAGCCAGCCGAACAGGCCACCGCCGAGCCCGCGCTGGCGCCGGCCCGCCTCGAGCCCGGCCGGGATGGCGAAGGCGTGGATCATGCTGGCGAAGGCGGCCCCGTAGAAGGCGTAGGAAGTGTTGAAGATCCGCCAGCCGGTCGAGACGCCGGGATCGACCATCAGATGGTGTGCCGCCCCGAGGTTGATGAAGAATAGATAGAGGATGAACGCCGATCGCGAGACCTTCTCGCTGACGACGACGGCTCCACCGACGACGTGGGTGAGGAAGTACCACACCGTGATCATCGCGAGGAGGTTGATCTGCTGGCTCCCGTGGCCGACGATCCAGTAGAGCTGCCGGTAGAGACCGGTGCTGATCGAGTCGATGAACCCGAGCTGCCAGATCAACGCGTAGCCGAACGCCGCGATGCCGCCGAGGATCGCCTCGACGGCGATGATGCTCGTGATGAAGGCGCCGAACACGACGAGCGGGAGCGTCTTTTCGGGGGCGCCACGTTTCTCTTTCCAGATCGTCACGAAGAAGGGCAGGGCGGCGATGGTCGCGCCCACAAGGAACAGGACAGCCGAAGCGTAGAACTCCCAGGGGATATCAAGGGGGACGTACGCGGTCAAAAGCGGGGCTTCCTGCCCCCCCGTCGTCGCCGTCCAGATGGCGTAGTTGACGCCGATCGCGCCGGCGACCATGAGCACCCACCCGGCCTTGGCGAGCTTCGTGAAGGGGAGTTTTCGTCCCAGTACCATTGGACCGCCGACGTAGAGAATCGCGATCTCCATGAACACCATCCAGAAGATGAGGATGTTCCAGGCGTGCATGCTGAGATGCGTGTAGTAGCCGTCCTCGGGGATGAGGCCGATCAGCTCCCAGCGGGTCGCGGCCACGGTGAACGCGAAGAGGCCGCCGATGACCATCGCGATGACGGCGGTCAGCCCGAACAGCTTGACGTGGTTCTCGACGGATTCGTGGACGTCCAGCCCGGTGACTGAACACGAACGGAACCCGTCCGGACCGTACTCGTTCCCGAACATCCGTTTGATTACGTTCGACATCTCAGGATTCCTCCACGATGAAGCGGCCGTGCATGCCGTTGTGTCCGCGGCCGCAGAACTCGTTGCAGATGACGCTGTACGTCCCCGGGTCCTCGAACGTCATCGGGATCACCCACTCCGTATCCGGAAAGATCTGCAGGTTGATCTGCTGGCTCAGCGACTCCTCGGGGCGGACCGAAAAACCGTGCTGGACGTCGTAGGCGCCCAGATGGATGTCGTACTCCCGGCCGGCTTCGAGGACGACCGGCAGCCCGTCCCAGTCGAATCGGCGGCCGGCGATGTACACTGAATCGCCAGGCGGGACGATCCCGTCCTCCGTTTCTTCGGCTTCCTCCTTGTACGCCTGTACCGTCTCCCGGAACTCGGCTGGGTCGACCTCGTAGGTCGTCCCGATCGGGTTCTGATCGCCGAACCGCGTGAACCCGCTCATCCAGCCGAAGATACCGAGCGACCACAGCCCGGCGATGCCGAGCCACATCGACTCGCGTCGGTTGACCGGTTCGTCCCACCAGTTGCCTTCGGGTTCTTCGAGTGGATCGGACATAGGGGATCACCTCGCGGGGACCGACAGGATGTCAGCGGCGCCCCAGCCGACGTAGACGACGGCGAAGAACACCAGCGCGAGCGCGGCTAACAGCCATATTCGGTTGTACAGCCGCTGCATCATCGGGATCTCTTCCGTAGAGGCGTCGTGACTCATGGGCTAGTTGAGGGGACCCACCCGACCGCCCTGACCTTTCTTCCGTATATGTTCGGAGTCAATCAATTAAAGAGCGAACCGTACATGTTCGCGGCAGTACCCATCGATCGGCTCCTGCTGTCCGACTCCCTCTATGGGGCTCACGACAGGTAGCGGTACCGAAGGACGACGGCGAGACGCCACGGCAGGAGAAAGCCGAGGCCGAAGACGAGGTTCGCCAACAGGAAGATCGGTGGCGCTTCCCCGTCGAAAAACGAGGTGGCCCGGATCGCGCCGCCCAAAAGCGAGACGACGGTCCAGACGGTGATCACCCGGAGGAGCGTCGCCCTGACCGACCGGACCGTCGATGTCCGGTAGAGCCCGCCGACCGGAGCGACGAGCCACCAGGCGATAACGAACGGTATCGCGGTTAGCACCGAGTGAACCGGGAAATCGAGCGGGTTGATCGCGTGTGACAACAACCCGTAGGCGACGAACGACGAGAGGACGGCCATGTCGCCGATCGACAGCGCGACCGTTTCCCTGTCGATCCGTCGAAGACGCTCTCGAACGGTTCCTGCGATTCGGTGTCTCACGGTCGGTGTCTCCATCGTTATATCACGAGCGTTTCGACGAGTATCGCCACGAGTATCGCGCCGAGGTAGGCGTTCGATGCGTGAAAGCTCCGGTAGGCGGACAGATCGGTTCTCGCCCGGAACTGTCTGGCGACGGTCCAGACAAAGACGAAGCCCACGGCGGCCGACGTGACCGCGTAGACCGGCCCGAAGTCGGCGACGACCCCGAGTGCCCCCGAAACCAGAAGGGTCGCTCCGAGCCAGTAGAGGATCCGACGACGAGTCGGGTCGACGCCCTCGATGACCGAAAGCATCGGGTAGCCGGCCCGGGCGTAGTCGTCGCGGTAGGCGATGGCGAGATTGTAGAAGTGGGCGGGCGTCCAACAGAAGACGACCGCCGCGAGAACGAGTGCGGGAAGCCCTATCGAACCGGTGACGGCGACCCAGCCGATCACCGCCGGAAGCGCCCCCGCGCCGCCGCCGATCACCGTGTTCCACGTCGTCGTCGGCTTCAGAACCACTGTGTACACGACCGCGTAATAAACGACTGCGACGGCGGTCAGCGCCGCCGCGAGGGGGTTGACGGCTATCAGCAGGACTGCCATGGCGCTCACGAACAGCCCGATCCCGAAGACGGTCGCCCGAAGCGGGGAGACCGACGCCGTTGCCAGCGGGCGATCGTCCGTTCGGCTCATCCTGCGGTCGCGGTCGCGCTCGTAGACGTGGTTGAAGGTTCCCGCGGCGCCGACCGCTAACACGCCGCCGAGTACCGTCGCGACGACCGTGATCCCATCGAGCGTCGCACCGGTGATCGTCGCGAGCGCCATCCCGGCGACGGCGAGAAGCGAAAGGAGCCACATCAGTCGTGGCTTCGTCAGTTCGAGATACGCCCGGAGACCCTCGGGAAGCCGCGAACCGGTCTCGGAGTCGCTCACGTCGTCGCCGTTGCGTTCGATCGGTTCTGTCCTCGGAGCGGTGTCAACCGCGATCTCTCCGTCGAGATGCCAGACCAGCGTCACGAGCAGGAGTGCGAAAACGGCGACTCCACCGAGGAGATGACTGCCCGATCCGACGGCGAAGACGTCGAGCGCGCCGGCCATCCCGATGAACGCCTGGACGGGATAGACGGCCGCCGAGAGCGAGATCCCGAGGCGGACCTTCGGTTCGTGTCTGTCCCGCCACGCGAGGGCCGTAATAGCGACGAGAAGCACCCAGACCCCGCCCGCCGCCAGGTAATGTCCGGCGGCGATCAGTGAGAAACCGCTCTCAGTCGCTGTCATCGCTCCCAGCGCGACGAGAAGATACGTCGACAGGGTCGTCGTTATCAGTGCGAACGTAAAGCGATCCATACTCCCCGTTGCGAACGGACGTCTCCATCGGTTTTCCCGAACATGTTCAGCGGGATCGAACCGGTCCTCGCGGACAGCACGGACGCTTCGGGATCGGAACCCGTCGGGGGTGTAGTACAACGGTGTGGGAATCGGAGAGGGTGTTTTATATACCCTACACGTTCTCCCGAACATGAACGGGAACGGTATCGATGCGAGCTCGAACTGGCCCACACGTGAGCGACCGCCGGCGGCCTCGATGTCGACACGAGAGGGTTCACCGATCGGAACTGACGGGCGATACCGGGGGGTGTAGAACGATGCCCCGAGCGACACTCACGCTGACGGTCCCCGAGTTCGTCTGGATCGGCGAACTCTCACGGGCGCTCCCCGAGGTACAGCTTCGGGTCCTCGCCGCCGTCCGAAACGGGGAGACGGGCGTCGCGCTCATCGAGCTCTCCGCCTCGGATGCGGACGCCGTGCTCGAGGAGATGCGGTCCTACGACAGCGTCGCGACGCTCGAGGTCCTCAGCGACGACACCGAAACCCGGCTTATCCAGCTCGAGACGACCGACCCGCTGCTGCTCGAACCGATCCAGCAGGCCGGCGTCCCGCTCGAGATGCCCTTCACCGTCGAGGACGGCCAGGTCGTCTGGGAGGTGACGGCCTCGCGGAGCCGCCTGTCGATGCTCGCCGAGCGGCTGGACGATCTCGGGATCCCGTTCAGGGTCGATTCGATCTATCAGGAGGTCGAATCCGAACAGCTCCTGACCGACCATCAGTGGGACGTCCTCCGGATCGCGGTCGAACACGGCTACTACGACACGCCGAGGGAGTGTACACAGGAGGAGCTGGCCGAAGCGCTCGGCATCGCCAAATCGACCTGCAGCGAGACGCTTCATCGGGCCGAAGAGCGGATCGTCAAGCGGTTCCTCGAGACTCAGGACGAGCCGAGTAACGAAACTGATCGGGCAAAACAGACGGCCTGAGAACCGTCGCTTCGGGGAAAGCAAACTGGATGTCACCGAGGCCCCCGGATACGTCCCGAATATCGATTCGCCTTCGGAAAGTCGAGTCGAACCTTTTTTGAGTACCACAGCAGTAGAGACGGCTACCAATGGCCATCAAACCCGCCTACATCAAAAAGACTGCTGCGCTGCTCATGGAGCGATACCCGAAGGCCTTCGGCAACGACTTCGAACACAACAAGGAACTCGTCTCCGAGCTGACGAACGTCGAGTCGAAGGGCGTCCGAAACCGGATCGCCGGCTACGTCACTCACAAGAACCGCGTTCCGGAAGAAGCGGCCTGAGCGTTCTCCCGCCCGACGGTCCCCGGGCACCGGCGCTTTGTTGATCGAGACCGGATCGGTTTTTTTACAGAATGCAAGGAGAATGCCCCGGGGCTTGACCCCGGGGTTGAATCCGACAACTCGTGATACAAGCCATTAAGTAAACAGGTCTCTAATCGAGAGACAGCGATGGAGTACAGTCACCGCTACCCCGCATATCCGACACAAGAGGTAGCGGCTGAACTAGAACGTCACATCGACATTCATCGCCAAGCGTACAACTACACCCGGTACGAGTACGAGAACGTGGACGCCGACAACATCGGTTCCGCGTACAACCACCACTACCGACTCCCCAACTGGAAAAACGAGTTTCCCGTCTTCTCAGAGGTCAACTCGAAAGCTCTGCAACGAACCGTCACACGGTTCTATGACAACCTCTCGAACCTGAAAGACCAGAAAGAGAACGGGAACAAGGTTGGAAAGCTCAAGTGGAAGTCGCCACGTGAGTTCCAGAGTATGACGTTTTCGCAGTCTGGCTTCGAACTCAAAAACACGAGTGGCCGACGTGCAACGCTCTGGCTCTCCAAGATCGGTGACATCAAAATCCGCTACCACCGCGACATCCCAGACGAAGTCGACATCAAAGAAGTCACAGTCAAAAAGGAGACAACCGGCGAGTGGTTCGTCTCCTTCGCCCTCGAAACCGACGACGCTGGTCTGCCCGGGAAGCTCGACGTGGACTCGCTGGACGCGAGCAACAGCGTTGGAATCGACCTCGGCATCCTCAACTACATCTACACCAGCGACGGCAAGACAGTGGATTGGCTCGACCTCGAAGACGAGTACGAACGACTCCAACGCGAGCAACGCAAACTCTCACGGAAGGAGAAGGGGTCGAAAAACTACGAGAAACAGCGTCAGGAAGTGGCGAACGTGAAGCGCCACATCAAGCGGAAGGTACTGGACTACCAGCACAAGATCACGACGTGGCTCGTCCGTGAGTACGACGCGGTGTTTGTTGAGGATTTAGACGTAAAGGGGATGCTCGAACAGTCGCACAACGCCCGCAACAAGCAGGATGCAGCGTGGCGACAGTTCATTTCCTTGCTCGAATACAAGGCCGACCTGTACGGCTGTCACGTCGTGCAAGTCGAAGCAGAAGGAACGACGAAAGAATGTGCGTCGTGCGGTGTGGAGACGGCGAAGCCAATCTGGGTCAGGGAACATTCCTGTCCGAGTTGTGGGTTCGAGCGTGACCGTGACGCGAATGCGGCGATGAACGTTCTTCAACGCGGCTTTTCTGAATTAGGGCTGGGATGGCCCGAAGACACGCCTGTGGAGACTGCGCTCCCTACGGACACCACTACGGTGTCTGCAAAGCGCGTCGTTGAAACAGGAAGCCTCGGGGCTTGACCCCGAGGCGATTCACGAACGTTCGTTACGTTCGCGTGTTCTCGCGCCGATTACCACAACCGTTTTCCTGTGGCTCGCCATACCACCGGCAATGTCTACCCGTGTAGGTGTCCTCGGCGCGACCGGCGCCGTCGGACAGCGACTCATCCAGCTACTCGCACCGCATCCGGAGTTCGAGATCGCCGCCCTGACCGCATCGTCGGAAAGCGCTGGCCGGCCGTACCGCGACGCGGCCAAATGGCGCGTCGATGCCCCGATCCCCGACGAGGTCGCCGAGATCACCGTCGCCGAGACCGACCCCGAGGCGGTTCCGGATGGCGTCGATCTACTCTTTTCGTCGCTGCCGTCCGGTGTCGGCGCGGCGGTCGAACCCGAGTTCGTCAGGGCCGGCTACGTCGTCTCCTCGAACTCCTCGAACGGTCGGATGGACGAGGACGTCCCGCTGACGATCCCCGAGATCAACGCCGACCACCTCGGGCTCATCGAGGTCCAGCGCGACGAGCGCGGCTGGGACGGCGCGCTGATCAAGAACCCGAACTGCTCGACGATCACGATGGTCCCGACCCTCGCGGCCCTCGATCAGTTCGGGCTCGAGCGGATCACCGTCTCGACGTTGCAGGCCGTCTCCGGCGCCGGCTACTCCGGCGTGACGTCGATGGAGATCCTCGATAACGTCCTCCCTCACATCGGCGGGGAGGCCGAAAAGATGGAGACCGAGTCGAGAAAGCTTCTGGGCTCGTTCGACGGGGCGGAAGTCGAACTTCACGGCGCCGACGTATCGGCCTCCTGTAACCGGGTTCCGACCCTCGATGGCCACCTCGAGAACGTCTGGGCCGATCTCGCCGACGACCCCTCGATCGAGGCGGTCGTCGAGGCCCTCGAATCGTACCCCTCGATCGATCTCCACTCCTCGCCCGAACGGCTTATCGAGGTGTTCGAAGAGCCCGACAGACCGCAGCCGCGTCTGGACCGAAACCTCGGCGGCGGGATGGGGATCGGCGTCGGCGGCCTCGAAGCAACGACCGACGGGATCCAGTACAACTGTCTGGCCCACAACACGATGCGGGGCGCCGCCGGCGCGAGCGTGCTGAACGGCGAACTGCTGCTCGAGGAAGGCTACCTGTAACGAACCCCTGCGATCGCGTCCCCTCGCTCACTCGTTTTCGAACTCGAACCCTTCGATCGGCCGGCGACGGCCGTCCGGATCGTCGTTCTCGTATTTATAAATCGTTCCGTCGTCCTCGTCGACGGTCGCGTTGTGTGAGCCGTCACAGAGCGCTCCGTTCGAGGACAGCCCACAGCGACAGACGTACAGCTGTCCGTCCTCGCCGAGATCGGAGCTATCGAAGACTTCGGGACCGTCCGCTTCGTGTCTTACCTCGCGTGCCATACAGACCGGTCGATCCCGTCACTCAAAAGGGTTGAGAGGGGTCAGGTCCCGACGCTCGCGAGATCCGTTTCGAGATCGGCGCCGATCGAACGGATCCGCTCGCGGCGGCGCTGGTTCCGACGCTTCCGAACCATCTCCTGTAGCCGCTCGGCGACCGCCTCCCTGAGCTCCTCGGCGCGGCGCTCGTCGATATCGAGCGCCCTCGGCTGTCGG